>WNGE01015398.1_pt1 | contig 14033 bp, 10 predicted proteins | sample 5400651 | NCBI WGS metagenome assembly WNGE01 (sample SAMN13153370, study PRJNA577476) | soil metagenome | isolation source: 60 cm soil or saprolite under grassland replicate 2 | place: USA:California | collected 2016-06-15 | reverse complement strand
AGGCGAAGAACTTGGCGACGCCCTTGTAGTCGTCGGGCTTCTTGCCGGACATCACCCACACCGAGGCGCCGCCGATGATCGAATTCTGCGGCGCGCCCTTCACGTCGTCGTGATAGGGAATGAAGTTGACGGACCAGTCGAACTTTGCGTTCGCGCGGAAGTTGGCCTGGGCGCCGGTGCTCGACGTCAGCATCGCGCATTCGCCGCTCGCGAATTTTGCCTCGCCCTGATTCTGCCGCCCGGCGTAGGTGAACAAGCCCTTCTTCGCCATGTCGCCCAGCATCGTGAGATGACGCACGTGCAGCGGTGAATTGATGGTGAACACCGTATCCAGTCCCGCCATGCCGTTCTCTTTGGTGCCGATCGGAACGTTGTGCCAGGCGCTGAAGTTCTCGATGTGCATCCAGGAGGGCCAGCCGGTGGTGTAGACGCATTCCTGCCCGGAAGCCTTGAGCTTCTCCGCGGCCGCGATCAACTCCTTCCACGTCTTGGGCACCTGATCCGGATTCAGTCCGGCTTTCTTGAAGGCGTCCTTGTTGATGTAATAGACGACGGTCGAGCTGTTGAACGGGAACGACAGCATGTTGCCCTTGCTGTCGGTGTAGTAGCCGGCCACCGCCGGCAGGTAGGAGTTGGGATCGAACGGCTGTTTCGCGTCGGCCATCACCTTGGAGACCGGCACAATGGCGCCCTTCGCCGCCATCATCGTCGCCGTGCCGACCTCGAAGACCTGCAACAGATGCGGCGCATTGCCCGCACGGAACGCCGCGATTGCGGCGGTCATCGACTCGGGATAACCGCCCTTGAACACCGGCACCACCTTGTATTCGGTCTGGCTCGCGTTGAACTTGGTGGCCAGCGCGTTCAGCTTTTCGCCCAAGGCGCCGCCCATCGAGTGCCACCATTGAATTTCGGTCTGCGCTTGCGCGGCGGGCGCGCCGAGGATGCCGGCGACGACGAGCGCCGCGCCAAAGACTTTGAAACGCATGATCTCCCCCTCTCGTCTTGCCGGAGTGCGTGTGCTTCGCCCGGCTCCGTCGAACAGTATAGCGTGAAACAACGGGGCAGGCTCGGGCCGGAAGGCCATCATCGAATCGTCACACGGACGATCGGAATCCGTATTGCACAATGCGTCGATCCGACGGACCCGCGCCGACTCGATCGCCGCCCATTATTCGCTTCGGGCCGCGCGGGTGTAGAGTTCTCTCCCGCCATCGCGCAAGGATTCGCTGACATGTCGACGGACATCGTGAAGGACTGGCCGTATCCGCGGCTCATCGCGCATCGCGGCGCGGGCAAGGTCGCGCCCGAGAACACGCTGACCGCGATGCGCGTCGGCTACGCGCACGGCTATCGGATGTTCGAGTTCGACGTGAAGCTTTCCGCCGACAATCTCGCGTTCCTGCTGCACGACGCGACGCTCGAACGGACGACGACGGGCCACGGTCGCGCCGATGCGCTTCCGTGGCGGGAGCTGTCGCGCCTCGATGCCGGCGGCTGGCATTCGGCCAAGTACTCCGGTGAGCCGTTGCCCACGCTCGCCGCCGTCGCCCGCTGGGCGCGCGCGCACGGTGCCGCCTGCAACATCGAGATCAAGCCGACGCCCGGACGCGAGCGCGAAACAGGCGCGGCTGTCGCCCTCGATGCCGGCACGCTCTGGCGCGACGCCGACGTGCCGCCGCTGCTCACGTCGTTTTCGGAAGAAGCCTTGGACGCCGCCTGCGACGCCGTGCCTGCGCTGCCACGGGCACTGCTGCTCGACAAGCTGCCGGCGGATTGGCAGGACCGTCTCGCACGCTTGCAATGCGTCGCGCTCGATGCCCAGCACAAGGCGCTCTCGGCGGATATCGTCAAGCAGGCGCACCGCGCGGGATATCGCGTGCTGACTTACACCGCGAACGATCTCGAGCGCGTTGAAGAGCTGGGCGCGTGGGGTGTGGACGGCATCATCACCGATACGGTGGACCACATCGCGGCGGATTCGCTGCCACCCGCGCCACCGCTGCCGTAATGATTGTTGTCATTCCCGCGAACGCGGGAATCCAGCGTCTTTCGACAAACGTCACTGGGTCCCCGCCTGCGCGGGGACGACAATCAAGAATCATGTTGCTGCTACCGCGCGCCGCTCGATCTCGCGCTCGTCGATTGGCAGGTTGATGAGCCCGGCAACGACGCCCAGCGCGATCGACAGATACCAGACGACGTCGTAGCTTCCCATCGTGTCGTAGAGCTTCCCGCCGAGCCAGGCGCCGAGGAAGCTGCCAATCTGGTGGCTGAAGAACGTCACGCCGGACAGCATCCCGAGATAGCGGACGCCGAAGATCTGCGCGACGATGCCGTTCGTGGGTGGTACCGTCGAGAGCCAGAGCAGACCGAGCGCGATCGCGAATGCGTACACGGTCCAGGCCGACAGCGGCAGGAAGAAGAACAATGCAAACACGATGGCGCGCGCGAAATAGATCGCCGAGAGAATGTAGCGCTTCGGCATCCGGCTCCCCAGCCAGCCTGCCAGCCACGTTCCGAGGATGTTGAACAGGCCGATCAGCGCGAGCGCGGTCACTGCCACGTGCGGCGCCAATCCGTGATCCGCGAGATAAGCGGGCAGATGCACACCGACGAATACGAGTTGGAATCCGCAGACGAAGAACCCGAGTGTCAGCAGCATGTAGCCGCGATGGCCGAGTGCTTCGTGCATCGCCGCGCCCGCCGACTGGTGGAACGCATGCGAGGTGCCGAGATGTCTCTCGTAGACCGCCGCGGTGAGCGGGATCATCAGCAGTCCCACGGCCGCGAGCGCAAGCAGGGCGCTGTACCACCCGAAATGCGACAGCAGCCATTGCGTCACCGGCAGCATCGCGAACTGCCCGAACGATCCGGCGGCCGCCGAAATGCCGAGCGCCATGCTGCGCTTCTCCGGGGGATACTTGCGGCCGAGCACGCCGGCCACGACCGAGAACGAGAGCCCCGCGAGCCCGGTGCCGATCAGCACGCCGGCCGTGAGCACCATCATCAGCGGACTCGTCGCGTGCGCCATCGTCGCGAGTCCTGCGACGTAGAGCAATGCGCAGACGAACACCACCTTGTGGGTGCCGAAGCGGTCCGCGAACATCCCGGCGAATGGGGTGGCCACGCCCCACATCAGGTTCTGCACGGCGAGCGCGAGCGCGAACGTCTCGCGACCCCAATGGAGATCGGCGCTCATCGGTTGCAGGAAGAGCCCGAAGCCGTGACGGATCCCCATCGATAGCGTGAGGATCAGGCCGCTCGCGACGAGCACGATGGTGGGCGTGCGCCAATCGGCGCGGGAATGAGAAGACAAGGGCGACCTCGGGTACTAGCGGTTGCGAAGGAATAGAAGCATCGCGGCAGCCATCATTGCGCAAATCTGGAAACGGCCTTCTCATCCCACGTGATGCCTTGGCCGGGGCGATCGGGGACCACGAGATGACCGTTCTTCCGTTCGAAAGGTTCCGCCAGGATGGGATCAGCCCAATCCTGCCACTCGAGCCAGTGCGCGGTATCGGTGACGCGCATCAGATGGGCGGCGAGCTCGGGATAGAGATGCGTCGACATCGGAATGCCCGCCGCGCCGGTGATCGCCGCAGCGCGCAGCCAGCCGCTGACGCCGCCGATGCGCATCAGGTCAGGCATGACGTAGTCGCCCGCGCTGGCAAGCACAGCCTGATACAGCGAGCGCGGACCGTAGAAATTCTCACCGAGCTGGATCGGCGTTTTCAATTCGCGCGCAAGCTGCGCGTAACCGGGAATGTTGTCGTAGCTGATGGGCTCCTCGAACCAGTAGAGGCCGCGATCGTCGAGCGCATGGCAGCGCACGAGCGCATCGCCCAGCGACAAGCCCTGGTTGAAATCGCACATGAGCTTGACCTCGGCGCCGGCGGCCTCGCGTACAGCGGCGATCGCGGCGAGATCGTCGCTCAAGCGCTCGCGTCCGAGTCGGAGCTTCAGCGCGGTGAATCCTCCTTCGGCAACGAGCGCGGACGCTTCGGCGGCGAGCTTGCCCGGGGACGTCAACCACAGCCCGTTGCTGTTGTAGGCAGGAACGGGACCGACAGTGCCTCCGAGAAATGCCGCGAGCGGTATATCGGCCGCCTGAGCGAGCGCATCCCATGCCGCCATGTCGATGCCCGATATCGCAATCAACGCGACGCCTTCGCGTCCGACGAGATGCAGCGAACCGATGCCGCGACGATAAGCGTCGAACGGCGCAACGGCGTGGCCCTTTGCAGCCGCGCCGAGATCTTCTATTACGGGAACGATGTAGCGGGCGGATTGCTTGAGGTAGGGCTCGAGATAGCTTCGCCCGACGATGCCTTCTTCAGTGTAGAGATCGATCAGGATCAGCGGCCAGTCGTGAAAGACGCCGACTTTCGAAACCACGGGCAGTTTGAGAGGCACGACCACCGGTCGCGCTCGAACGCCCTTCACCGTGAGATGCGCGCCGGCCATTGATTACCTCCGTGCGGGAGCGCCGATCTGAGGCGCTGCAATGGGTGGGGAGGGGTGCAGCGCCTCGAGCTCGCCGAGCGTGGCGATCAGCGCGGCGAGGCGTTCGGCGCCGAGGCGCTTCGTGACTTCAGCCTGCGCCCGCTTCCAATACGGCTCGGCGGCACGGATCGCGGCGCGCCCGGCGCGGGTGAGCTCGACTTCGCGGGTGCGGGCGTCGCTTCCCGCGACGATGCGGACGAGCCCGCGCTCGACGAGCGGTTCGAGTGTGCGCGAGAGCGCCGTGCGGTCGAGCAGCGTCGCGCCGGCGAGCGCCGTCATCCGTTGCGGGCTCTCGCGCGCAAGCGCCCGCAGGAGCGAGAACTGCGTGATGCGCAATCCCGAAGGCGCCATCGCATCGTCGTAGAGCTGGGTCAGCGCGCGAGACGCTCGCCGCAGCCGGCCGCAGGCACACGCCGTCGAGAGCGTCGAAGAGGCCGCAGTCGTGATCGTCATCGCCGAATCAATGAGCGCATATGCACGTAATTACGAGTATATGCACCTTTTGGCCGGCGGTCAAATCCCCCTCACCCGCTCGACGCTGACGCGTCTCACTCCCTCTCCCCGCGTGCGGGGAGAGGGCTGGGGTGAGGGGCTTTGACCGCCCAGAACTTGTACATGCCGGCGAAGGTGTCCGGGAACTCGCGCTCGAACGCGTCCCAGTGGCTGAAATCGGTCTGCGCCGGGTCGTCGGGGAACCGCTTCGCATAGCTTCGGAGGGCCTGCGCGCCGACGGAGAATCCGATCAGGACGAGGCCAGCGTCCCGAAGCATCGCATCGATCTGCGGCAGCGTGAACCGATGCTCCTGCACGTGGAAGAGCAGGTCGCGGCACTCGCTGGTGGCATGAAAGTCGGGCGACGCGATCAGCGGCGATGCTTGCTCGATCAGCGCCTGTCGGCAGCGACGGATTCCTTCGGCGTCCGCGGCGTAGCCGTGCTCCTTGATGAACGCTCTCGCGGCGACGACCGCTGCGCGCGCTCGCTCGCTGTACAGACCCACATGCATCACGCCGCCCGGCCGCAGCAGCGGCAGCAGCGCTCGCAGGCCGGCGACCGGATCCGCGAGGTGATGCAACACGCCGACCGAGACGATCGCGTCGAACGTTCGACCGATCGCGCCGAGATTCATGAGATCGGCCTGCGCGTATTCGACGTTCGCGAGGCCAAGCTCGCGCGTCTTCCGTTTTGCGTAGCCGAGGCTCGCCAGACTCAGATCGACAGCGAGGACGCGCGCGTCTGGAAACTGCTGGGCCGCGCCGATCGATTCGCGGCCGGTGCCGCATCCGGCAACCAGGAGATCGATCGCGCTTCGTTCGGCGAGCGGAAGCGTCGGCGCGAACGGGAAGCGCTCGCGCAGGTAATCGCCGAGCGCGGCCGTTCGGCCGGCGGGCGGCAATCGCACCCAGCGTGGATACGGACTCTCCTCGTATTGCCGCCGGACCGCGCTCGAAACACCCTCGCCGATGGCGGTGAGTCGCGGGATCGCGTCGCGATACCGGGCTTCCTCCAGCGGCTCGGCGATCTGCTGGGCGATGAGTCCCGCCAAGGGCTCGGCGAACGATCGCTGCAACAGCGTGTCGGCGCCAGGCAGCGAATGCAGCGGGACATACGCGGCGACGGCCACGATCCAAAGCGGTGCGATCGTGCCTGCGGATTGCAGCGTGGCAACGAGCTTTTCGCGCAGCGCCATGGCGCACATCAATTCTTCGCCGCTGCAGGCAAAGACATATTCGTTGATGAAGCACTGCCGCGCGAGCGCGCAGTAGAACGTCAGGAGTTCCGGCGAGATGGCGGATTCGCTGGTTGCGCTCGCCACTTCGAGCAGCGCAGCGCGAACCATCGTCAGGCAGCGTTCGAGCGCAACGTCTGCGATGGGTGTATTTTCGAGCAGCGCTTGCAGCAGCGGGTCGCTTGCCAGCGGCGCTGGCCCCGCCCCCCCGAACAGCTCTGCCGCCGGAAGCAGTCGCGGCCAGGCGCGTGCGGCGCGGTCGATCACCTTATCGATGGCCGGATCGGTCCGGATCAGGCTCACGGCGGCTTTAGCGAGCTCCGAAGGTGCGGCCCAAGGTTCCGCAAGCGCGCGCGCAACGAGGCGCTTCAGCGCCGGATCGGCGCGAGTGAACGTGCGCTGTCTGATGCAGCGGACGAAATTCGCCTTGTATTCGGGCGTCTCGTCGAGCTCCAGCGCGCGCCGGTAGCTCGCAACGGCCACTTCGGCGAGGCCGAGGGCATCGAGCGCCGACCCGAGATTGTTGTGCGGATCGGCGAAGCCCGGCTGGATCGCGATGGCCTTGCGGTAATTCTCGGCCGCCTGGTCGAACCTGCCTTGCGCCTGATAGACGAGCCCCAGGTTGTTGTACGCCTCGGCGAAATCGGGCTTGAGCGCAATCGCCTTGCGGTAACTCGCGATCGCGTCGTCGCCGCCACCGAGGTCGCGCAACGTATTGGCCAGATTGTAATGCGCCGCGTGGAAGCCGGGCTGGAGCGCGATCGCCTTGCGATAACTCGCCGCCGCTTCGTCGAGCTCGCCCAGCGCCTTGAGTGCGCTGCCGAGGTTGTAATGGCCGACGACCAGGTCCGGTCGAAGCGCGAGTGCCGCGCGATAGGCATCCACCGCTTCGGCGAGCTTCCCTTGCTGATGCAGCGTCGCCGCCTGGTTGAAGCGCGCTTCAGCGCCTTCAGACGGTCCGGGGGGCGGCCCGTCGGCGCTCACGCCCAGTCCTTCGATCGGGCGACGGCCTTCTCCCAACGTGCGCGCAACTCGCCCGCACGATCGCGCGACATCGAGGGCTCGAACCGGCGATCGACTCGCCAATTCGCGCTGACATCGGCGGCATCCTTCCAGTAGCTGGAACTGCATCAAGAGGTTGTTGGCCGCCGCGCCGCCGTCCACGCGCAGCTCCGCGAGCGCCATCCCCGCATCGCGCTCCATTGCGGCCAGCACGTCGGCACTCTGGAACGCGATCGACTCGAGCGCTGCGCGCGCAATGTGGCCGCTCGTCGCGCCGCGCGTGAGGCCGAAGATCGCGCCGCGTGCGTAGGCATCCCAGTGCGGCGCGCCCAAGCCGGCGAACGCGGGCACGAAGTAGACGCCGCCGTTGTCGGCGACGCTCGCCGCCAGCGCCTCGATCTCAAGCGCGGAGCGGACGATGCCGAGCCCATCGCGCAGCCACTGCACGACCGCCCCGGCGATGAACACGCTGCCCTCCAGCGCATAGACGAGGCCGTTGTCGCGCTCCCACGCCACGGTCGACACCAGGTTGTTGGTCGACGCGACCGCAACGCTTCCGGTATTGAGCAGCAGAAAGCAACCGGTGCCGTAGGTGTTCTTGGCGAGTCCCGGTGTGTGACATGCCTGGCCGAAGAGCGCTGCCTGCTGGTCGCCCGCGATTCCGGCGATCGGAATGGCGACACCATCGATGTCCGCTTGCCCGACGACTCCGGACGAACGCACCACCTGCGGCAGCACTTCGCGCGGAATGTCGAGCAAGCGCAGCAGCTCGTCGTCCCACGCGCCGGTGCGCGTGTTCCACAGCAACGTCCGGCAGCTCGTCGTCCCACGCACCGGTACGCGTGTTCCACAGCAGCGTCCGGCTCGCATTGGAAGGATCGGTGACATGAAGCGCGCCCCGGGTCAGATTCCAGACGAGCCACGTGTCGATCGTCCCGAATGCGAGCTCGCCGCGTGAGGCCCGCTCGCGCGCACCGCGGACGTTATCGAGCAGCCACTTGAGCTTGGTGCCGGAAAAATACGCATCGATGACGAGGCCCGTCTTGCGCGCGATCAGTTCGGCGTGCCCGGCGGCGCGCAGCTCGTCGCACAATCCCGCGGTCCGGCGGTCCTGCCACACGATCGCATTCGCGACGGGACGGCCGGTGGCGCGATCCCACAGGACCGTGGTTTCGCGCTGGTTGGTGATGCCGATCGCCGCGATGTCACCGGCACTGATTCCGGCTTGCGCGAGCGCTCCGTGGAGGACGCCCGATTGCGTCGCCCAGATTTCGGTCGCGTCGTGCTCGACCCAGCCCGGTTGCGGGAAGATCTGCCGGAACTCGGCCTGCGCGACGGCGCGCACCGTGCCGCCGTGATCGAAGACGAGCGCGCGGGAACTGGTCGTGCCTTGGTCGAGGGCTAGGATGAACGGCATCGGCGGTCTTTCCAGGCTTCCTCATTCCCGCGAAGGCGGGATTCCAGTGTCTTGCGCCGAAAGTCGCCGGGTCCCCGCCCCCGATTACAGTCCTCGGGGGCAGGCTCTCCGCGGGGACGATGCATCCGCTTTCCAATCGCACGCCGCTTAAGCGCCCTGCTCCTGGACGGATGCGTCGGTTGCGGCGCATGCACGCGGCAGCTTAGAATGCGCGGATTGCGGCAGCGCCTCGGCTGCCGTCATTGTAGCGACATCCCGCCCGCCGGCCGGACCGCGAGCCCGACCGGATCGCTGTTCGTCGCCGCACCCGTCTTGCCGCCGCTTCCATGCCGCTCCCGCCCTGTCCCACGTCACGCCAGCGATTGCACACGCGCCGGATCACCTACGAAGGCTGGCGGCGCGAGGATGGCCTTTTCGACATCGACGCGCATCTGCACGACGTCAAGGACCACGATTTCGAGTTGTTGACCGGCATTCGGCCCGCGCGCGAGGCCGTTCACGACATGTGGGTCCGCGTGACGATCGATCGCAGCTTCAACGTGCACGGCATCGAGGTCAAGACCGACGGGATGCCGTATCCGGGCGCGTGCGATCGCATCGAGCCCGCGTATGCGAAGCTCGTCGGCGCGAATCTCGTCAGCGGTTTTCGCAAGCGCCTCCACGAAACCATGGGCGGCATCAAGGGCTGCACGCACGTGACGGAGCTGCTCGGGTCGTTGCCCACTGCCGCCGTGCAGACGTTCGCGGGTCTCCAGCGCGAAGACGAGGGCGAGGGCAAGCCGTTCCAGCTCGATCGCTGTCACGCGCTCGCCACGACGACCGACACGGTCCGTCGCTATTATCCGAAGTGGTACGTGGGCGCCCGATGAATGCCGCGTACGTGATTGTGCCCGTCGTCCCCGCGCAGGCGGGGACCCAGCGTCGTTCGCCGAAAGCCACTGGATTCCCGCCTTCGCGGGAATGACGCCTTCGGCTGCGAGGGGAGAGCTGTGAAGATCCACGAATACCAGGGCAAGGAAATCTTCCGCAAATTCGGCATGCCCACACCGCGTGGCATTCCTGCGTTCAGCGTCGACGAGGCGGTGAAGGCAGCCCAGGCGATCGGCGGGTCGGTGTGGGTGGTGAAGGCGCAGATTCACGCGGGAGGACGCGGCAAGGGAGGCGGCGTCAAGGTCGCGAAGTCGATCGACGACGTGCGCGATCTCGCCGGGAAAATACTCGGCATGCAGCTCGTCACTCACCAGACCGGTCCCGGTGGCCAGAAAGTGCACCGGCTCCTGATCGAGGAGGGCGCCGACATCGCGAAGGAGCTCTACGTCGGCATGGTCGTCGATCGCGGCACGCAGCGCGTCTGCCTGATGGCGAGCTCCGAAGGCGGCATGGACATCGAGGAAGTCGCGGCGAAGACACCGGAAAAGATCCACAAGGTGTTCATCGATCCGGCGAAGGGGCTGACCGACGCCGAAGCCGACGACGTCGCGCGCAAGATCGGCATTCCCGAGGCGAGTCTCGGACAGGGTCGCGCGGTGCTGCAATCGCTCTACCGCGCCTTCGACGAGACCGATGCGTCGCTCGCCGAGATCAATCCGCTCGTCATCACGGGCGACGGGCGCGTCATCGCGCTCGATGCGAAGCTCAACTTCGATTCCAACGGGCTCTTCCGGCATCCCGAGATCGTCGAGATGCGCGATCTCGACGAGGAAGACCCCGCCGAGATCGAGGCGTCGAAGTTCGATCTGTCGTATATCTCGCTTGACGGCAACATCGGCTGCCTCGTCAACGGGGCGGGGCTGGCGATGGCGACGATGGACACGATCAAGCTCTTCGGCGCGTCGCCCGCGAACTTCCTCGACGTCGGCGGCGGCGCGACGACCGAGAAGGTCACCGAGGCGTTCAAGATCATGCTGTCGAACCCGAAGGTGAAAGGCATCCTCGTCAACATCTTCGGCGGCATCATGCGCTGCGACACGATCGCGAACGGCATCGTCGCGGCGGCCAAGGAAACGCATCTCGCAGTGCCGCTGGTCGTGCGGATGAAAGGCACGAACGAGGATCTCGGCAGGCAGATCCTCAAGGATTCCGGCTTGCCGATCATCAGTGCGGACAACATGGCCGACGCGGCGCAGAAGATCGTCGCCGCCGTGGCGGGGAAGTAGATCGTCGCCGCCGTGGCGGGGAAGTGGATCGTCGTCCCCGCGGAGGCGGGGACCCAGTGTCTTTGAATTCGAATGGCCAAGGCATTCTGCGTCTACATCCTGGCCAGCGGAAGGAACGGAACTCTCTATGTCGGCGTAACTTCGGATCTGGTCCAACGGGTATGGCAGCACAAGGAAGCTCCGGTCGAAGGATTCGCAAAGGAACACGACGTCAAATTGCTGGTTTGGTATGAGCAGCACGAATCGGCGGATGCAGCGATCACGCGAGAAAAGCAGATCAAGAAATGGAACCGGGCATGGAAGATTCGACTGATCGAGGAGACGAATCCTTATTGGCACGATCTTTATCCTGGTATCGTCGGATGAACACCAGAAAGACACTGGGTTCCCGCCTTCGCGGGAACGACGAAAGCCCCCACCTTCACGGGAGCGACGAAAGCGCCCGCCTTCGCGGGAACGACGAAAGCCGCCGCCTTCGCGGAGGCGACAAGCTTAGAGCGGCGACGACGGCAGGGACACGATGAGCATCCTGATCAACAAAGACACCAAGGTCATCACCCAGGGGATCACCGGAAAAACCGGTCAGTTCCACACGCGGATGTGCCGCGACTACGCCAACGGGAAGAACTGCTTTGTGGCCGGCGTCAATCCCAAAAAGCCCGGCGAGGATTTCGAAGGGATCCCGATTTACGCAACGGTAAGAGAAGCGAAAGAAGCAACAGGTGCGACGGTCAGCGTCATCTACGTCCCGCCGCCCTTTGCCGCCGCGGCGATCGACGAGGCGGTCGATGCGGGCCTCGACCTCGTCGTTTGCATCACCGAGGGCATTCCGGTGCGCGACATGATCCGCACGCGCTACCGGATGCACGGGAAGAAGACGCTGCTGCTCGGTCCCAACTGCCCCGGCGTCATCTCGCCCGACGAACTGAAAATCGGCATCATGCCCGGACACATCCATCGCAAGGGACGGATTGGCGTCGTCTCGCGGTCGGGCACGCTGACCTACGAAGCCGTGGGGCAGCTCACCGATCTCGGCCTCGGCCAGTCGACGGCGGTGGGCATTGGCGGCGATCCCGTCAACGGGCTGAAGCACATCGACATCCTCCAGCTCTTCAACGACGACCCCGGCACCGATGCCGTGGTGATGATCGGCGAGATCGGCGGCAGCGACGAAGAGACCGCCGCGCAGTGGGCGAAAGCGCATATGCAAAAGCCCATCGTCGGGTTCATCGCGGGTGTCACCGCACCGCCCGGCAAGCGGATGGGCCACGCCGGCGCGATCATTTCCGGCGGCAAGGGCACGGCGAACGAGAAGCTCGCGGTGATGGAAGCCTCCGGGATCAAGGTCACCCGCAATCCCGCGGAGATGGGGAAGCTCTTAAAGTCGGTGTTGTAGCTAAAAGATCGTCATTCCCGCGGAGGCGGGGACCCAGCGACTCTCGGCGGAAGACACTGGATTCCCGCCCCCGACTACCCCACTCGGGGGCAGGCTCTGCGCGGGAATGACGATCAACCCAGGACGAGACTGGATTTCGCCCCCGATTACCCGCTCGGGGGCAGGCTCTGCGCGGGGACGACGAAAGCCGCATCAGATCGATCAGGAGGAATCGCTTGGACGTATTCACGCCGCAATTCTGGGTCGCGGCGCTCGAGATCGTCATCATCAACATCCTGTTGTCGGGCGACAACGCGGTGGTCATCGCGCTCGCGTGCCGCAATCTCCCCAAGAAGCAGCGCCGGCTCGGGATCTTCTACGGTGTGATCGGCGCCGTGATCCTGCGGATCATCCTGACTTTTTTTGCCGTGCAGTTGCTGCTGCTCCCCTACCTGCAGATTGTCGGTGCCGTGCTGCTGGTCTGGATCGGCATCAAGCTGATCGCGGAGGACAACGGCGGCGAGCATGCGGTCGAAGCGAGTGACCGGCTCATCGCTGCAGTCAAGACAGTCATCGTCGCGGACCTCGTGATGAGCCTCGACAACGTGATCGGCGTCGCCGGCGCCGCAAAGGGAAGCCTGCTGCTGCTCGTTTTCGGGCTGGTCATCAGCATCCCGCTCGTCGTGATCGGCGCCCAAGTCGTCATGAAGCTGATCGAGCGTTTCTCCTGGCTCGTGGTCGCCGGCGGTGGGTTACTCGGCTACATTGCCGGCGAGATCGCGACCGACGATGCGGCCGTGAAGCCCTGGATTGACGCGCGAATGCCCGGGTTGCACTGGATCGCCCCGGCGGTCGGCACAGTCATCGTCGTCGCGGCAGGGGTCTGGCTCACGCGGCGGGCCGGCAAGAAAACGGCGGCGACGTGACGCCAGGAGTGGCACGCTTCTCGCGTCTACGGCGCCATGCCGTTAAACTCGCGGGCGAATCAGCCGGACCCACGCCGCCAAACCTACTGAACGGGCACCGATGACCGAACGCACTTCACTCGATTGCGCCATCCTGTCCCATCCGGGTATGGTGCGCTCGCACAACGAGGACTCGGTGTTCGTCGACGGCGACGCCGGAATCGCCGTGCTCGCCGACGGGATGGGCGGCTACAACGCCGGCGAAGTCGCGAGCGGCATCGCCGTCAACGTGATCGGCAACGGGATGCTGCCGGAGCTTCGTTCCGGCCGCGAGCTGTCGAAAGTCGATGTCGCGAGCGGCCTCACGCACGCGGCACTGCTCCTGCAGCAACAAATCGCTGCGGCGAACAAAGGCATCTACGAGGCGGCGCAGGCGCGGCCCGAATGCGCCGGCATGGGCACGACGATCGTCACCGCCGTCTTCTGCGGCAACCGTGTCAGCATCGGCCACATCGGCGACTCGCGCTGCTATCGGCTGCGCGGCGAAAAATTCGAGCAGCTGACGCACGACCACTCGCTCCTGCAGGAGCAGATCGACAGCGGGCAGCTCACGCAGGAACAGGCGAAATATTCGCTCAACAAGAATCTCGTCACGCGCGCGCTCGGCATCGAGGCGATCGTCCCCGCCGACATCATCGAATATCGCGTCGAGCCCAATGACATCTACCTGCTCAACTCCGACGGCCTGACCGACATGGTCGAGCCCGACGTGATTCATACCGTCATCGACGAGAAGCGCTCCGACCTCGCCCTTGCCGCCGGCGAGCTGATCGAGCTCGCCAATCAGAATGGCGGCCGGGACAACATCTCGGTGGTGCTGGTGCGGGTGCCGCCCGAGTTCCTGCCGACGGCCGGCTGGGCGCAGCGCTGGCTCGCGAACAAGAA
>WNGE01019912.1_pt1 | contig 14035 bp, 18 predicted proteins | sample 5400651 | NCBI WGS metagenome assembly WNGE01 (sample SAMN13153370, study PRJNA577476) | soil metagenome | isolation source: 60 cm soil or saprolite under grassland replicate 2 | place: USA:California | collected 2016-06-15 | reverse complement strand
TAGGCTTCAACCGCACGCGCCGCCTTCCACAGTACCAGGAAGACATGAACGCCGCTCCCTCCGGTCAATGATTCAAGCTTATCTACGCTCATCAACAACCACCCTCCAAGTAATTTATCTTGACCTCAAGATACTTTACTTCAAGGCGCATGTCAAGAGATTGAGTTAAGGTTTTTCACTTGAACCGAAAGTTGGCGGGTGGAGCTATGGCTGACGCCTTGCGCGCTTCACTTCGGCGAGATAAGCGCAGCCATTTGCATTTCACCGTCCGGCCGTAATCGCGAAAGACGAGGGCCTTATTTAGCATCAGGCCCTCGTTCTCTTCATCGAATTCTCCTGTTGTCTTCAGATCGTCGGCACTGTACCGCCGTCAATGATGTATTCCGTGCCCGTGATGGAGGCGGCGCGCGGTGAGGCGAGGAAGGCGACGAGCTCCGCCACTTCGTTCGGCCGAGCTGGACGCCCGATTGGAATGCCGCCAAGTGAGTCCATCAAGGCCTGGCGTGCGCTCTCATAGTCGGTCCCCTTGCTGGCCGCCAATTCGCTAACCAGGCCCACGGCGGCTTCCGTCTCAACCCAGCCGGGAGAAACCCGGACCACGCGAATGCCTTTCGGGCTCACCTCCTTGGACAACCCCTTGCTGTAGTTCGCCAGCGCCGCTTTCGCGGCGGCATACGCGATGGTCGCTTCCGGCAACGGCATGACGCTCTGGATCGAAGTGACATGAATGATCACGCCGGAACCCTGGTCGAGCATGGCCGGCAAGAGCGCCCGATCCAGTCGGACTGCGGAGAGTAAGTTCAGGTCGAGGGCGCGATACCACTCGCCATCGTCAAGCGCCGCGAAGCCGCCGGCAGGCGCTGACGAGCCGCCAGCGACATGGACGATGACGTCGATGCCGCCGAGGAGTTCGCGAACCGCATCGGCGATGGTCCCGCAGCCTTCGGCAGTGGTAATGTCCGAAGCTACGAATAAATCCGCTTCGGCAAGATCGCTCGGACTCATCCGGGCTGTGGTGAGGACCGTGGCGCCACCGCCGCGCAACCGCGCCACCACTGCCCGCCCGATTCCTTTCGTGCCGCCGGTGATGAGAACGCGCTTGCCGTCAAATTCATGTGGATCGAGTTTGAATTCATCAGCACCCATAAATATATCTCCTCTGACGTGATTTTATCGGTATTAACATAAGCGCCTCGGCCACTATGCCAGGATCCGGTCTCGCAGACCGCCGTAGGCTATGGCCCGGACCATCTCCCTTGCATACATGTCGTGCGGGAAGCCGAGTTCAATCCGGCTGGCCTCGTCAAGCGTCTTTAACTGCTCCGCCGAGAACGTCAGGTCGAGGCTCGCGAGATTGTCCTGCAACTGAGAAAGCTTTCGCGCTCCGATGATGGGGATGACCGGATACTCTTGCGGTGGTTTCCGGCTGCGTTCGGGTCTGTGCCAGGAGCGGCATTGGTGTATTTCGTGGCCAACACCACATTCTGCCGGTGGCTCTGCATGAACTCGCCGAGGAACGATTCGCTCGTCCCCTCCGTGTAGACGTTGGCGGTGTCGATGAAGTTGCCGCCGGCGTCGCGGAAGGCGTCGTACACCTTTCGCGCCTCGTCCTTTGCGGCGCCCCAGCCCCAATCATAATTGCCGTCTAAATCTGCGTTGTCCGTTAACGTTCCCCAGCTGTAGGCAACGGCGGCGCCGGCAAAGGTATGCGCGTTTGCTCGGGCGCCTTCCGCTTACGTTTGCCAGCTTTCCTCTTTCTTTTCTTCTTCGTTTTCTTGCCGTATTTCATAGCGTCACTATGCCAAATTATTTCTAGTACTTCCAAAACATCTTTACTATTAAACTAATACCTGTAAAGTATCGGTATGGAATTGCGACATTTGCGATATTTTGTAGCAGTGGGAGAGGAGCAGCATTTCGGACGTGCGGCCGAGCGGCTCCATCTGGCTCAGCCCGCACTCTCCCGACAGATTCAGGATTTGGAGGACGAGATTGGTTTCAAACTATTCTAGCGCCTTCCACGCGGAGTGAAAATAAGCGCGGCGGGGAAGTCATTCCTGGAAGAAGCCCGACGCATTCTTCAGCAAGTGAATGAGGCGACGTTGCGCGCCGGGCGCATAGCGCGCGGCCAGTCCGGCGCATTGCGGGTGGGGTTCACTGAGAACACATCTTGGCATGGTGTGGTTCCGGAATCATTCCGGCAATTTCGCCAACGCCAACCGGACGCGGAATTGCAACTCAATCCATTAAGCACGATGGAACAAGTAGAGGCTGTTCGCGCTGGCCGGCTGGATGCGGGCTTTGTGTTTAACCTGCAGAAGACAGATCCCGATTTTGATCACCTCACGGTCGCATTGCACAACCTGGTGGTAGCGGCGCCCGAGGGGCGCCCCCTAACAAAATTAAAAAAACTCCGGCTGCGTGATATTGGCGACACGCCTTTTGTTTGGTTTCCAAGGCGGGAAAGCCCTGCATACTATGACCGCCTGATGCAGGAATGTTTTCGCGGAGGCTTGAAGTCTCCGAACATTGTTCAGGAAGGGGTGAATGAAGCGACGATCCTGAGCCTCGTGTTACATGGGGTCGGGGTCGCATTCGTCACCGACAATGCGCGCTGGCGATGCCCCAAAGGTGTGATTATTTTGCCAATAACAGATCTGGTTCTTCCATTCCTATTGTCTCTCGCCTGGCGGAAAAACAACGTTTCCCCCTTACTGGCAAATTTTGTGGAGGTTGTGCGGCAAATGCCGGAAGTGAAAGCGTTTGCCAAACATCGAGTTTCAAAGCAGTCGATGCAAAAATCTCTTTGATGTCAATTTACAAACAGAATGCCTGCCCCTGTTGAATGACCGACGTGGATCGCGTTCTTCAGGTCGAGCGCTTCAACGAGCGCGAGGTCATCGGCGTAGGTGTCCATTTCGTTGCCGTTCCATGGCTGGCTCGACCAGCCATGCCCGCGACGGTCGTGGGCGATACAGCGGTATCCGCGGGAGGCAAGAAACACCATCTGGTCCTCCCAGGCGTCCGCGCTCAGCGGCCAGCCATGGCTGAAGACCACGGGCTGTCCGCTGCCCCAGTCCTTGTAATAAATATCGATGGCGCCGGAATTTTCTTCACCAACACTGATGTATGGCATTTGAAACTCCCCTTTTTGTCGTGCTGTTTTCTTCAAACTGACGATTGCAGCGGGCCGCTTCAACGCGATTCGCTGCCGCATTCCCGTCTGCAAACCTGCGACCTTTCGTCGGCCTCAGTCCAGCACACTGTGCGGGATCGAAGTCATCATCGTCTACTGCGAGGATCAGGCGTGAGCGACTCGGCGCCTTCAATCCCGTAAGTGGGGTGACGAAGGAGACTTCTGCTTACCGCGTGGATCAGAATCACGATCCGAGTACCTCGTCCCCGTTGGACCAAAACCCGTGATCTGAATGATCACCGGTGTGGCGCCTGTGCGGGCAAAGTGTGGCTCATTGGGCGGCTCCGTATAGAAGCTTCCTGGCGGTAACGCCTTGAGCTTTCGATCGTCAAACTTGTTACCGTATCCGAAGTACCAAGTTCCAGAGATAACGGCGCCGACCCTATCGTCGGGATGATCGTGGGCCTCGATCCGGGTGTTGGCTGGGATCTTGAGCAGAATGGTGTACAGGCCCGCACTGGTGGGCTCCCCTTTCAGCACGATTGTTTGGGTGCCTGATACCCCTGATGTCCCTGCCCCCGGCCCTGACTTCGACAATAGATCCATCTCTAAGGGAATCAGCCGCTCGCGCGGCGATTGGTCCTGCGCATTGTCTTCTCCGTCATTGAGGAACGCGACGATCGCCGGGACAGTCTGGTCAGCGGCTTCCTCCATCAGCCAGTGACCGGAGCCTTTCACCACGACGCCGGACACATTTGTAGCGACCAACTTCGTCTGCTCGATGAGGAAGGCGCCCGAGGCTTTCTCCCCCGTCAAAACGAGAAAGGGCATGTCCAACTTAGTGGTCGAGAGCGCGGCGAAGTCTTTCGCGTCCTGCTCGAATGTCTTGAAGTATTGGAAGCCGGCCCGGACGCCGTTATCTCGCGCGTAAGCCGCGGCGTAGAGTCTACGATCCGCCTCGGGAACAGACTTATTCTTATCGGCTGCAAAATCGTTCCAGAAATGCTCGAAGTAGATGCGTTCACGTCCCTTGACCAAAGCTTCGGGCGTTTCGCCATAGAAGTGGAAGTGCCAGAGATCGCGCAGCAGCCAGACGTCCTTCCAATTGCCGATACCCGGCAAGAACGCGTCCAGCAGGACTACCTTGGTGACTTCGCTGGGATACTGGGCCGCGTAAGCGTATGCCACCATGCTACGCCACACTATGCAGGATCGAAGCGACGGGCGCATCACCAGATGGAGTGTTTTTGGGCTACCACTCTAGCCGCATCCGGGAATACCACCATCGTGGTAATTGGGAGTAGCCTTGGCGCTGAGGCTGAGACTCGTTAGGCCCGAGAGACCTGATGTAGTGATAAGTGGGCGCCAACTTGATAACTTATTTATCTCTTTTGGTTCCCAACTTCCTAAGCCTTGCTATCGATCTTCGCAGCGACAATCTGGCAAACCATCTCTGTGGGCGCATGGGAGCCTGGTTCAGGTATGCGACTTGGCCGGGGACGGACAGTTCGACTTCTGTTCCCGCCCGGGCGCGGCTCCGGACTTTGAGCCGCGCGCCGATGCCCTCGGCCCGCTCGCGCATGCCCGGCAGTCCCTTGCGCCCGCCGCCTCCCGAACGCGGCGCTTGAGGGCCTATGCCACAGCCGTCATCGCGGACGAGAATGCGTAGGCGCCTGGCGGCATATTCCATTTCGACTTCGATGCTTTTGGCTCCGTTGTGGCGAAATGCGTTGACCAATGCTTCGCGGCCGATGCTATACACTTCGTCACGGATGATCGGGTGCAAGGGCCGAGGCCGGCCTTCGACAACGACACGGAAATCAATCTGTTTCTGAGCGTCGAACTCCTGCCGGATGCGGTCAAAGGCCCGTCCGAGATCCAAGGAGTCATTGCCGGAATAACGCATACCTCGAACTGTGTTCCTGCCTTCTTCGATGACCTGTCCCATAAGTTGTTGAACATGCTTCAGGCGTGGCTTAGCCCGAGAATCATCAGCTACTTGATCTATTGCGACGTGGAGTTGCATGGACACGCTGAGGAAACCCTGTAGCAACGTGTCCTGTATTTCCTGCGTGATCCGCGTCCGCTCGGCGAGTCGCTCTTCAAATCTGGCGTTAAGGCGCCGAGTCAACTGGCGTAGCCGGATAAGGTGGAAGGCCGACAGCGCGAATAAACAGGCCAGGGCGCCTGAGAGCAGAAACCACCAAGTTTGCCAGAACACCGGAACCAGCATTCTGACCTCGCCCTGCGCGATCGCCATGGCGACAATCGAGGCGCTTTTCTCTGGCAAGACATCCACTCTTGATGGCGGAAGATACTCCGGCTCGACGAGCAAGGCGGCATACTCTGTGCCAAGGTGAGTTGAGTTTCTCCATGTCGAATCCGGCTGAATTTTCGTGAACGGCTGGTCAATGAAAGGTTGTACGTACCAAGTCCCGCTCCTTGCGTATAAAACGATCCGCTGACCGGGGCGAGCGCCGGTGACACGCCCTTCGATGACGGCAATTTTCCCCGTGCCACCCTCATCCAGCAGGGGAACCTTGCTGAACTCGATTCTTGGCGTGACATCAGTTTGCCTCGAGCGGCAATCGCTCACCAGAATACAACCTATGAGCACCAGGAGACTTCCTCTCCAAATGAGATCGCTCGCGGCCGGATTCTCAGGTTCTGATGGCACTGTAGTAGATGCTCGTCGATTCCCGTGTCGTGCTTGCGCCCTTTCTTAAGCGTCTCCACCGCGCACTATGCTAGGTCGGCGGCGGCGGAGACATCACGAGATCGAATGTTTTTTCGTTACCACTATTGGCTTATGTTGATCTACCACCATCGTGGTAGACGGGGTTGCTCGATGTAGGCGCAGGATAATGAGATGGCGCAGGATTTCTAAGCTGAAGATGGCTGGTCAGACAATCAGGACTTTGGTTTTCAAAGTTGGATGATTCCGCGGCGGACGGCGATCGCAACCGCCTGCGTGCGATCAGCTGCCCCCAGCTTTTCCATAATGTGTTTGATGTGAACCTTGACGGTCTCCTCCGAGATGAAGAGCCGATCCGCGATGTCCCGATTCCGGTTTCCTCCGGCGATGTGCCGAAGTACCTCAATCTCACGCTCGGTCAATGCCTCATCACCGAGATGTTCTGCGAGTTGGGCGGCCAACTCTGGCGGAATCCGCTTCTTCCCGACGTGAACTTGGCGGATCGCCTCAGCCAGGTCTTTCGGCGGCATGCTCTTGAGCAGGTAGCCACGCGCCCCGGCTTCAAGCGAGCGCTGGATTTCGACGTCGCCTTCAAACGTTGTCAGCATAATGACAACCGCCCTCCCTGTCAGTCATGACGATGACGCTGTTTTCGGAAAGCCCTTCAATTTGAAGAGGAGTGAATTTTCCGTCCCGACAATGATAATGTTTGTAATTTACATAAAAAATAACGCCGCCCGATGGGTCGTCAAAAAATGACGAACGTACTTTAGGTGGACCTTCGTCAGGTTTCATGGTGATCCTGAAAATGCCCTTTTCGTAAAAAAAGATTCCGCCGTCCTCGGTCTGCACCCATAATTTCCCGCTTTTATCTGCGAAGGCTCCTAACATGCGATTGTTTGTAATTTCAGGGGTGTTACTCTTATTGAAGACTTTGAAACGAACTCCGTCGAAACGCGCCAGCCCGTCATTTGTCGTAAACCAAATGTAGCCGTCTGGCGTTTGCGTTAAACTGGTGACAGAGTTCTGCGGGAGTCCGTTATCGGTTGTCCAGGTGTCTATCCGGTTTTGCGCGTCAACGCATCGAAGCGGCATGAAAAAAGCTGCCGCTATGACGAAAAACAAAGGTATGAGGCGGCCAAATTTCATTGGGAGTCCTTTGCGATGATCTCGACCATCGCGCCATCTTCGATTTCCGTAGCTTTCACACAGGAGAACTCCCGGCGACTTCTTTGACCACCTTAAAACTGCCTCCCAGCCAGAGGCGGCCCTCCCGTGATAGGCCTAACTGTTTCGGGGCTCGTTTCGGCGATCCATACATTTCCATCGGGAGCTTCCGCCAGTATCCATACCAACCCGACGGCTTGCCCAGCGCCGGAAAAGCGTTTTGCAGTGGTATCCTGGACTTGGCGGCAATTCCGAAGAATGTGCGCGAGCCGCATAGCTCCCCCGGTTTTTTTCGGTCTCCCTGAAACATCACGCTAATATGCTCCCGATTTTGCCCCGTTGTCTGGGGTGGTCCTGTTTCAGCGGACAGTAGTGTTGCTTAGTTTTTACGTCCTTCCCTAATTGATTGTCAAAGTTTCGCACCGCGGTGATCGATGTCGCGATGCAGTTTAAACCAGATGAGATCGAGCGCTCATCGAGTGAGAGTAAGAGCGAAAGCTCTTACCTGTTGTTCCAGCCGAAGCGAGACGCCGGTCAAGGGCAGAGCGGCTGGTCTTTTCAGCCGCTCTGCTTGCGAAGCCCTTGACCGCGCGTCGCAGCTGAGCCTTTCTTATCTTGCCAACCTCCGTTGGCGTCGATCATTTTTTTCCATCGGATTTTGGGGGCCAGAGTTCGTATTGTCCATCTGTTTTCCCACAACAGCAATGGCGGCCTTCGATAAAATGTTTTGAAAGGAAATTGGCTTACTTTGCCTAAGCCTTGACGCTTGGGGTTTCGAATTTGCAGGCCAGAGGTCGTATTGTTCATATTTCTTGTGGTTCGCCTCATCGTCCCGGTAAACAATGATCGTTTTTTCTTCCATGATCCGCGCCTGCAATTTCTTCTCGTCAAAAATAAGCTTCAATCCCTGTTCGGGGGTCACATCAGTCAGTTCAATGCTGAGACTATCATCCTTGACTGAATCGTCGAACACGACCTTGAGGCCCATCTGTTTTCCCACAAAAGAAACGGCGATTTTCACTGTGGAGTTTTTAAAGACAATTCGAATTAACTCTTGCGGTTTCGACGGCGACTCAGCAAATGCGCTGATCGAACTGCAGAGTAGCAAAAACATCACTGGCGCCAAAGTCTGCAAAGATCGTCGAATGACATTGCGGCTGATCATTATTACCTCATTTCTTTGGAAAATTACTGTAGCTTTCATTTCTCGTCGAACGGTTGAAATGACAAAGGCCCAGATCGACGCTTGATTGGCCTGAGCCTTCGTCATACGGCCAACGTCAGTCGGCGTTGATCATTTGTTCGCGTCCGATTTTGAGGGCCAGATTTCGTATTGCCCGTATCTCTGGCGGTTCGTCTCATTATCGGGGAAAATGATGATCGTGTTTTCTTCTATGGTCCTCGCCTGCAACTTTTTCTGAATCAGGATGATCTTCATCACCTGTTTAGCCGTCACGGGGAGTGGTCCTATTTTAGTGGACACCAGTGTTGCTTAGTTTTTACGTCCTTTCCTCGTTGATTGTCAAAAGTTTCGCACCGCGCCAATAGAATTCGCGGCGCAATTTGAACTCGATAAGTAAAGCACTTCTCCCACTAGTTGATTTCCGCCACGTCTTGCAGACAATCGAACCGTCGCGCAGGAGGATAGGGCAATGCTGGAGAGCAACCCGGGCGCCTGTACGATGGCGGGACAATGCCTGGAGCGTTTCTTGAGCCCCCGGCACGGCGGCTCCGGTGCAACACTACAACCATCGCCCTCCGGCGGAATCAAGTTCTTCTTCGAGCAAACGCTTAACAGGAACTGGAGTCTCTTCAGCATCGTGCGACCGGCGCCCGAGCATAAGTTCCCGGTCATCCTGAGCCTCGAAGAGGTACGCGAGATTCTCAATCGCGTCCGGCTACTGCGCTACCGCGTCTGTCTCTCGACCATCTATGCCTGCGGACTCCGTCTGCAGGAAGGCATCCGCCTCGCAGTTCCGGACATCGACAGCGCGCGGATGATGATCCATGTCCGCCATGGCAAGGGCAACAAGGATCGTTATGTTCCATTGCCCCAGCGCACGCTCGAACTGCTGCGCGACTACTGGTCCACGCATCGTAATCCATCGCTGATCTTTCCCGCCGAAGGTCGCGGCCATATCGACCTGGCGAAAGCAACCGAGCCCATGTCGAAGAGCAGCGTGCAGGACGCCTTCCGCGCAGACCTCAAACAAAGCGGCATTAACAAGCGCGCCTCGGTTCATACGCTTCGTCACTATGTCTTCAGCGACATAGGAGGCATACCGCCGCCACTGAGATGCTGCGCCATGGTGTTCCCCTCGATCAGATCGGCTTGGTTCTTCGCCATCGTGGTATCGATACGACCGCCTATTACGCCAAAGTCGATAACACCCTGCTCAAACAAGTCGCTCAGCCGTGGCCGGAGGTGAACTCATGATGCAAACCGTAGAAAGCTACCTCGCCGTGCGACATGCCGCCGGCTTTGATCTCGCGAATGCGGATTATCTGTTGCGTAGTTTCGCCCGCTTTGCCGCCGAGCGGAACGAGACGCACATCCACGCAACGACGGCCATCGATTGGGCCTCTCAGAGTTCATCGCTCGCGCAACGAGACGAGCGGCTGAAGACCGTCTGCCGCTTTGCTCGTTATATCCGCGCCGAAGATAACCGGCACGAAGTACCGCCCGCCAATCACTTTGGCTACCGCAAGACTCGGCGCGTGCCTCATATCTATTCCGGCGCCGAAATCAATTGCTTGATAGACGCTGCCCTGCGCCTCGGGCCCCCTGGCGCGTTGCAACCACAAACGTATGCGACATTGATTCGGCTGCTGGCTGCCACTGGTCTGCGGATTTCAGAGGCGTTATCCCTGCAGTTCTCTGATGTCACTCCTGGTGGGCTCTTGATTCGGGAAACAAAATTCCAGAAAACCCGGTTGGTCCCAGTGCACGAAACCACTGAGGCGGGACTCGATCGCTATCTGACACGCCGCCGACAAGTTCGTTCCAAGGGGAAGGATGTGTTCATTACCGACGATGGGCAGCCACTGCCCTATTGGCAAGTTAACGACACATTCCGAAAACTGCTGAAAACAGTGGACCTTTCGGCATCAGGTGGTGGCCGCCCTCGTCTGCATGATATGAGGCACACATTTGCCGTCAGGGCGCTGGAGGCAAGCCCGGCTGGCCGTCAGCGCATTGGCCAACACATGTTGGCCTTAGCGACTTACCTGGGTCATGCCAACATTTATGATACCTACTGGTATCTGGAAACCACGCCCGAATTGCTGCGCGACATCGCGGTAGCGAGTGAGGGCTTTTTTGGCGGAGGGCAGCTATGACTCCAATCGCACCACACATCGAGGCGTTTCTGCGGGAACATCTCGGCCATCATCGAGGCGCCAGTCAGCACACCTGCGACTCGTACGCTTACAGTTTCCAACTGCTGTTTGAGTTTGCAGCCAAACGGCTCAAGAAGGCTCCATCGGCATTGATGCTGGAGCAATTGGATGCTCAACTGATCAGCGCCTTCCTGGAATATCTAGAAGACACGCGTCAAAACTCACCGGACACCCGAAATGTCCGCCGCATTGCCGCAAGGACACATATCACCATCAATGATCGACGAAGCTAGGGATAATCAGCAAATAGCGATAGTTCGATCTGCAATTATGTGTAAAAGGTATGGCCCGGCAACATCTACCACTGATCCGCCTATTTTTCCTTTTTCAGTTTGAAGCTTAACGGAGCAAGCTCAAGCGTCTGATCAGGTCGATACAATCCGCCGACCCCTTCTACTAATATTTCGTCATCGCTGACCAGGGTCGCTTTCCACAAATATTTCAGCTCTGGTTTTTCCTGGTTCTTTATCTTCCATGACAGCGTCTTACCTTCAACCGTCAGAGCGGGAACGGGGCTATACCCGTCACTGAGGAGCCGCTGTTCGCCCTCAGGGCTTACGTGAACACGCGGCGTACGTTGAGTTCCCGTCAACCTGTCACCTTCTATTTTGAAGATCATGACATGGTCAATGATATTCTCTGGACGTATTTTGCCTTTCCAGGTACCGACAAAGAGTTTTGCGGTTGCGACATCATAATTTTTGACTTGTGAGTTTTTGTCTTGCGTAATGTTAATTGGAAAGGCTGCAGCTCCGGCGCCTGACAAGGCCAGCGCGAACAGCGTTATCCCAAGCCATGCCGCCGCTCGCCGCGCACCGATAGATGGTCTCTTCTCAAGAAGTCTCATGACACGCTCCTCCAGGATGTCGGCGTCGTTGACGCCCAAGATGTAAGTCGAGCGGCTTGGTAAAGAGATGGCACTGGCCAAACTGACGAGCGATCGCGCGTAATCGTGGGCGTCCATGATCAATTCGCTGACGGTCTCATCACAGGCCAGTTCCCGCGTCTCATTGATTCGTCGCTTCACCAGCGCCGCTGCCGGGTGAAACGAGATCGGCAGAAAAAGTAATTCGTAAATAATATTCCATGCGAAGTCGCGGCGCTTGATGTGAGTCATTTCATGCCCTAGCGCCGCAGTCAGCAACTCAGCTGATGCCTCTGAGACTAGGCGCTCAGGCAGGATGATCACCGGTCGCCGCACCCCCAATGTGACCGGGACAGTCACTAAAGAAGAGCAAAGGAGCGAGACGTTGCCCACCCCTAACGCTGCGCGGCAATGATCCATCACATTTTGCATAGCCTCGGAATTAGCGACGGGATAGGCGCTCTTGCGGATTGCTGTGGTCGTTCTCCAGGCCCTCCACAACTTATTCAAGCGATAGAGGAGAAACAGCAGAAAGAGACAGGCGAAGATTCTTTTGAAGGGGATCTTCAGGGTAATCGGCCACCTCTCGCTGCGCTGCCCTCCGACATCCGCCTGGGCGGGGGCCGGACTCGAATCAGATGACTTCCCAAAATTGGAGACGGTGATCGGGATCGGTAGAATTGCCGCCATTAGCGGCTCGCGTCTAAGTGGGAGTGCGCTCCATAGCGGCAGTAATACACTCAGGGTGAGAGTCGTCGCAGAACCGCCAAATAAACGGTCGACAATATCGCCAATAGCATGACTCACTACCTGTCGTCGGCTGACGACAGCCTTGTAGAGGTAGGCTCTGTTTTCGAGCGTCCGTCTAACTTTCCCCTTTCGGTGTAGAATATTGAGGATAGTCTGCACCGTGGTATAGGCCAGCTCGCGCTTCAGGTTCTGTTGAACAGTCTGCACATTGGCCGGGCCGGTCTCCCAAAGCACGCTCATGATTTCCAACTCCGTCGGGGTTAGCGAATGGTCCTTTATTTTGCCCATTGCCGCTCCGGTCTCTTAAGATGTTAGGAGTTTATATCAGAGAGAGCGTTTGCTGTCAACTAAAAGCTTAGGAGATAGCCAGTGCGAGAGGTGACCGCCGTCTGTCAGAATTGGCCGTGGCAAACGGTCACACAACGGACGAACTCAAACAGCGTTAGTGGATAATATGCGTGTAAGTCTTTCAGTAGGCCAGGCTTTCTGCCGCCGGCGCCGTTTCAAAGCGGCGGAAATCAAAGTTGTACTGTCCGTAGATGCCGATGTGCTGCCGCAAGAGCGGCGACAAATACCGCAAATCGTCATCATTGACTTTCTCGCTGTCAGAGCGAAGCTTCTTCACGCAGGCTTGCAGATGCACGGTATTCCAGACCACGATCGCGGCCAACAACAGATTCAGCGATGACGCCGTGTCGAGCTGCTCTTCGTAAGTCCGCATCGCCGCAGGCGTTTCATCATCGCCGCAGGCGCTTCTCGACAGATCCAAGAGTGGTTATGACCAATCACAGACTCCAAGTCGGCATCATCGCCATAGGCGCTTTCAGAAATTTCCAGGGTTTGATAGGGTGAGACGTCCTTGAATTGAATGCTCCCCCGGTTGGTCACCGTTCAACTTACCTGTAGGCATCTATCGCGGGTTAAATCATCGAGAGTTCTCTCTGACGATACGGAGTAATCTATGAGCAGCCTGGAAAAGCTCGCGCATTCTTCCTATGAGAGTTACAGCGAGACTGCCAAAGCATATGATGCGACAAGAGTCCCTGTCGGGTTGGCGATCCTGATTGAGCGATTCAGCACTTCCGGCCTGGCGCTTGCCCATCAGCACGTTCTAGATGTCGGCTGTGGTACCGGAAACTATCTTGATGCTCTGAAGGGGACGATAGGGTTGCTCACCGGCATAGACGGGTCTCAGGAGATGCTACTCAGGGCATCTCAAAAATGTGCCGGGCATTCCAATATCGCGTTGGAGCGAGGAAGTATTCTCGAATTGCCATTTCAAGATCGACTATTTGATGGGGTGATGGTCAATCAGGCGCTCCATCACTTGAGCGCATCGGCAGATCTTCAACAATATAGACAGTGCCTGGCCGAAGTCTTTCGCGTGCTCAAGAGCGGAGGAATGTTATGCATCAACACCTGCAGCCAAGAGCAGCTCAAACCGGAAGGACCGTTCTGGTATTTCCAGGTATTTCCAGAAGCGGCCCGGTATAGCGCCCTGAAGTATGCCCCAATCGGCGACTTACTGGGAATGCTTCGTAGTTTAGGTTCTACCGACCCAGTCGTGCAGACTCAACCAGATGAGCGCTTCTTTGCAAAAGAACAGTATTATGATGTGGAAGGTCCGTTCAAGAAGGAATGGAGGGACGGGGATTCCGCATTCGCTGTCTACAGAGATCAAGACGACGTTCTGGCTACCCGGTTAGGAGAGCTAAAAAGAAAGATCCTCGATCATTCAATTAGCGAAATCGTTGCAAAATCCGAGCGAATCAGAAAGGTGATCGGCCAATACGTAGTGATCTCTGTCCGGCGACCTTAATGCAGAAAGAACTCGGGATCGATAATCTATATTTTCCGCTTTCACCCAGGGGAAACTGAACCGCACCGGGTTTGTCGGAGACTCCAAATCTTGAGAGGATAAGGAGTCATGAAGACAGTACCAAAATATTCACCAGAATTACGTGAACGAGCAGTTCGGATGGTCTTTGAGCGCCAGGCAGAGCACGAATCGCAGTGGGCGGCA
>WNGE01005686.1_pt1 | contig 14038 bp, 14 predicted proteins | sample 5400651 | NCBI WGS metagenome assembly WNGE01 (sample SAMN13153370, study PRJNA577476) | soil metagenome | isolation source: 60 cm soil or saprolite under grassland replicate 2 | place: USA:California | collected 2016-06-15 | reverse complement strand
CGGAGCGAGCTGCTGGAATCGCTCTTCGGGCTGCGGCCGGCGAGCGGCGTCGTGCGCGTCGCCGGGAGCCCCGCTTCGCATCGCAGCCCGCGGCAGGCGATCCGCGACGGCATCGCCTTCGTGCCCGCCGATCGCAAGCTTCAGGGCCTCGTGCTCGAGATGACCGTGCGGGAGAATCTCGTGATGGCGGCGACGGCAGGTCTCCAGCGGCTCCGCTATCCGAGCCCTGCGCGCGAGCTCGCCGCCGTTCGCTCGACCATGTCGCAGCTCCAGATCAGGGCGCACTCGCCGCGGGCGCCCGTCGCCACGCTCTCCGGCGGCAACCAGCAGAAGGTCGTGCTCGGCAAGTGGCTGATGACGAAGCCGAAGGTCATGTTGCTGGACGAGCCGACGCGCGGCGTGGACGTCGGGGCGAAGGCGGAGATCTACCGCCTGCTGCTCGAGGCGGCCGACGACGGCATCGGCATCCTCGTCGCCTCGTCGGAGAACCCCGAGCTGTTGACTCTCTGCGACCGCATCCTCGTGATGTACCGCGGCCGCATCGTCGCGTCGCTCGCGCGCGAGGAGGCGAGCGAGGCGAAGATCGCGCACTTCGCGGGAGGGCATCAGTGAGCACGACGGTCGAGCAGACGGAGGACAGGCGGCGGCAGCGGCTGGTCGGCCACATGGCCGGCGTCTGGACCGCGACGAACCGCTATGTCGCGGTGCTCGGGCTGCTGATCGCGCTCTTCGTGATCTTCGCCGTGACCCAGCACAACTTCCTCACGGGCGCGAACATCGAGAACCTCCTGACCGGCGTCTCGATCCTCTGGATCGTCTCGATCGGCATGACGTTCGCGGTGCTGACGGGCGGCATCGACCTGTCGGTCGGCTCGCTGCTCGCCCTCTCGGGCATCGTCCTCGAGAAGCTGCTCGACGGCGTCGGCCTGCCGGCCTGGAGCGCGGTGATCCTGACGATCCTGGTCGGCGCCGCGATCGGCGGCGCCGTCAACGGCGTCCTCATCGGGCGCTTCGGGCTCTCGTTCTTCGTCGTGACCCTCGGCACGCTCTCGCTGTACGGCGGGATCGTCAACATCTGGTCGCAGACGAGAACCGTGTACATCTCGTCGTCGCTGATCGACTCGATCGGCTTCGGCAAGATCCTGGGAATCGCGACGCCGATCTGGCTGATGATCGTCGTGCTCGTCATCGCCTTCGTCGTGCTCCGCTGGACGTACTTCGGGCGCGACGTCTACGCCGTGGGCGGCAACATCGACGCCGCGCGCCTCTCCGGCATCAGCGTCAGCCGGACGCTGATCGCGGTCTACGCGATCGCGGGCGCGTGCGCGGCGCTCGGCGGCGTCGTCCAGGTCGGCCGGCTGAGCGCGGCGAGCCCGGTCGTGGGGCAGGACATCCCGCTCGCGGCGGCCGCCGGCGTCCTGCTCGGCGGCACGAGCTTCACCGGCGGCGTCGGCGGCGTCGCCGGGACGGCGGTCGGCGTCCTCTTCATCGGCACCCTCCGGAACGGCCTCGCGATCTCGGGCGTGTCGAGCTTCTGGCAGCAGGTCGTGACCGGTGCCATCCTGATCGCGGCCGTCGCGATCGACCGGCTGCAGCAGAACCCGAGCGGCAGGTTCATCCGCCGCCGCGACGCCAGCGGGCACGGCCCGACGGCCGTGAGCGAGCCGGTCCGCGAGGGCGAGTAGGCCTACCCGGCCGCCGCGGTCGCGAACTCGCGCACGCTGGTGGGCGCGAGCGGGAAGATCTGCCGCCACGCCTCCCCCGCCACCTCCGAGCCGAGGTGCGCCTCGAGCATGAGCGCGGCCAGCGACTCGTCGAACGGGTCGCCCGGATCGGCCAGGCGGCCCCGGAGCTCGCTCTCCGGAATCGTCTCGAGGGTCCAGGAGTCTCCGCTGACCTCCTCGTAGATCCGGACGACGTCACGCTGCGAGAGCGCTTCCGGGCCGCCGAGCTCGACCGTCCCGGCCGCCGGGCCTTCGCCGAGCGCGGCACGGGCCGCGATCTCCGCGACGTCTTCGGCGGCGATCCAGCTCACGGGGCTCGAGCCGTCGCCGAAGATCGTCGCTCGGCGCTCCGGGACGACGAAGCCACAAAGCGGCGAGAACCAGACGTCCATGTACTTCCCCGGCCGCAGCACGACGGCCTCGAGATCGACCTGGGCGAGCCGCGCTTCGACCGCCCGCTTCGCGCGCTGGAGGGGGAAGTCGAGCGCCACCGGCTTGAACGAGACGAAGACGAAGCGCCGGGCGCCGACTGCCGCGGCAGCCTCGACGAGAGCGACATTGCCGTCCCGGTCGACTGCGTCGATCATTCGCTCGCAGCCGGGGTGGGGGAAGCAGGTCGCGGTCGACACGACGCAGGCGACGCCTTCGAGCGCGGCCGGGAGTCCGGCGGGCTCCGTCAGGTCGGCCGCCACCCGCTCGACGCCGGCGAGCGCCCGCTCCTGGGCCGCGTCCAGTCGCCGTCCCGGGCGCACGAGCGCGCGCACGCTCACACCCCGGTCGCGTAGCTGCGCGCAGATCCGCCTGCCGAGCATCCCGGTCGCGCCGGCGACCGCGATCATGCCGTGCTCGAGCCGAACGCGCGACGGACGTCGTACTCCCAGATCGCCTGCCGAGGCCCCCAGGGATGGCGCTCGTGCAACGTGGTGTAGCCGTGGTCGCGCTCGCGTTGCCGCTCGCCGTCGGGCAGGTAGAAGACGTTGGCCGCGTCGTGCGACGACTCGACGAGCTCGGTCGCCCGGCCCATCCGTATCGCCTCGTAGCGCTCGAGCGCCGCCGCGGGCTCGTCCGGCTGCGCAGCCAGGCACTCGGCGAGGACGAAGGCGTCCTCGACTGCTTGGGCGGCGCCCTGCGCCTGGAACGGCTCCATCGCGTGCGCCGCGTCTCCCAGGAGGGCGACCCGGCCGAACGACCAGTGCGCGAGCGGACGACGGACGAAGACCGCGCCGCGCAGCATCGTCCCGCAGAGGCGGATCCGCTCGAGCAGGGGCGGGTGCCAGCCCTCGAAGTACCGCAGCGCCTCCTCGGCCGGCGCTGCGAGCGCCCAGGACGCGCGCGACCACTCGGCCCGCTGCACCGCGCAGTTGACGGCGAGCAGCCTGCGCGCCGAGATCCAGTACGAGACGCCGTGGCGGTACGGACCGAGCCAGTAGTAGTTCACGGGCTCGGGGTGGAGGTCGACGACCTGGTCCCGCGGGACGAAGCCGCGGTAGACGACGGTGCCGGAGAAGACGGGATCGTCCGCGCCGACCAGCTGCTGGCGCAGCGGCGAGCGGATCCCGTCCGCCGCGACCACGACGTCCGCGTGGACACGGCTCCCGTCGTCGAGCACGAGCGCGGCACGCTCGCCGTGCTGCTCGACGGACGCGACACGCGTGCCGAGCCGGAGGACGCCGGGCGGGACGGCGTCGGCGAGCAGCCGGTGCAGGTCGGGACGGAAGAAGTCGAGCTGCGGCGCCCCGAAGTGGTCCTCCATCGCAGGCCCGAGCTCCGTGCGCAGCAGCAGCGAGCCGTCGTCCCAGCGCCGGAACTCCACCGCCTCGGGCAGGACGCCAATCCGCCGCAGCGCGGGGAGGAGGCCGAGCTCGTCCAGCAGCCGCAGCGCGTTCGGGCCGAGCTGCAGCGAGGCGCCCACAGGTGTGATCTCGCGCGCCTGCTCGAAGACCTCGACCTCGGTCCCCTTGCGCAGCAGGGCGACTGCGGCCGTCAGCCCGCCGATGCCGCCGCCGACGACCGCCACCTTCATTTTCGCCGGCTCATGTCCGTGAGCCTAAGTCGGCTCACACGGCGCGTTGACGTACCCCGAGCGGAACGGCCTCGCCTCGCCCGTCTGCTCGTCGTAGGTGTGGCGGAGGACGCAGCCTGTGTCGTTCGCGAGCAGGTGGATCGAGACCGAGGTGACGGCCGAGGTGGTCCGCACGCAGTGGACGTCGTCGCGCGGCGGCAGCAGGGCGTAGAAGTCGCCTTCGGCGAGTGGGCGCCGCCGCTCGAGCGTCAGTGTCCCGTCGCCGGGCCGGTAGAGCTCCTCGTCCTGGTTGCCGCGGTACAGGCCGACGAGCCCCCAGGCGAGGTGGTCGTGCACCGGCGTGCGCGACCCCGGCGGGACGACGAGGCTGAAGAGGCAGAGCGAGCGGTCGGCCGCGCGGAAGAGGAGCCACTGGCCGATGCCCCCGCCCATGCCGCTCCCCGGCGCGTCTTTCTGGAACTCCGCCGGGAGCCACTCGCGATCGGCGATCAGGTCAGCGAACAGCGGCCTCACCGCCTCTACCGCCGCCGCGGGCGAGCCCGAGGCTTCGATGCACGCGCGCACGTCGCCGACGAAGCGGCGGACGCGCGGCGTGTCGAGCAGGTACTCGTCGTGCTCGAGCGCGGGCAGCGGAGCACCGTCGCACACGGCGCTGATCATAGGGGGCCGATCATAGACTCACCCCGTGGCGATCCTGGGCGTCGACGTCGGCGGCACGTTCACCGACGCGGTGTTGCTGGACGGGGAGCGGCTCGCCACGGCCAAGGTGCCGACGGCGCGCCGGCAGGAGGAGTCGGTCGTCGCCGCCGCGCTCGCGGTCGGGGCCGGCGACGTCGAGCGCTTCACGCACGGCACGACGATGGCGACGAACGCGCTCCTCGAGCGCAAGGGCGCCCGCACCGCGTTCGTTGCCACGGCGGGCTTCGAGCACCTGCTGCACCTGCGGCGCCAGAACCGTGCCCGGCTCTACCACCCGCAGGCGCCGCAGCCCGAGCCGCTCGTGCCGCTCGAGCGGTGCTTCGGCGTCCGCGAGCGGCTCGGCCCGGACGGCGTCGTGGCGCCGCTCGAGCTCTCGTCGCTGCCGGAGCTGCCGGCGGACGTCGAGGCGGTGGCCGTATGCCTGCTCTTCGCGTTCCGCGACGCGGCCCACGAACGTGCGGTGTCGGAGCGGATCCGCGAGCGGCTGCCGGAAGCGCACGTCGTCGCCTCGCACGAGGTCGCGCCGGAGTTCCGGGAGTACGAGCGTGCCTCGACGACCGCCGCCGACGCGTATCTCGGCCCCGTGCTCGCGCGCTACCTGCGCGCGCTCGCCGTCGCCTGCGCGGAGAACGGGCTGCCGGAGCCGCTCGTGATGCGGTCGTCCGGGGGTGTCGCGTCGCTCGCGGAAGCGTCCGAGCACGCCGCGATCGCGCTCGTCTCGGGCCCGGCCGCCGGTGCCATCGGCGCGTCGCGGCTGGCGGCCCTCGCCGGGATCGAGAACGCGATCGCCTTCGACATGGGCGGCACGTCGACCGACGTCTGCACGATCCTCGGCGGCGCCGTCGGACGCTCGCACGAGCGCGTCGTCGGCGACTTCCCGATCCGGCTGCCGACGGTCGACATCCACACGGTCGGCGCCGGCGGCGGCTCGATCGTCTGGCGCGACGCAGGCGACGCGCTTCGGGTCGGGCCGGAGAGCGCGGGCGCCGACCCGGGTCCAGCCTGCTACGGGCGCGGCGGGACGCGCCCGACGGTGACGGATGCGAACCTGCTGCTCGGCCGGCTGCCGGCGCGACTCGCGGGCGGGATCGAGCTCGACCGCGATGCCGCAGAGCGGGTGCTGGAGGGATTCGACCCGGCCGCCGTGATCGAGGTGGTGAACGGCGAGATGCTGCGGGCGCTGCGCATCGTCTCGGTCGAGCGCGGCCTCGATCCCCGCGACTTCGCGCTCGTCGCCTTCGGCGGGGCCGGACCGCTGCACGCATGCGCGCTCGCCGAGGAGCTGGGCATGACGGCGGTCCTCGTGCCGGAGGCGGCGGGCGTGCTCTCGGCGCTCGGGCTCGCCGCGAGCGACGAGCGCCGGGATCGCGTCCGCTCGTACGTCCGTTCGCTCGACGAGGTCGGCGAGCTCCCCGGGGAGGGCGAGGCCGATCTCCGCTATCGCGGCCAGTCGTTCGAGCTCACCGTGCCGCTCGGCCCCGAGCTCGAGGGGCGCTTCCACGCGGCCCACGAAGAGCGCTACGGGTATGCCGACCGGGAGCGCGACATCGAGCTCGTCGCGGTGCGGACGGCCACCATCGTGCCCGGCCCGCAGCTCACGCTCCGGGCCGGCGCGGCGTACGAGGCGGCGGGTCCCGACCTCGTGGAGCTGCCCGGCGCCACCTGCTGGATTCCGCCTGGCTGGCGCGGCCGCAGCAACGCCCAGGGAACCCTCGTGATCGAGCGGTTGTGAGCGACGTCGCCCTGCAGGTCCTCGGCGCTGGACTGCGTGCCGTCGCGGAGGAGATGGGCGTGGTCCTGATCCGCTCCGCTTTCTCCGCCAACATCAAGGAGCGGCGCGACTGCTCGACGGCGCTCTTCGACAGCCGCGGCCGGATGATCGCTCAGGCGGAGCACATCCCGGTCCACCTCGGCGCGCTGCCCGGGGCGGTGGAGGCCGTGCTTGCGCGCGACCCGGAGCCGGACGTCGTCTACGTGCTCAACGACCCCTTCGCCGGCGGCTCGCACCTGCCCGACGTGACGCTCGTCTCGCGCACGGCGCTCGGCTTCGCCGTCAGCCGGGCGCACCACGCCGACATCGGTGGGATGGAGCCTTCGAGCCTGCCGGCCGAGTCGCGCGAGATCTACCAGGAAGGGCTGGTGCTGCCGCCGGTCGAGCTGACGGAGGACGTGCTGAGGATCATGCTCGCGAACGCCCGCAATCCCGAGGAGCGTCGCGGCGACCTGCGCGCCCAGCTCGCGGCTCACCGGCTCGCCGAGCGCCGGATCGACGAGCTGGTCGAGCGGCGCGGCGCCGACGCCGTCCTGGCTGCGATGGACGAGCTGTACGCGTACTCCGCCCGGGTCGTGCGCGCGGGCCTCGCGGAGATCCCGGACGGGACCTATCGCGCCGAGGACGTGCTCGAGGCGCGCGGGCGCGAGCTGGCGCTGCGGGTGGCGGTCACCGTCGCCGGCGACGAGGTGGCGATCGACTTCGCCGGCACCGATCCGCAGGACGAAGGCAACCTCAACTGCCCCATCTCGGTCACGCGCGCGGCGTCCTACTACGTCGTCCGCTGCTTGACCGCGCCCGACGTTCCCGCCTCGGGCGGAGCCTTCGAGCCCGTCACCGTGACCGCGCCCGAGGGCTGCGTGGTCAACGCCCGCTCCCCGGCGGCCGTCGTGGCGGGGAACACGGAGACCTCGAGCCGGATCGTCGACCTCGTCCTCGCCGCCTTCGGCCAGGCGGTCGACGTGCCCGCGCAGGGCCAGGGGACGATCAACAACGTCACCTTCGGCAACGCCGGCTTCACGTACTACGAGACGCTCGGCGGCGGGCAGGGTGCATCTGCCGAGCTCGACGGCCCCAGCGCGGTGCACGTCGCGATGTCGAACACGCTCAACACGCCCGTCGAGGCGCTCGAGCTCGGCTATCCACTGCGTGTCGAGCGCTACGCGGTGCGGCTCGGCAGCGGCGGCGAGGGCGTGCACCGCGGCGGCGACGGCGTCGTCCGCACGATCCGCGTGCTCGAGGACTGCCGCTGCTCCCTGCTCACGGAGCGGCGCGCGAACGCTCCGCGCGGCGCCCGCGGCGGCGGCGACGGCCGCCCGGGTCGAAACCTGCTCAACGGCGAGCCGCTCCCCGCGAAGGCGACCCTCCAGCTCGCGGCAGGAGACACGATCACGATCGAGACGCCAGGCGGGGGCGGCTACGGGCGGCTTCCCGGATGAGTGCTACTCTGGATACCGTAATCAAGAGCGAGTCCGGTTTGCGCGCTGCGCCTTCCCTACGCGTTCGTGAGATGAGTAGGGGAGGTGTTTTTATGGCCAACGGAACCGTCAAGTGGTTCAACGATGCGAAGGGGTACGGGTTCATCACCCCTGACGAGGGATCGAAGGATGTCTTCGTGCATCACAGCAACATCGCCGGCGAGGGCTTCAAGTCGCTCGCCGAGGGCGCGCGCGTGCAGTTCGAGGAGCGTCAGGGCGCCAAGGGCCCGGAAGCGACCAACGTCGCTCCGGTCGCCTAGCGTTCGGGTTTGAGGTCTGCGGCCGCTCCGGCGGCCGCAGATCCACCGCATCAACCATCGCGAGGAGGGAGACGTCATCGCGCAGAAGGAAGAGAAGATCGAGATGGAGGGCGAGATCATCGAGTCGCTCCGCAACCGGATGTTCAAGATCCGGCTCGACAACGGCCACGAGATGCTCGGCTACACGGCCGGGCGGATGAAGCGCTACCGGATCAGGATGCTCCTGGGCGATCGCGTGCGGATCGAGCTCTCGCCGTACGACCTCGATCGCGGCCGGATCGTCTACCGCCTGAAGTAGGAGCCTGCCGGGCTACCGCCCGGTCCACATCGGCGGCCGCTTCTCCAGGAAGGCGCACATACCTTCCTGCGCGTCCGCCGCAAGCGAGTTCGCGGACATCACAGACTTCGTGAGGCCGTACGCAGCATGCTCGTCGAGCTCGAGCTGCGCGTAGAAGGCCTCCTTGCCGATCCCGACGGTGAGCGGGCTCGACCGTGCGACCGCCGCGACGAGCTCCTGCACGGCCGCGTCGAGCTGCTCCGCCGGGACGACACGGTTCACGAGACCCCAGTCCGCGGCCGTCGCCGCGTCGATCGGCTCGCCCGTGAGCAGGAGCTCGAGCGCCCGCTTGCGGCCGACCGCACGCGACACCGGCACCATCGGGGTCGAGCAGAAGAGGCCGATCTTGACGCCGGGCGTCGCGAAGCGCGTTCCCTCCGCCGCGACCACGAGATCGCAGGCGGCGACCAGCTGGCAGCCGGCGGCGGTCGCGATGCCGTGCACCTTCGCGATCACCGGTTGCGGCAGCCGCGGGATCGTCTCCATCAGCTCCGTGCAGACGTCGAAGAGCCGGTCGTAGAAGGCGCGGTCGCGGCCGATCATCTCGCTCAGGTCGTGCCCCGCCGAGAACGCGGGCCCGGCGCCGGCGAGCACGATCGCCCGAATGCCCGGCGTGCGTCCGGCCTCGCCGAGAGCCGCGATGAGCTCCTCCATCAGCGCGAGCGACAGCGCATTGCGCTTCTCCGGCCGGTCGAGCGTGACGATCGCGGCCGGCTCGTCGATCTCCACACGCACGTTCGTGCCGACGGTGGCGGCCATCACGCGGCCCCGATCCCGGTGTCCCGGCCGGCCCACTCCGCCTTACGCAGCACGTACTTCTGCACCTTGCCGGTCGACGTCTTCGGCAGCGGGCCGAACTCGATCGTGTCGGGACACTTGTAGTGGGCGAGACGGTCGCGGGCGAACGCGATGAGCTCGTCCGCGGTCGCCGTCGCGCCGTCCTTCAGGGTCACGAACGCCTTCGGCCGCTCGCCCCAGTGCTCGTGCGGGACCGCGACCACGGCGCACTCGAGCACGGCGGGATGCGCCTCGATCGCCTGCTCGACCTCGATGCTGGAGATGTTCTCACCGCCCGAGATGATGACGTCCTTGCTGCGGTCGCGCAGCTCGATGTTGCCGTCCGCGTGCCACACGCCGAGGTCGCCCGAATGGAACCAGCCGTCCCGGAACGCCGCCGCGGTCGCCGCATCGTCCTCGAAGTAGCCGCTCATGACGATGTTGCCGCGCATCACGACCTCGCCCATCGTCTCGCCGTCGCGCGGGACGTCGCGCGTCTCGTCGTCCACGACGCGCACGAGGTCGGCGGAGATGATCGCCTGTCCCTGGCGCGCGAGGAGCCTGGCGCGCTCGTCGCTCGGCAGCTCCCGCCAGGTCTCCCGCTCGGGGCAGACGGTCGTCGGTCCGTACGTCTCGGTCAGGCCGTACGCGTGCACGAGCCGGAAGTTGAGCTCGTCCATGCGCTCGAACAGCGTCGGCGACGGCGGCGCGGCTGCGACCATCACCGTCACGGGCCGCTCGACCCGGTGCGCCCTGGGATGGTTGATGATCATCAGCTGCAACGTCGGCGCGCCGTTGAAGTTGGTCACGCCCTCGGTGTCGATCAGCTTCCAGACGAGCTCGGGATCGACCTTGCGGATCGTCACGTGCCGGCCGGCGACCGCGGTGACGCCCCACGTGAAGCACCAGCCGTTGCAGTGGAACATCGGCTGCAGCCAGAGGTAGACCGACTCCGGCGAGAGCCGCGCGACGATCGCCTCGTTGAGTGCATTCAGGTACGCGCCGCGATACGTGTACTGCACGCCCTTGGGGCGGCCGGTGGTGCCGGAGGTGTAGTTGATCGAGATCGTCTCCTCCTCGTCCTCGAGCCAGCTCTCGGGCTGTTCGGGCGACCCGCCGGCGAGGAACTGCTCGTAGGGGTCGTCCGCCGCGCCCGTGTCGGCGACGCGGATCACGGAGATCTTGCCCAGGTCGAGCGGCTCGACGAGCTCCTCGAGCTCGGCGTCGAGCAGCAGGTAGCGGCTCCCCGAATGCTCGAGGATGTAGCCGATCTCCGCGCTCGAGAGCCGGGTGTTCACGGTGACGAGGATGCCGCCGGCCGCGGGCACGGCGAAATGTGCCTCCAGCATCGCGGGGGAGTTCGCGGTCAGCGTCGCGACGCGGTCGCCCTTCCGCAGGCCCGTCGCGCGGAGGGCGTTCGCGAGCCGCCACGCGCGCTCGCCGAGCTCGCCGTAGGTGAGCCGCCGGTCGCCGTGGACGACCGCGACCTTGTCGGGGTAGACGTAGGCCGCGCGCGCCAGCAGATCGACGGGATTCAGCTCGGTGCGGAAGACCTTCCGCCCCTGCGCCTCTGCTTCAGCCGCCGCGGCCGTCCGGGTTGCCATCTGCGGCCTCCTCTCGCATCGATCACCAGACGCTACTCCCTCGACGTGTCGAGCGGCAAGACCGCGGCCGGCCTTGATTCCCGGCCCTCGCTCCGCTTCGATTCGCAGGAGCGGATGTCCGACGTCGCCGCAGTCCCCGCAGGCCCCGCGGGCCGCTCCTACCGCTGGCTCGCCGCGCCGCTGCTTGCCTTCGCGGTCTTCGCGCTGACGGCGGGGCTGCTCGCGCACCATGAGCCGCGTTCCAAGGGGTACTTCCGCCTCTTCTTCAGCGATCCGATCCACCTGAAGGCGGGATTCGCGAGCGCGGCGGCGCTGCTGGCCTGCTTCCAGGTCTTCTCCGCGGCATGGATCTTCCGCAAGCTGCCCTGGCGGAAGCCGGCCTGGATCAACCGGGCCCACCGCTGGTCGGGGCGACTGGCGTTCGCCTGCACGCTGCCGGTCGCCTACCACTGCATCTTCAAGCTCGGCTTCCAGCACCCGAGCTCGCGCGTGCTCGCGCACTCGCTCCTGGGCTGCGGCGTTTACGGCGCGTACGCCTCGAAGATCACGATCGTCCGCCTGCACCGCTTCCCGAAGCCCGTGCTGCCGCTCGCCGGCGGACTCCTGTTCGCGGTGCTGATCGGCGTCTGGTACACGAGCGCGCTCTGGCTCTACCGCCACACGACGCCGGCGGGGGCGCCCGCCCGCACCGCTCCCGCGGCGATCCCGGCCGGCGCGAGCCCCGCGGCAGGTTCCGCCGTGTTCAAGCGGGCCGGCTGCGGCGGGTGCCACGTCCTCGAGGCGGCCGGATCGAGCGGCCAGATCGGGCCGGACCTCGACGCGCTCCGGCCGACCTTCGCGCAGGTGCGGACACAGGTCGAGCGCGGCGGCGGCGGCATGCCGTCGTTCCGCAAGACGCTCACCGCGGCCGAGATCCGGGACGTCGCCGCCTTCGTCGCGGCCCGTGCCGGCTCTTCCCCGTAGGCAAGTAACAGTCTGTTACAAGCCCCGATCAGGGCCCCGCTGAGGCCCAGCGTGCGGCAAGTAACAGTCTGTTACAAGCGGTGCGGGGCTTCGGGGTGACGTCAGGCCGCGAGCGCGTCGGTGCGGGCGGCGAGCTCGCGGTCGCGGTCGGTGATCCCGCCGGCCGAGTGAGTCGTCCACCGTAGGGTCACCTTGCGGTACGAGATCGTCATGTCCGGATGGTGGTCCTCCTGCTCCGCGAGCTCGGCGACGCGGTTCACGAAGCCGATCGCCTCGGGGAAGGACGGCAGCTCGAACTCGCGCTGGAGGGCACCGTCGACCTCTTGCCAGTCGTTGAGAACGCTCACACCGTGGAGTATGGCGGCTCGCTTAGCATGCGGCGCATGCAGACCACCCGGTATCTCATCGTCGGCGGCGGCATGACCGCCGGCGCCGCCTGCAAGGGCATCCGCGAGCACGATCCCGACGGCACCGTCACGCTCGTCGGCTCGGAGCCGCATTCGCCCTACAAGCGGCCGCCCCTGACGAAGGGCCTCTGGAGCGGCGGCGACGAGGCGAAGATCTGGCTCGGCACCGGCGAGCTCGGCGTCGACCTGCGGCTGGGCCGGCGGATCGTCTCGCTCGACCTCGACGCTCGCCGTGCGACCGACGACGAGGGCGACGAGTACAGCTACGAGAAGCTCCTGCTCGCGACCGGCGGCAGCCCGCGCGAGCTCGGCTCCTCGGACGCAGACGTCGTCTACTTCCGCACCTTCGACGACTACCGGAAGGTGCGCGCCCTCGCCGACGAAGGTGCGAGCTTCGTCGTCGTCGGCGGCGGATTCATCGGCTCGGAGCTCGCGGCGTCGCTGACGAGCAACGGCAGGAAGGTGACGATGGTCTTCCCCGACCCGGCGGTCTGCGCGCGCCTGCTGCCGGCCGGCCTCGCCCGCTTCGTGACCGACTACTACCGCGAGGAGGGCGTGGAGGTCCTCGCCGAGGAGACCGTCACCTCGGTCGAGTCGGGCCGCGTCGTCACCGGCTCCGGCCGCGCGCTCGAGGCGGACGCGATCGTCGCCGGGCTCGGCATCGTGCCGCGCACCGAGCTCGCGGAGGCGGCCGGCCTCGCGGTCGACAACGGCGTCGTCGTCGACGAGTACGGCCGCGCCGGCGGGCGCGAGGACGTGTTCGCCGCCGGCGACGTCGCGAGCTTCCCGGCCGCCGCGCTCGGCCGCAGCCTACGCGTCGAGCACGAGGACCACGCGAACACGCACGGCCGCGTCGTCGGTGCCAACATGGCCGGCGCCGAGCAGCCGTACGATCATCTCCCGTTCTTCTACTCCGACCTGTTCGACCTCGGCTACGAGGCGGTGGGCGAGCTCGACTCGCGGCTCGCGACGGTCGAGCGCTGGCAGGAGCCGAACCGCAAGGGCGTCGTCGCCTACGTCGACGACGAGCGCCGCCCGCGCGGCTTCCTGCTCTGGAACACGTGGGACAAGGTCGACGCTGCGCGCGAGCTCATCCGGGGCGCCCGCCCGCTCGACGAGGAGTCGCTTGCGCTCTAGCGCGCTGGCCCGGTCGCGGAAGCCGAGGCAGGGGAGGGAGCTGCTGTGCGAGCACGTCTTCCGGCCGCTCGCGCACCTCGTCGTGCTCGCCCTGCTGCCGCTGCGGGCGCCGCCTCCGGCGGTCGTGCTCGCGTCGGCGGCCGCCGGACTCGGGGGCGCCGTCGAGCTCGCGCGCGGGCACCTCGTGGTCGCGGCGCTCCTGATCCAGCTGAAGACGGTGCTCGACAACGCCGACGGGCAGCTTGCACGGCTGTCGGGACGGGTGACCGCGCTCGGCCGCTATCTCGACTCGGAGTGCGACCTGCTCGTCGACGTCGCGCTCTTCGCGGCGCTCGGCTGGTACACGGGGAGACCCGGCGCGGCCCTCGCCGGCTTCCTGCTGCTGACCGCAGTGCTCAGCCTCAACTTCAACCTCGAGCGGCTCGCCCGCGGAGCTGCGTCCGGGCCCAAGCGTCACTCGGGCCTCACCGGCGCGCTCGCGCGCGTCTATGCGCTCCTGTACGGCTGGCAGGACGCCGTCGTCGAGTGGTTCGTCGAGCGGCGGCTCCGCGGCGCATCCGACGAGGGCCGGGCGGCGTATCACGATCGCGCGACCGTGACGGCGCTGGCGAACATGGGAATGTCGACGCAGCTCGCGGCGTTCGGGCTCTGCATGGCGTCCGGGCATCCGGCGGCCTACGTCTGGCTGTTGCTCGTGCAGGTCGCGTTCGTCGCCGTGTTGCTGGCGCGTCGGGAGGCGCTCGTCCATCCAAGTCGGGAGGTATCGCTTGAGCATCGTTGAGCTGCCGGCACGCTGGGAGCCGGACGAGGAACGCGCCGTCGGCGCCGAGGACTGGGCACGCTACGAGCGCTATGTGG
>WNGE01011998.1_pt1 | contig 14040 bp, 10 predicted proteins | sample 5400651 | NCBI WGS metagenome assembly WNGE01 (sample SAMN13153370, study PRJNA577476) | soil metagenome | isolation source: 60 cm soil or saprolite under grassland replicate 2 | place: USA:California | collected 2016-06-15 | reverse complement strand
TTGCCTTTTCTAAGGTTGCAGCCGCCAAAGAATTTCGAGCATTTCACATTCTTTCCCATCCGCAACGGTTAGTTATCCGTCCTGTGCTGATAATTCTGGACACAAATTGGCCACAAAATTTTGGCAATCCAAGGCGCTTCCTTTGAGATTCCTATTTGGCATATAGACAGCATCGTCTAGATCAAGTTCAGCTGAGCGCGGCGCTTGCGAAATGCGTCGCCGAGCATTTCGCAGCGTTGTGTCCTACATGAAGTCTGGCAAAGTCTGGCGAACCGCTCATACGACTTGCCGAGTTCTTGACTCGCGGCGAATCCACTCATTACGTCGAGACCAATATACATCACCGCAGATCATCAACGCTAGCAACTGCAACTAATCCACTTAAGCCGTAGCCACCTGTAGCGCAAGACCGTCAGAACCTTCGCTGGTTGTTGGGAGATCAAGAGTCTTAAGTTCGGCAAAAGTCAGATCGCCAATTGCCCTGCAAATCACCTACGACATGCGATAGACTCCCGATTACTCCTTCGATCTGCGACTGACGTTTGGCCCAAATCTTTGCGTAAGCTCTTTTTTTCGTACCTTTCGGGAGGATCTTTTCTATCGCATTGCCGGCTTTGTTATTCATTTAGCACCTCTGCGAGAGCGACAAGGTGACATAGGCCTGCTCATCGATCAGCTTGAGATTACACTACGGTCTATTCGAAGCTTGATGATATTGGTGTTGTACCGACCGATCTTCTACTTGCTCCATCTAGGTTGAGCTAGGAGGCGACGCGTCGGGAATCACTGCGACGACTTTCCTGTGTGATGCATCAGCTCAACGGCCCTGTGGGTCGAGCTAACAACGCGCTGCAAGCAACATGATCTCGGGAATGAACAATCGAGTGCCGCATTAGAAATTAAGAATATGTTTAGCTATTGAATCGATGCCAACACCGGGTTTCGGTTACTAGAAGGCTCATTGATCAGGATGGTGACAGTAGCACCTTTATGGCTTGCTTCCTCTCGCAAAGCTTGAAAGCTTCCTGCCAACTCTCCAGCAGCATCTTATGGGTAATCAGGTCATTCAGGCTGACGGCCTTCTGCTCAAGAATCTTCAGTAATCGGTCCCAGGTTGAGGTCGTGTAACCGACCGATCCTGCCACTCTCAACTGTTTATGGAAGACCTGATCAAAATCGAGGGAGATTTTACGTCCGAATATCCCCACTTGTGTGTATTGACCAAGAGGCTTCAAAGCGCGTAAGCAATTGGCAGCCGAAGCTTCGGCGCCGGCGCACTCGAATGCCACGTCCACGCCGGCCCCTTTTGTTTCTTCCGCGACTACGGTCGACAGCTCCTGTTGGCTAAGGTTCACCACGGCGCTAGCTCCGAGCGTTTTGGCTTTCTCAAGACGCATCGCGTCTTCGCCTGTGCCGGCTACAATGGTCTTGATTCCTTCAGCTAAAAGAATCTTCAGACAAAGCAAGCCAATTGGGCCGGGACCAGAAACCAGGGCTACGTCTCCCAATCTTACGTTCGTGACTTGCAGCACGGCTTGAACGGCGCTGGCGAACGGCTCACACAACGCAGCCTCGGCTAACGAGAGTCCAGCCGGAATCTTGTATACTTGATCGCCGCGTGCTACAACATATTTGGCAAACGCCCCGTTGACGCCATGTCCCATCCCCCGTCTGTCAGCGCAGAACATGAAGTAACCCATGCGACAAAAAGAGCAGGCGCCACACGTGACTGCGGTCGCCGGTAGTACGGTTGCGTGATCGTCAGGCTGAATGTTGCTTACCAGCCGACCAACCTGAACCACGCGCCCGGAGAATTCATGACCAAGGATGACGGGCGGAAAGTTTCTGAAGGTATCCTCGTAGACGTGAAGGTCTGTACCGCAAACCCCGCAAAAGCTCACTTCGATTTTGACTTGATTATCGCCACACGCGGGCTCTTCTACCTCTCGCAGCTCCACATTACCAACGCCTGGTTCATATTTGATGAGAGCTTTCAAATCATTTCCTCCGAATCGACGATTTGATTGCTTCGGTTAGAATGCGTCCGACGTTATTGCTCGCTGGCTCAATTTTGAGGATAGCTGACAGCGTGGCGGCAATGTCAGACGGGCTGCATGCGATGGAATATCTGCCGGGCGCAACGCCAGCTCCATAAAAGATGACGGGTACATGCGTGTCGTAGCTGTACGGCGTGGCGTGAGTCGTACCCGGTTCAGTGCGCTGGATGTAGAACGGCTTGTTGATGATTACTAAATCGCCGCTCCGTTCGGCGTAAAACCCATTCGCAGCATGGCTCGAAAGCAATCCGGGAGCGAGCTGTCGGGAAAGGAGCTGGCCGCGTGTAAAGCATTCTGCTACGCCTTCAACCGTGAAAGCGGCGTTACGGCCAATGCGCTCTGCTTCAGCCCGATCAACATGTCGCCGTTCCATCACGCCATAATCAAAGTAGACATTTCCGTTTACCGTGGCCAGAACCCAGGGCTCGGTCCTGAAACGCCGATTGAGCGCAGCTTCGATTACGCTTTTGATATTCTTGCTGTCAATCCGTCCGCCTCCCAACCCCAAGTCGCGCGCGTGCTCGACTATCCCGTCAAGTGCCGGGATAGAACCAGTCATAAAGGTAGCGTGGCCGGGTGCTGTAACGGTGGGGGAGTATGAGTAGTTGGCGTCCATCACGGAGCAGACGCCGGAAGCCTCCTTCGCCGAACAAGTCTTCAAAGCGAGCCAAGTAATCGTAACGGAATTGATCTATGACGATTCCCACCACTAACCGAACTTTTGCGCCGGCTCGCTCTTTCGTTACTCTCTTTTGAGAGAAGGTGGGCGAAAGAAAGCTGCTAAGAACCAGCGACAGGGTAAGCAGCATCGCTAACAGCCGGAGTCGAGGGCCGCTGCCGCCGCTCCTTCGATTTAGAGGTTCAGCTACTCTTAACAAAGATCTCTCCTTTGGCTTCTGGTGGCGATTGATTTTTCGCTTGGCGCTATATAGTGATTATGATCGGAGTTTTGCACAGATAACCCTGACTGTTCCTTCAGTCCCCAGGATCTCGGTGCGGTTATCGTAGCATAGTGGCGTTAAGACGTAGTTGCTGGACAAACAGGAGGGAGTGCAGTTTAAGTTTAATCGCAGCCCATGGCAACTCTTATTCTTTTGGGGAGGTGAACGTAAATCAATGGTCAGTGCGATCACGTCTAAATCAGTCTCGTTCATCGCAATGTTTATTGCGATGAGTTTCACTTTTAATCTCTGTGGGCTGAATGCTTTTGGTCAAGCGCCTATTGACGATGTCAACCCAATGATTGGCACCACTGGCCCGAGCGTCTACGACTATGGCGGCATGATTCCTGGTGTCGCCACCCCCTTCGGCATGACGCATTGGACGGCCATGACTCGCGAAAACAAAATAAGCGTTTACTCATATAATTACAGCGACAAAACTATTGAAGGATTTCTTGGCACCCATCAACCCGCTATCTGGATGGGCGACTATGGCTATGTAAGTTTGATGCCATCCAGTGGAGAGTTAAAGATCTCGCGGAAATTGCCCTTTAGCCATCAAGATGAAATCTCCGCGCCCAACTACTACGCCGTCAAAATGGGCGATGAGGGCAAATCGATCAAAGCAGAGTTGACGGCCACGACCCGCGCCGGGTTCCTGAAGTTCACGTTTCCCGCATCACAAACTTCTCATATCGTGGTTACTGCGATTCGCTCCAAGCAATTCAAAGGCTTTGTCCAAATCAATCCAAGGGATCAGGAAATCAATGGCTACAATCCTGATCGCATGTCCGCTGAGCTAGGCCCGCCACTTCCTAACTTCAAAGGCTACTTTGTCATTAAGTTCAGCAAACCCTTTGCGTCCTCCGGAACCTGGGAAGATGACAAAATTCATCCCGGGAGCAACCATCAGAGTGGTCATCATATGGGCGGTTATGTAACTTTTCCCACGACAGGAGGCGAAGAGATCAAGGTCAAGATCGGCACGTCGTTCATCAGTCTTGACCAAGCCAGAGACAACCTGAGGAGGGAGATTCCAGATTGGGATTTTGACCGCGTGAAAACGGAAGGTCGTCGTATCTGGAATGAGGCGCTTGGCAAAATCAAGATTCAAGGTGGAACGAAAGATGACCGCGTTAACTTCTACACCGCGATGTATCACACTCTCTTATTTCCCAGAATCTTCTCGGAGTACGGACGCTATTACAGCGCCTTTGACGATCGTATACACAACGGCGTCTCTTACAACGACTATTCTCTCTGGGACACCTTCAGGGCCGAGCACCCACTGTTGCTGTTGACTCAACCCGACAAGGTGCCGGAGATGATTACCTCCCTGCTGCAAATGTATGACGAGGGCGGCTGGATGCCGATGTGGCCCAACCCCACCTATAGCAACATCATGATCAGCACACATGCTGACAGCGTCATCGCTGACGCGTATGTGAAAGGATTTAGAGGTTTCGATCTGAAGAAAGCCTACGCGGCCACGTACAAAGATGCTATGACGCCGCCTGATGGAGATACACACAATCGTTGGCTTGACCGCGCGCCGTGGACGGCCTTTGAAGCCAGAGGAGGCCTAACCTGGTACAAGTCCCTCGGGTATGTTCCGCAAGATAGAACAGACGAGTCAGTCTCCCGCACGCTGGAATTCGCCTATGACGACTTTTGTGTCGCTCAACTAGCTAAAGCGGTTGGCAAAATGGACGACTACGAAATGCTAATGAAAAGGAGTCGGAACTATAAGAATTTATACGATTCGTCCATCGGTTTCATGAGACCGAAAAAGGCGGATGGGAGCTGGGACGAGGAAGGTTGGGCTTCCAGGGAAGACAGAAAACCTGGATTCACAGAGGGTAGTCCGTGGACCTACCTGTTTTGCGAAATGCAGGATATTCCCGGCATGGTCGCTTTAATGGGTGGGAAGGAGCGGTTCAACGCTAAGCTGGATGAGAACTTCGCGGGAGGCCATTACCGACACGACAACGAACCGGGTCATCACTACACCTACTTGTATGACTATAGCGGCCAGCCCTGGAAGACTCAGGAGAGAGTCAGAGAGACGATGCTCACGCATTACCACAATGCGCCCGACGGGCTCAGCGGCAATGACGACTGTGGACAAATGTCCGCCTGGTATATTTTCAGCGCGATGGGATTCTATCCGGTGACGCCCGGCAGTCCGGTTTATGCCATTGGCAGTCCTCTTTTTGAAAAGGCCACCATCAGATTGGAGAAACCATACAAGAAGGGTCCATTCACGGTCATTGCACGCAATCAATCGTCAAAGAACAAATATATTCAGTCGGCAACGCTAAACGGGAAGCCACTAAATGAGCCGTTTATTAAGCACGCTGACATTGCCAATGGTTCCATTCTTATCTTTGTCATGGGCCCACAACCAAATAGAAAATGGGGAGCGAGAGCTGCGCATTGACGGTCCGGGAAGTATTGGATTCATTCACCTTGGGAATTGCCATCGCGAAACGCTTGCGTCATGGCGATGTGCTTTTGATAAAGCTCCATCTCCGCACTCATGCGCCCAGGCGTCCAAGCGAGTTCTTGCGCAAGCAATGAAGCAGCGCGTGCCGCCGCGCTTTGTCCCTGATCTTGACTGAATCCAAGCAACGTGCGGCGCAACAGAAAATCGACGAGTCGCGCACATTGCTCGTTGCGCGCAGCAAATATGACCTGAGCGGCCACGTCAGGGGTGTGCGGCGAAAGAGGTTCACGCAAATGCTCGCACGAAGTGGCGAGCTGGATAATTTCGCTGGATCGGCTGCCATAGAGATTAAAAAGGTGTGCGTGGGTCTCATCTTTTAATCCGGCACTTGAAACGTGAGTAATCTTTCTATCTGTGCGGGCACCCGGAAGAGAGTTGCGGGCAGTCAAACAAGGTGCGTAAACATTCAGTTTCGCGCAAACTGCGTCAACTACTTCCTCAGCTATCGCTCGGTAGCCGGTGATTTTTCCGCCCAGGACGGAGATCAGATTTTCCGTGCCCAAACGCGCTCCGTCCAAGATGTGATGCATACGCGAGACGGATGATTCTGAGCCTTCTTCTTTGACTAAAGCGCGTACACCTGCATTACTGAAATAGATCCGTGCCGTATCGAGCGTAGGAAAATAGTCCGTGACTGAGCGCAGCACGTAATCAATGTCTTCTGAAGTTGCATTAGCGATCGCGGGGTCGTCGGTAAAATCTGTGTCGGTCGTGCCGATCAAGCTATGTCCCAGCCACGGAATGACAAACATCAAACGCCCGTCAATGGGAGAGAAGACAACGACAGCGCGGCTGGTAACTGGCGGGCAAGTGATATGTATTCCTTTCGTGGTGCGGATTTGCGTGCGTGGAGCCTTAGCTGCGCGTGATCCATTTGTGAGGCCCCTGGCCACGCGATCAAACCATGCGCCAGACGCGTTAATCACAATGCGGCCCTTGACGCTGATTTCCATGTCGTCATCACTCAATAAGTCGCGTACGCGCACGCCGTCAATCAACTCGCCGGTGCGTGATGCTCCGGTGACTTCGCTGTAGTTGAATGTCTGCGCGCCATGTTCGCAGGCATCGATGATGTTTTCCAGGCACAGTCGTTCTGGCGACTCGGCTTGCGCGTCGAAATAAACTGCCGCTCCCTGTAGGCCTAGCTGGCGCAAGTTCGGTTCAATCTTTTTGAGTTCTCCGGCACTGAGGAAACGATGACGCGGCAAGCTCTTGTCATAGCTCAGCAAGTCGTAAAGCGTCATGCCCAGCTTCATTTTGCAGCGGTAAAAAAAGGTGCTTCCGTAGAACGGCATGATGAACTCCAGCGGTTTGACAAGATGCGGCGCGATGCGCAAAAGCGTTTCGCGCTCGCGCAAGTCCATACGTACGAGGCCGAAATCAAGCAGCTCGAGATAGCGCAAGCCGCCGTGGATCAGCCGCGTCGACCCGGCAGTTGTGCCGCTGCCGAAATCACGCTTTTCAAATAACGCGACTCGCAGATCGCGAAGCGCAGCGTCACGCGCGATGCCGGCGCCGATGATGCCGCCGCCGATGACGATGACATCAAACTGCTCACCTTCGAGTGCCGCAAGTCTGGAAGCACGATCTAGTGAAACGGGCATAGAATACAAGTCGGTAGTGCAAACGAGGTACGGACTTATGCGAACAAGTGCGTTAATAGCAAGGCGGAAACGAAGTGTCAATTTGTGAGGTTTGATGAATGAAGGTGTATCTGGCGGAAGTTATTGGCACGATGATTATGTTAATCCTCGGGGATGGCGTCGTCGCTAACGTATTATTGAACAAATCAAAAGGACAGGGCAGCGGTTGGATGGTGATTACGACCGCTTGGGGATTGGCGGTCATCATCGCCATCTTTTGTGTGGGGCGCGTCAGCGGCGCACACCTGAACCCCGCAGTCACAATCTCGCTCGCCGCTATTGGCTCATTCCCCTGGAAACAAGTACCCGGCTACATGACGGCTCAAGTCCTCGGGGCGTTTCTCGGCGCCGTTGTCGTCTGGGTGCTATACCACCCCCACTTTGCGGAGACAGAGGATCAGGGACTTAAGCTCGCCGTGTTTTGTACAGCGCCAGCGATTCGGCGCCCCATATCGAACTTCATCGCCGAAGTCATCGGCACGGCGATTCTGCTTTTCGGAATTCTCGCAATTGCCGCTAACGCGCAGAAACTTACCACGCCCAACGGCATCAATCTCTCCGTGGTCTTCAGTCAGGGTTTACAACCGATCCTGGTGGGATTTCTAGTGTGGGGCATTGGTCTTTCACTCGGCGGACCTACCGGGTACGCGATTAACCCGGCGCGCGATTTGGGGCCTCGTCTCGCTTACACCTTGCTGCCGATTGCAGGCAAAGGAAAGTCCGACTGGGGATATGCCTGGGTCCCTGTCATCGCTCCACTCATCGGCGGACTTATCGGGGCGGGTCTTTTTACCATCATCGGATTCTGACAGCGAGGAAAGCAACTGATGACAAAATACGTCGGTGCGGTGGACCAGGGCACTACCAGCACGCGCTTTATGGTTTTCGACAATGCGGGTAGCGAAGTTGCGCGTCACCAACTCGAACACAAACAGATTTTGCCCCAAGCGGCTTGGGTGGAACATGACCCTTTGGAGATTTACCGGCGCACATGCGACGCAATTGAAGGCGCGCTTTTGAAAGCCAACCTCACCGCGCAGGACCTTGCCGCAGTCGGCATAACTAACCAACGGGAGACTACTGTCGTCTGGAATCCTAAGACAGGCGAACCTCTCTACAACGCCATCGTCTGGCAAGACACGCGCACGGACCGGATCATGCATAGGCTGGAACAAGCGGGCGCAGGCGAGACGATTCGACGCAAAGCCGGGTTGCCGCCCGCAACCTATTTTTCCGCCGGCAAGATTCAATGGATTCTCGACAACGTCAAGGGCGCACGCTCCGCGGCCGAACGAGGTGAGGCTATCTTCGGCAACATAGACACGTGGGTCATCTGGAACTTAACCGGTGGTATTAATGGCGGTGTGCACATCACAGATGTTACGAACGCCAGCCGTACAATGCTCTTTAATCTCCAGACTCTAGATTGGGACGACGAACTGCTTAGGCTCTTTAGTGTTTCGCGCAAGATGTTGCCCGCCGTTCGTCCATCTTCGGATCCAAATTTTTACGGCATGACGGACCTTAATGGTCCGTTCAAGGGCAATGTTCCTTTGTGTGCAGACCTGGGCGATCAGCAAGCGGCGACCGTTGGTCAAGTCTGCTTCACACCCGGCGAAGCCAAGAATACTTACGGCACTGGCAACTTCATGCTTCTTAATACGGGAACGAATATCGTGTCCTCGCACGCCGGACTGCTGACAACCGTTTGCTATCAATTCGGTAGCGCGCGTCCCGTTTATGCGCTCGAAGGTTCGGTCGCCGTAACGGGTTCCGCCGTCCAGTGGCTGCGCGACCAATTCGGCATTATCAAACAAGCCGGCGACATCGAAGCGCTCGCTAATACCGTTAGAGATAACGGCGGGGTTTACTTCGTGCCGGCTTTTTCAGGTCTCTACGCTCCTTATTGGCGCGCGGATGCACGCGGCTGCATCGTCGGACTCTCGCGCTTCAACGACAAAGGGCATCTTGCGCGTGCGACGCTCGAATCCATCTGCTATCAAACGCGCGACGTGCTTGACGCGATGGTAAAAGATTCCGGCGTACGATTGGAGATCTTGAAAGTAGATGGCGGTGCGACAGTCAACGACACGCTGATGCAGCTTCAAGCCGACATTTTAGGTGTGCCCGTCGTACGTCCGGTTGTTCCGGAAACAACCGCGCTCGGGGCAGCTTATGCCGCCGGATTAGCCGTTGGTTTCTGGACAGATACTGAGGCGATGCGCCGCAACTGGCAAGCGGACAAGCAATGGGAACCGCGCTGGAGCGCCGACCAGCGAGAAGTGGGTCACGTCGGGTGGCAAAAAGCTATTGAACGCACATTGAATTGGATTGATGTCGAAAATAAGTAACGCGCTCAGCATGAAGGAGAGGAGAGCACACAGCGTATGACACTCGCCCGCAGAGGTTTTTTAAAACTTTTCGGCACAAGCATCGGAATCGTCGCTGCTAAACCCTTTTCATTCGTACTCGCGCAACGCGAAGAGAAATCGAAAGTTTCAACGACTGCGCCGAAGATTCTCGTCGCACATCGCGGCGCATCCGCTTACGCGCCTGAGCACACGCTCGATTCTTATCAACTTGCGCTCAAACAGGGCGCGGATTTCGTCGAACAGGATTTACAAATCACCCGCGACGGCGTGCTAGTCTGCCTACACGACCTGACGCTCGAACGCACCACCAACGTCAAAGAAATTTTTCCCACGCGCTCTCGCGAAGAAGTCGTTGCCGGAATACCGGCGCGCCGCTGGTATGTCTCCGATTTCACTCTAAGGCAGATTAAGCGGCTCGACGCCGGTTCCTGGTTCGATGTGAGATTCAAGGGCGCGCAAGTCCCGACGTTCCAGGAAGCCATTGATCTTGTTCGGGGCAAGGCTGGACTCTATCCTGAAACCAAAGCTCCCGAAGTTTACAGTCAACGCGGCTTTGACATGGAGCGTTTAGTGCTGGACGTGCTCAGGAAAAATCGGCTGGACAAGCGGAGTGCCGCGCGTTACACGCCCGTTATCATTCAGTCCTTCAGCCCAGAAAGCTTGAGAAGATTATCCGGCACGCTCAAAACTAAACTGCCCTTGGTCTTGCTGGTTGGCGATGAAGCTCGCGCGCGTTGGCTGACGGCGGCGGGACTCGCAGAGTTGAAACAGTTCGCGAGTGGCATCGGTCCGGCGAAAGCTCTGGTCGACAAGAGCCTGGTTATGCAGGCTCATGCGCTCGGCTTAAGTGTTACTCCCTACACCTTTCGCTCGCTTAACACTGGACGCTTCAAAAACGTACGCAAAGAAATGAGCTACTACTTGTATAACTTAGGTGTTGACGCGCTGTTTACCGACAACCCCGATTTATTTCCTCGTGCGCCGGTCAACGACTAAACAACCGCAGAAGGCGGAACAACCTTTTCCGAGTAAGAGCAATTTATGTTTTCAGAAAAGCGGCCAACTCCGCACGCGTCGGCAACCCGGTACGGGCACCTAAAGCTCTGCAGCCGAGCGCTGCGACAGCGCATCCGATTTTGAGACTTCCCTCAATTTCTTCACCTTTTAACAAGCCATAAAGGAATCCCCCATGAAAGGCGTCGCCCGCGCCGGTTGTATCAACGCAGCCGCCGGGCACTTGGAAAGCAGGCGTCTCCAGAAATTCTCCTTCGCATAGCACCATCGCGCCGCGCCCGCCCTTCGTAAAACCGACGAGCGCACAGCCGTAGCGCGCCTTGATTTCCTGGAGGGCGGCGTGCGCGTCTGTCATCCCGGTCAAGAGGCGCGGGAACTCTTTCGATGAGATGAGCACATCAATCAGCGGCAAAAGCTCCGGCAGGCCTTCGTAGACATTGTCAATGTCGGCGGAAACAACAGTACCCGCCCCCCGCGCTTCTCTCGCCATGCGGGCACAGGCTGGCGGATCGTGGGAGTCGAGATGAATCACACGCGCTCTTGCGACCAATTCCACGGGCGCATCGTCGGGAGCGTAAGCCAGGAGTTCGTCCCGATCCCATATAACGGTGCGTTCGCCTCTTTTCGCTTCGATGATTATATAGCCGACTTGAGTGCGTGCGCCTTCAATGACTTCCGCGAATTCCACGTCGACCCCTTCGTCCTTCAGCGACTGCAAACCAAAGGTGCCTTCGGAGTCCGAACCGAAACGTCCGGCATAAGCGGTGCGCAGACCGAGACGCTGCAACGCGACGATGGCTGAATGGAAACCGCACTAATTGCAAAAGCGAAGAGCCAGCTATCATCACGACCAGCATCTCGGCCGTGGTGACGGCTGGCTCTCAGAAGTCCTCAGATCTAACCCCTCAAAAATTGAATTTCGCCGCGAACTGCATCACGCGTGGATCGCCTGCGAGAGCGGAGATTATGCCTTTGGAGCTACTGGAAATATTTCGTTCGGGAAGTCCGAATTGAGGATGGTTGAACATATTGAACATTTCCCAGCGTAATTCCAGATGCCGGCCTTCGCCAAAATAGTCGAACGTTCGCGCCAATCCAAAGTCAAAATTAACGAGACCTGGCCCGCGCAGAGTGTTGCGTCCACAGGTGCCTAACCGGTTCTGAGGAGCCGGCACAGCGTAGGCAGTGGTATCAAACCAGCGATCTATGCTGCGTTCACTCTTGGACAAAGTGCCGTCCCGAAGACAATCAGCCCAGGCGCTTACCAGCCCCCCAGTCCGCGCGCCGCCTACAGCGTTGTCATTACCGCCGGCGCGGAGGGTAAAGGGTCGGCCGGTATGCATGGCGGTGGTACCGCTCACGCGCCAGCCGCCCAAGATATGTGAGAGCACACCTTTTGCAAGATAGCTACGGCCTCGTCCGAAGGGCAACTCATAGATGTAGCTGCCGGCGAATCGATGTGTGACGTCGAAGTCGCTGGGGCCGCGCCGCTCTCGTAAGTTGTGCGCGTTCTGGGCAAAGCTGCCCGTGCCGCCGCTGAAGAGGTGCTCCATCGAATAATCAATCGATTTTGAAAAGGTGTAAGCGCCGTGGAAGGACAAGCCTCGACTGAACCGCTTCTCAACCGTCAGCTCTCCGCCGTGGTAGATCGAGTTACCACCATTGTCGCGAAATTCGATCGGGCCCAAACTCGGATAAGGAATAACACCTGTGCCTATGCCGTTCGCATCGAAGAGTTGCTGATTCAGGTTGCGCAGAGTGGAAAGGTGCGTGCCTTTGGTTCCCACGTAGTCGACAGTCACCACCACATCTCCTGGAAGCAATCGCTGAATGCCAAGGTTCCATTGATCTACGCTGGGATCGACCGATTCGGGATTGACCGCGCGTAGACGAACCAGGATCACTTTTGCGGGATCGCTCAGGATCGAATTGGGATCGAGCGACAGATTAAAGCCGGTCTGGAGGCGCATGTTGTTGGCCGTCGAATTATTGTTGGCAGCAGTCACATTGTTTTGGACCAGATAGGGCAGATTAAGTGCCAACTGATCTTCGCTACCGGCGCGTTCAAAAAGCATGTAGAACCGGCCATAGCCGGCGCGCACGACAGTCTTGGGCGTTAGTTGATAAGCCAAGCCTAACCGCGGCGCAAAGTTGTTCTTATCGGGCCTGACCAAACTTCTTCCAAAAGCAGAGTTAGCAGGCGTGAAGCTTTTCCCTGTGGTCGGATCCAAATTGGTCAGGCGGTTGGCGCCTTCGTACGGCCACGTGGCGAAGTCATAGCGAAGTCCGAGATTCATTGTAAGCTTCGGAGTGACTTTCCAATCATCCTGGAAGAAGCCCGAGAACATCTTGAAGCGCGCGTCCACGATCGCCGGATTAGCAAGTTGGGCCGAAGAAGGATATCCGAGCAAGAAATCTGCCAACCCGATGCCCGTGCGATTACCGTCAAAGTTGAAGGTGCCTCGCAAGCTGGGCACGTCCAGGTAGATATTACGCATCGGGCCTCGCACGTCAGCGCCAAACTTCATTTGATGAGCGCCGTAGGAGAAGCTAACCGTATCAGCCCATTGAAACTGGTTCGTCTTTTGGGATTTTGGCAAAAAGTCGGGAGAACCCAGCCGATCGAATCCCGATTGTCCTCCTGGCGTCAATGTTCCTCCGCGAGCGGAAATACTAATGCCGGTGATGCCACCACTGTAGAGGGGAGAATCTTGAACTCCTTTGAATCCAAATTCTGAAAGTTTGTTCAAGCCAAAGGGATCTTGCACTGCGACCGAGTTATTGCGCCCCCAGCCCAGGCGAAACTCGTTGACCACACGCGCGCTCATGGTCCGGTTCCAGCCAATTGCGGCCGACTGACCTTTCATGTTGAGCCGGCCATTAGCTGACGAGCCGGTGCCATCAAGAATTCCGCCGAAGATGCCAGGAACGTAGCGGAAGCGATCGGAATTGGTGTAACGGACGAAAATGCTATTGCGTGAATTCAACTGCCAATCCACGCGCGGAGTGTAGCTGTCGGTATCATCAATGATGCCAGGATTGCGGATGAAGTTGTTGATGTTGAGCGCACCCGATCCGGGGATGATGTTGGGTGTCGGCACCAGACCGAGAATTTTCTTGGCCAGTGGATCCAGACACGCGGCAGGAATCTTATTGCCCGGAAACGGTTGAGGAACGCCACCAATCAGGGGGATGCAAGCCCCGACCCGGTCAACGATAGTAGCATAGCTGGTTCTGTTTTCGGCTGCTTTGGCCGCTGAAAAATCGCCATCGCGCTCGTTTTGCAGTGGCACATTCCCTAGCCTGGTAGCGCCTTTGCGAATACGCGTGCCTTCATAGTTGAAGAAGAAAAAGGCGCGATTCTTGACAATGGGGCCGCCAAAATTGCCCCCAAACTGGTTCTGAATGTGCTGAGGCTTGGGACGTCCAGCGCGGTTGTTGAAGAAATTATTGGCATCGAAGATACGATTGCGATGGAATTCGTAAGCAGTTCCGTGAAACCCGTTG
>WNGE01006390.1_pt1 | contig 14040 bp, 14 predicted proteins | sample 5400651 | NCBI WGS metagenome assembly WNGE01 (sample SAMN13153370, study PRJNA577476) | soil metagenome | isolation source: 60 cm soil or saprolite under grassland replicate 2 | place: USA:California | collected 2016-06-15 | reverse complement strand
AGAGCCTGGGCGCCGCCTGTACGGGGTGCAATTCCACCCGGAGGTCATCCACACGCCGCACGGGACGGATTTGCTGAAGAACTTCCTCTACGAGGTCGCCGAGGCACCGCCGGCCTGGACGCCGGCCGCAGTGATCGAGGAGCAGGTGGAGCGGATTCGCGCGCAGGTCGGACGTGAGAGCGTGCTCTGCGCGCTCAGCGGGGGGGTCGACTCCGCCGTCGCGGCGCTGCTCGTGCACAAAGCCGTCGGCGATCAGCTCACCTGCGTCTTCGTCGACCACGGGCTGTTGCGGTCGAACGAGGCCGAGCAGGTCGTCGAGACGTTCGGCGGGCACCTTCACGTTCCGCTCGTGCACGTGGAGGCGCAGGAGCGCTTTCTTTCCCGGCTCGCCGGCGTCGACGATCCGGAGGAGAAGCGAAAGATCGTTGGCGAAGAGTTCATTCGCGTCTTCGAGGAGGAAGCGGCCAAGCTCGGCGATGTCCGGCATCTCGTCCAGGGGACGCTTTACTCCGACGTGATCGAGTCCGGCGGCGAGGACGGCGTCGCGGCAACGATCAAGTCGCATCACAATGTCGGCGGACTTCCCACGGACATGCGCATGGAGCTCGTCGAACCCCTGCGGCTGCTCTTCAAGGACGAGGTGCGGCGCGTCGGCGAGGAGCTCGGTATGCCGGAACGGATGGTGTGGCGCCAGCCGTTCCCGGGTCCCGGTCTCTCGATCCGGATCATCGGCGAAGTGACCGTGGAGCGCCTCGAGATCCTGCGCACCGCTGACGCAATCCTGCAGGACGAGATCAGGCGGGCCGGTCTGTATCGAGACCTGTGGCAGTCCTTCGCGGTGCTCCCGGCGATCAGGTCGGTGGGGGTGCAGGGCGACGAAAGGACGTATGCCTATCCGATCGTCATCCGAGCGGTGACCTCGGAGGACGCGATGACGGCCGACTGGGCCCGTCTGCCGTACGACCTGCTGGAGACGATCTCGAGCCGGATCATCAACGAGATCCCGGGCGTCAACCGAGTTGCCCTCGACTTGAGCTCGAAACCACCGGCAACCATCGAATGGGAGTAGGTGTCGAGCGAAAGCTGCGCTTTCGCTCGAGTTTGGAACGCCGCTTCGCGGTTGAGCGCGCGCGGGCGAAGCCCGCGCGCTCTTGAGCTGGTTGACGCGCGATTTGCGCTGTGCGAGTGCCGGCGCTGAAGCGTCGCCAGTCGCATGAGGTCCGCCTACGGCTAGAGCGACTCCGTCTGCTCTGGTCTCCGGCGTCTGGTCGCTAATGGACCTTAAAGCCAACAAGTCCTTCGGGCTCTTCATCGCTGAGATCGACCGACTCCACCTGGGCGCCCCGCGGGCCTTCGCGACAGAACGAGACAAGTCGCTCCACCGCGTCCTCGTCGCCTTCGAAGACCGCTTCCAGCGCGCCGTCAGGGCGGTTCGAGACCCAGCCGCTGACACCGTGCCGCTGCGCCAGACGCTTCACCGAGTCGCGGAAGAACACGCCTTGCACGTGGCCGTGGACGGTGACGCGGCTGCGAATCACGCGGCGTATTCTCGCCGGACGTGGAGTTCAAGGACGTTCTGACGCGCCGCCGAATGGTGCGCGCCTATCGGCCCGACGGGGTCGACCGAGACGCCATCGAGCGAATCGTCGGCACGGTCCGGCGTGCGCCGAGTGCGGGATTCAGCCAGGGTCAGCGGCTGCTCGTGGTGACCGAGCCGGACACGCGCCGGCGCATCGCAGAGATTCTGGAGGTCGGATCTCCTGTGCCGGGTGGCGACCAGTGGGTGAGCGTCGTGCCGGTTCTCGTGGTGGTCGGCGTCCGCGAGAGCGATTACCACGATCGCTATCAGAAGCCGGACAAGCTGATCGACGGCAGGGAGATCGAATGGCCGATTCCCTACTGGCACTTCGACGCCGGCGCGGCGGCGATGCTCATCCTGCTCGCGGCCATCGACGAGGGCTACGCTGCCGGGCTCTTCGGCGTCTTCGTCGAGGCGATGGCACCGTTCAAGCAGCTACTCGGCATACCTGAGGACGTCGATGTCGCGTGTTGCATCACAATCGGGCGGCCGGCGGACGACTCGAGCTGGGACGCCCTTACGAGCCGGCTCACGCAGGCGCGAAAGCCGGTGGACGACCTCGTCCACTGGGAACGCTGGGGTTAGGAAGCACTAGGGGGTGCGGAGCTTCGTCACCAACTGTTGCTGGTGGTAGCCGGGGTTCTCGCCCGTCGCGTTGTACGTCTCGACCGACGTCGTATACGTGAAGCCCGCGCGCGTGTCGACGCCGAAGTAGTCCCCGATGAAACCTCCCTGTGCACAGATGCATTCCGGGCGGGGCGACGAGAGCTGCGGATCCCAGGTGTGCGGGGAGAGCCGGACATTGTGACCCAGCGGCTTGAGGTTCGCGCGGTAGAACTGTACGGCGGTGTTGACGCAGTAGTTGACGCGGCCGTACGGCGCGCGGGCATCGAAGAGTAGGCCCGCGACGGTCGCCTCAGGCGTGTCCCGCGCGGGGCACGTTAGCCGCCGGTCATAAAACACGACGGCGACGCGACCGTTCGGGGCCACCGCGATCCCCGGCTGCAGCGCCTCACCCTCGCCTGCGCTGTCGTTGACCTGCAGCGGGCGCCGCCAGTGAAAACCCCCGTCGAAGGAGGCTCGGATGAAGAGGATCGCCCCGTTCGCCCCCGTGTTCTCGTACACCGCGTACAGGGGATAAAAGCGGCCGATCTTGCGGGTGCCGACGTCGAATGCCTCGCCGAAGGCGGCGCGGAACGTCGTATTGCGGTACCCGTCGACGTTGTGCCGGGCGATCACGCGGCGCCGGCTCCACGTACGTCCGCCGTCACGTGACGAGGTGAACGACATCGTGTACGGCGCGTTGACGCCACGGAAGCTCGACGTCGCGAGCCAGACCCTCCCGTCGGGCGTCACGCGCGGCAGCGAGCCATTGTCGCCCACGCCCCGCGTCTGCTGGAGGACGCGCTTCGGCTGAGACCAGTCGGTATGCGTCCCGTTCCGTCGCGCGTCGGCGTACGAGACATAGATGCGCAGGCCGCTGTCGGTGGTGCCGATCGCCCAGGACACGTAGACGCGGCCGTAATGACGGCTGTGCCGGTTGGAGTCGATGGCGATCCACTGCTTGTCGAACACGGACGAGCCCGCGAACGGCGTCCGAGCGACCAGGTCCAGCTGTCCGTTGTGTGTGACGTTCCACGAGGCGGGCGTAGCGGCGCCGCGCGCGCGAATTGCGATCCCCATTCCGGAGCGCGGCAACGACGGATTGACGTCCGGGGAGAGGAAGAAATGCTCGCCCGTCCGGAGGTAGCCGAACATGTACGGCAGGACGACGGCATAGAAGTTCCCCCATGGATCGAACGCGCCGACCGGATCGGAGTTGTCCGTCCAGCCCTCGTAGCCCGGGATATGTCCCTGCTGGGGCCAGGTGACGCCGCCGTCGAACGACTCGAAAAACCCGGTCAGGTGGTTGTAGCCCTCCACGTTCACAAACCACTTGCTGATCCCGATCAGATGCCGAGCGTTCGTCGGGTCGACGTGAATGTCGGACTCGGAGAAATCTTTCGCCCTGAGTGCCGGATTCGAGACGTCCTGAGTCGGAAAGGGCCCGAGGATCTCCCCTGTGTTCGCCGTGCCGAGACACGGGGTCGCGCCGCCGTCCGGATATCCCTGAGAGGGAGTGAGGCTGCCCTGGTAGAGGATTTCGGGCGTGTAGCAGCTGATCCGTTGTGTCGTCGCGGGGACGCTCGTGACGCCACGCTGGGCATAGCTCCCTGCGAAGGCTGCGTCCGGTTGGAACCCTTGCGGCGGAGCGGCGTGTGCGGTGGAAGCGCAGACCCCTGCGCAAACGGCGGCAAGCGCCGCGAGGCGTCCTCTCACGCGCATGAGCATAGTGACGCCGTGCAGTCGGAAAGGTTCGTGACACGGCTCGCCTCGGCGCGCATCGGGACGACGTTCAACTTCTACCGCGCGGGTCCCGGCGCTTCTCTTCGTCGCGCGCGCCTCCGTGAGTATCTGGAAGCGCGAAGTGACGTGCGTGTGCTGCTCGTGGGCGAGGCCGCCGGCTACCGCGGCGCGCGCATCTCGGGGCTCCCATTCACCTCGGAGCGGCAGCTCACCGGCCGGGGACCCGCGGAGGCGACCGCCACCGTGGTCCAGCGCACCCTCGAGGAGCTCAGGCTCGACGTCATCTGCTGGAACGTCGTCCCGACCCACCCCGGCACGACCGCCTCGAACCGGCGCCCCACGCGGGCCGAGATCCGGGCCTCCCGTCCTTTCCTGGAGGAGCTCGCCCGCGGGCGGCAAGTGCTGGCCGTCGGTCGCCTGGCTCAGGAGGCCACGGGAGCGCCCTATATCCGCCATCCAGCCCATGGCGGGGCAGCCGAATTCCGGGCAGGGCTGCTACAGTTCTGCGCCGGCGGACGCCCCAATGTCCGCCTTTTTGACGGTATGAAGACTTACAACGCAAAACCGGGCGAGATCGTCCGCCACTGGTACGTCGTCGATGCCGAAGGGCAGACCCTCGGCCGGCTGGCCACGCGCATCGCCGACACGCTCCGCGGCAAGGGCAAGCCCGCGTACACGCCGCATGTGGACACGGGTGACTTCGTCGTGGTCGTGAACGCCGAGAAGATCCAGGTGACGGGCAACAAGCTCGATCAGAAGCGCTACTACAGGCACTCGGGCTACCCGGGCGGACTGCGCAGCCGCACGCTCCGCGAGCAGCTCGAGCGGCGTCCCGAAGAGGTCCTGCGCACCGCGGTGAAAGGGATGCTGCCGAAGAACCGGCTGGCGAGCCGGCAGATCACGAAGCTCAAGATCTACGCCGGCCCCGAGCATCCGCACAGCCCGCAGGCACCGAAGCCGCTGAAGTGGGAGGACTCATGAGCCAGATCGCGCAGTACCGCGGGACCGGCAAGCGGAAGACCTCCGTCGCACGGGTGATCCTCAGGCCGGGCGATGGTACGACCTGGTTCAACGGCCGCACCATCGAGGAGTACTTCCCACGCCAGGCGCATCGAACTGCCGCACTGGCGCCGTTGCAGATCGCAGGAGTCGAAGGCACCTACGACATCCGCGTGCGTGTGCACGGAGGCGGTCCCAGTGGCCAGGCCGGCGCCGTCCGCCACGGCATCGCGCGCGCGCTCGTGGAGTCCGACCCCGAGCTGCGTGTCCCGCTCAAGCGTGCAGGCTTTCTCACGCGCGACGCTCGTATCGTCGAGCGCAAGAAGGCGGGGCTGCACAAGGCGCGCAAGGCGCCGCAGTTCTCGAAGCGTTAGCACTAAGTTGAGCCGCCGGTACTTCGGCACGGACGGCGTCCGTGGCGTCGTCGGCCAGGACCTGACAGCCGACCTGGTCGAACGGCTCGGCCGCGCAGCAACGTTGTGGTCGGGACGAGGGCGTATCTTCGTCGGCCGCGACACCCGCGCCTCCGGCCCGGAGCTCGAACGAGCGGTGGCGCAGGGGATCGCCTCCGCGGGCGGCAACGCAGTCGTGGCCGGCGTGCTGCCGACTCCTGCGGTCGCGTTGCTGACGCTCGACCTCGGCTGCGTGATCACGGCGTCGCACAACCCGCCGGAGTACAACGGGGTCAAGTTCTTCGACCGGGGCGGTCAGAAGCTGACCGACGTGCAGGAAGAGGAGATCGAGGCGCTGCTCGATCAGCCCGGGGCCGGCGGGGGTGAGATCGACGAGATCGGCGTCGCGACGGACAGTTACCTCGAACACGTGCTCGAGCGTTTCGGCTCAGACCTCTCCGGCCTGCACATCGGGGTCGACTGCGCGAACGGTGCGTATTCGGGCCTGGCTCCGAAGGCTTTCGAGCAGCTGGGCGCACAGATCGTCACGATCGGGAACGAGCCCGACGGAACGAACATCAATGTCGGCTGCGGGGCCACGGACCTGCGTGCACTGCAAGATCTCGTCCGGCGCGAGCGGCTCGACCTCGGCGTCGCGTTCGACGGTGACGGTGACCGCATGCTCGCAGTGGATGCGAACGGCGACGTCGTCGACGGTGATCAGATCGTTGCGATCCTCGCTCTCCATCTGAACGTTTCCTCGGTGACGGTGACGCCGATGACGAACGGCGGTTTCCGCGAGCTGATGTCCGAGCACGGCATCGAGACACACGTCACCGCCGATGTCGGCGATCGCTACGTGCTGGAGTCGATCCGCGAAACAGGCGGCGTGCTCGGCGGCGAGGAGTCCGGGCACATCATCTATCTCGAAGGCCACGTGACCGGCGACGGCCTGGTCGCGGCACTGCTGCTGTGCAAAGCACTCGAGGGACGCACACTGGCCGACGCGGCGGCGGTGATGACTCGCTACCCGCAGGTGAAGGAGAACGTCCGCGTGCGCAGCAAAGGCCTCCCGGCCGAGCTGGTCGAGCTGGTCGAGACGTACAACGCTGAGCTGGACGGGCAGGGGCGAGTCCTGGTGCGGCCCTCGGGCACAGAGCCCGTCGTGCGGGTGCTCGCGGAGGCCAGGGACGAGGCGGACGCAGCCAGGCTCTGTGCTAGCATCGCGGCTCTCGTGCGACGAGAGCTCGGCTGACCGTCCCACCGAAGGAACGGATCTTTCAGCCGGGCTTTCGCTGTCTCCGGAGAACGAATGAGAGGAGCTTCGGGTGTGCGGGATCATCGGATACGTCGGTAACCGGGCCGCGAAGGATCTCCTCTTGCGGGGCCTCGAGCGTCTGGAGTACCGCGGCTACGACTCGGCCGGCATCGCGCTGCGGGAGAACGGCGGGCTCGAGTACGTCCGCGCCGTCGGCAACCTGAAGTTCCTGAAGGACGCTGCGGGCCCGAACGGCTCAACGTCGAACCACGGCCTCGGACACACCCGCTGGGCCACTCACGGCGCGGTCAACGAGCTCAATGCGCATCCACTCACAGGTTGCGAGGACGGCCGCATTGCGGTCGTGCTCAACGGCATCGTGGAGAACTTCCGCGAGCTGAAGGAGTCGCTGGCCGCCGACGGACACGAGTTCAGCTCCGAGACGGACGCGGAGGTCGTCGCACACCTGGTCGAGCGCCACTACTCCGGCGACCTGGTCGAGGCGGTGCGCGCCTCGTACGCAAACCTGGAAGGCCACTTTGCCTTCGTCGTCATCCACCACGACCATCCGGATCTGCTCGTCGGCGCAAGGCGCCAGTGCCCGCTCGTCGTCGGCGTGGGCGACGGGGAGATGTTTCTCGCCTCATCGATCGCGGCGTTCCTCGGCGAGACCCGCCGCGTGCAGCTGATCGACGAGGGCGAGGTCGTCTCGATCACCCCGGAGGGCGCACGCTTTTTCAGCGAGGACGGCGAGGTCGAGCACAAGGACGTCGAGCCGATCGATTGGGACGACGAGGTCGCCGAGAAGGGCGGCTACGAGACGTTCATGCTCAAGGAGATCTACGAGCAGCCGGCCGCAGTCAGAGAGACGATCGGCGACCGGGCACGACGCGGCAAGCTCGTGCTCGACGGCATCGGTCTCAACGAGCTCGAGATTCAGAATCTCCGGCGCATCGTCATCGTCGCGTGCGGGACCGCGTACCACGCCGGCGTAGTGGGCCGCTACATCATCGAGGAGTGGGCGCGTGTTCCAGTCGAGCCGGACATCGCAAGCGAGTGGCGCTACCGCAACCCCGTCCTTTCTAAGGACACACTGGTGATCGGGATCACGCAGTCCGGGGAGACGGCGGACACGATCGCCGCGATGCAACTCGCGCGGGAGCAGGGTGCACGCACGCTGGCGATCACCAACCAGCTCGGCACGCAGGTGACGCGTGAGGTGGACTCGGTGCTGTACACGCGCGCCGGCCTCGAGATCGGCGTGGCGGCGACCAAGACCTTCACCTCGCAGGTTGCGCTGCTGTCGCTGATCGCGCTCAAGCTCGCCCAGATCCGTCGCACGCTCCCCGAGAACGAGGTGGAGTTCATTCTCGAAGAGCTCTACGACCTGCCCGAGAGGATGGAGCAGTTCCTGGACGAGAACCATCCGATCGAGGAGATCGCCGAGCGGCACTACCAGAAGCCCTTCTTCCTCTACCTCGGCCGCCACATCGGGCTGCCCGTCGCGCTCGAGGGCGCACTGAAGCTGAAAGAGATCTCCTACATTCCGACGGAGGCCTACTCAGCCGGCGAGATGAAGCACGGCCCGATCGCCCTGCTCGACTCCGAGACTCCGGTCGTGTGTGTCGCGGTCGATCAGAAGATCGTCTACGACAAGGTCGTCTCGAACATCCAGGAGGTGCGCGCGCGTGGCGCCCAAGTGATCGCGATCGCCACGGACGGCAATGAGGACATCCAGCACCACGCCGACGATGTGATCTACATCCCGCGGAGTCCTGCCTTCCTGCAGGCGGTGCTGGCCGTGCTGCCGCTGCAACTACTCGCATATCGCATCGCACGCCTGCGCGGGCTGAACGTCGATCAGCCGCGCAACCTGGCGAAGACCGTCACCGTCGAGTAGCGAGCCCGCTCAGGGCGAGCCGACGGGCGGGGCTTTAGCCCGCTGCCCCTACGAGACGGCGGTTTCGCCGGCCCGCGGCTCGATCACGCCGGTGTCCGGTGGGCCGACGGGCAGCGGCAGGGGCGGCCGCAGGTAGAGCCAGTCGTAGGCGAGGGCGGCGAGCACGGCCCCTGCAGCTGGACCGGCGTACCAGATCCACGCATCGTTCCAGTGCCGCGAGAGGAGCTCCGGCCCGAATGCGCGCGCGGGATTCATCGCCGCGCCGGTCAGTGGGCCGCCCATGAGGACGTCGATCGTGATCGTCAAGCCGATCGCGAGCCCGGCCACCGACTTGAACGCGCCACCCGGATCCACCGCGGTGGCGAAGACGACCCAGACGAGAAGGAAGGTGAGCACGATCTCGATCACGAGCCCCTGCCAGTGGTCGACGCCTCCGCCGAGCCCCGGCGCGCCGAGGTTCGTCAGTCGCCGTGCCGGCTCGGCGAAGAACCAGCGCAGCAACGCAGCCGCTGCGGCCGCGGCCGCGAACTGCATGCTCCAGTAGACGACGGCGAGGCTCGGAGCGATCCGGCGCGTGACGACGAACCCCAGCGTTACCGCCGGGTTGAAGTGTCCGCCGGAGATATGTCCGACCGCGGACACCATCACCGCGATCGCAAGCCCGTGCGCGAGTGCAACCGCGACGAGGGTCAGTCCCCCGTACACGCCTTGCTGCGCCGCATTTTGGATCGCGGGTGCGAAGAGGGTCGACAGCGTCAGGATCGAGCCCGCGCCGATGAAGACGAGCGTGAAGGTGCCGACGAACTCGGCGAAGCCACGCCGCAGCGGGTCGTGTTCCATCCGGCGCGCAGGCTACGCGGCGGACCGGACGGATTGGTTACGCGGCTCGGGCCGCGCGTCCCGACCGCGCGGCGGAGAGCGCCTCGTCGAGCGTGCTGAAGATCGGGAACGCGGATCCCAGCCCCGTCAGGTCGAGCAACTGATTCACCTGCGTGTAGTCGTGCTCCGCCAGGACGAGCGTGAAGCCGAGCGACGACTGCTCAGCGCGGTGTCGGGCTCGGAGAAGGACGCTCAGCGTGGTCGAGTCGATGAACTCGGTGTCTCGGAGATCGACCACGACGCGCCGGCCTTCGTCGAGCAAGACGCCGAGCTCGTTTTCGAGGCGTCCCGCCGAGTACGTGTCGTGCTCGCCGACGAGCGCGACGACGGCCGCGGGCGGGTCTCGGGGAGCTAGGGTGACCGAGATCGGCGCCATTCTTTTCAATACGTAAACGATCGACACCGTCTTCCGGATGCGGGGGGCCTCAGAGGCGCCGAAGCCAGGGATGTTCTGAGGGGAGCCAGTCCCGGAGCCGGCTCCGGGCGGCTGCGTCTAGGGCCGGCAGAACGGCCTGGAGGTCGGTCTCGTCGCGCTGGCGCGGCTCCTTCGCCTTGAAGAGGAGGATCAGCTCCGGGCGGACGAACGGGACGCCTTCGAGGCTCAGAAGGCCGAGCTCGGCGACGGGCAGCGTGACGCTTGGGTCGCGGCGGTAGCGCCAGACCCCTCGGGCGTCCTCGCCGAGCAGGAACTGGATCTGCCAGGAGGCTTCGGGGTCGCGCCGCGCCCAGAGGCTGTGACGGGGCAGCTCGAGCCGCTCTCCCACCTGCCACGGCTCGAGCCGCCCCTCGTGCGCGACGCGGAGGTCCCAGCCGCGCAGGTGCCTCTGGACCGCAAGCTGCTCGCTGCGCAGCACAAGCACGTCGATGTCCTCGTGCTCCCGGATCGGACGCCCCACGAAGAGCTCGAGGGCCCGGCCGCCTGCGATCCACCAGCGGGCGGGGAAGTCGTCGAGCAGTGCGACCACGTCGTCGAGTCCAAGCGACTCCCAGGCGAGATCGGTCATTCGTCCGGGGGACGGCGGAGGCGCTTCGCCCGCGACCGCCGCCGTTTCTGTTCCAGCCGGCGCTCGCGCGCTGCTGCGGTCGGCTTGGTCGCCACGCGCTTGCGCTGGACCCGCAGCGCGCGACGGAGCTGATCGACGAGTCGTTCGAGCGCGAGCTCGCGGTTGCGCAGCTGGCTTCGCTCGTCCTGGGCAATCGCACGCAGCACCGGCCCGGTGCGGGCGATCACGCGCCGCTTCTGCGCAGCGGTGAGCGCCCCCGAGGCCTCGACGTCGAAGAGCGCCTCGACGCGGGTCTCCGACTTCTGGGCGTGCTGACCCCCTGGACCGCTGGAGCGCGAGAAGCGGAAACTCACCTCCGCCAGGGGAAGAACGACAGAACGTGTCACCCGAATAGACTCGCCGTCCATGGCCGCGATTCTCCTTGACGTCGACGGCGTCTTCCACGTTTCGCACGAACCCATCCCCGGCGGTGCGGAGGCCGTCAGGCGTCTGCGCGAGGACGGGCACCGTCTGCGCTTCGTCACGAACAGCACGACCCAGACCCAGGCGGCACTCGCGGAGGAGCTGCGCACGATGGGGATCGAGCTCGACGACGAGGAGCTGCAGACGACGCCACGGGCCGCCGCGGCGAAGTTGGCCGGCCGTCGCGTGCTTGCGATGACGATGCACGCGATCGTGGGCGAGCTCGAAGGCGTCGAGCTCGTCGGCGAGGACGCCGAGGCAGTGCTCGTCGGTGGAGCGGACGAGACCCCGGAAACGAATCTCGTCTTCAGCTACATGAATCTTGCTCGCGCTTTCCACGAGCTCGAGGCGGGTGCCGAGCTGTACTGCCTGCACAAGAACCGCTGGTGGCAGACGAAGCACGGTCCGCTGCTCGATGCCGGTGCCTTCGTTGCCGGCCTCGAGTACGCCGCCGACACGGATGCGATCGTGCTGGGAAAGCCCTCGACCGCGTATTTCGAGGCGGCGCTGAAAGCGCTCGACGCGGACGCGGGCATGACCTGGATGATCGGAGACGACATCGAGTCGGACATCGCAGGCGCGCAGGCGCACGGAATGAGGACGGTCCTCGTCCGGACGGGCAAGTTCCGCCCGGACGCCGTCGAGGCGACCCGGGTGCGTCCCGAGGGCATCATCTCCTCGATCGCCCAGCTGCCCGACTGGCTCGAGGAGCATGGATGAAAGTCGGCATCGACCTGATCGAGATCGAGCGCATCCGGCGGGCGCTCGAGCGCTATCCGCGCTTCCGGGAGCGGTGCTTCACGGAGGCCGAGCGCGCCTATTGCGATTCGAGGCCAAACCCGGCGGAGAGCTACGCGGGTCGCTTCGCAGGCAAGGAAGCGGTGGGTAAGGCACTCGGGTTCGGCGTCGCGCGGGCATTTGCCTGGCGTGACGTGGAGATCGCCGGGCGGCCGAAGCCGTCCGTACGGCTGAGCGGGCGCATCGCACTCTGGGCCGAACGCGTCGGCGCGGGCGCGATCGACCTGTCGATGACACATTCGCGTGAGCTCGCAAACGCGGTCGCGGTGGTCGACCAAGAGTGATGTTCCACCCGCTCTACACGGCGGACGAGATGCGCGCCGCCGAGCAGGGCCACGAGGTCGAGGCGATGATGGAACGTGCCGGCAGCGCCGTGGCCGAGACGGTGCTGCGGCGGTATCCCGATGCCCGCCGCATTGCGGCGCTCTGCGGGAAAGGGGCGAACGGCGGCGACGGCAGGATCGCGCTGCGGATCCTCGCCGAGGCCGGCCGGGAAACCGCCGAGGAGCTGGACTCCGGCGCCGACGTCGTCCTCGACGCCCTCTTCGGCACGGGTTTCCACGGCGTGCCTCACGAGGAGGCCGCGCAGCAGATCGAGCGCATCAACGACGCCCCTGCCCCGGTCGTGGCAGTCGACCTTCCGTCAGGAGTCGACGCATCGACCGGTGAGATCGAAGGTGCCGCCGTGCGTGCCGACGTGACCGTGACCATGCACGGCCCGAAGGTCGGGCTCGCCGTCTCGCCGGGGCGGTTCCACGCCGGCGACGTCGAGGTCGCTGCAATCGGGCTCGACCCTGGCGAGACCCAGCATCGCCTGGTCGGGGCAGAGATCCTCGACCTCGTACCTCGCAAGCATGAGCAGGACACCAAGTACACGGCGGGCGCGGTGCTCGTCGTCGGCGGTTCGCCCGGCATGACGGGCGCAGTCTGCCTTGCGGCGGAAGCGGCGTTCCGCGCGGACGCGGGGTACGTGGCCGTCGCCGCCCCGCCGGCCTCGCTGCCGGTCGTCGAGGCGCGGCTGCTCGAGGCGGTGAAGGCGCCAATCGACCGGGTCGACGAGCTGGCGGAGCGCGCGTCGTCGCTGGCGATCGGGCCGGGCCTCGGACGCGGCGACGAGCAGCGGGCTCTCGTCCGCCGGCTGCTCGCGGGTGTCGTGCTCCCAGCCGTCGTCGACGCCGACGCGCTCTTCGAGCTCGAGCCCGCCGACTGGCCCGCGCCGCGGGTGCTCACGCCGCACGCAGGCGAGCTCGGGAGGCTGCTGGGCGAGGAATCGAGTTGGGTCGACGCTCACCGGCTCCAGGCAGTCAGGCGCGCAGCGGACCGCTATCGCTGCGTCGTGCTCCTGAAAGGCGCCGACACACTCGTCGCGGCTCCGGGGGAGGGCGTTCTCGTCTCCACCTCGGGCACTCCGGCGCTCGCGACGGCCGGAACGGGCGACGTTTTGACCGGAAAGTGCTGCTGGCGTCGCACCGAGTCGGGCTGGTCGCGTCCGACGTCGTCGCCGCACTGCCGGCAGCACTCGCCTGATGCACCGGTCGGAGATTACGGTCGACCTCGGGGCACTGCGACGCAACGTGCGCACGCTCATGCAGGCCCTCGACGGGACGGAGCTCTGGGCCGTCGTCAAGGCGAACGGCTACGGGCACGGGGCGGTCGACGTGGCGGGCGCGGCGCTCGGCGCGGGTGCGACCGCGCTCTGCGTGGCGACGATTCCCGAAGGTCTCGCGCTCCGGGCCGAGTACACCGTCGAGCGGATCCTCGTCATGGGCCCCGCGGGCTCAAACCGGGAGATCGCCCAGGCGCGGGAGGCCGGGCTCGAGCTCGCCCTTTCCGATGCGGAGATTCCCGAAGGCGTGCGCGTGCATCTCAAGCTCGACACGGGGATGGGGCGCTACGGACTCTCCGAGCTGCCGTCGCCGCCGGCGGAGGTCGTCGGCCTGATGACGCATCTCGCGACGGCTGACACCGACCCCGAGTTCGCCCGCGCACAGCTCGAGCGATTCCGTGCGGCGACCGACGAGTACCGCCATCTGGCGCGACACGCGGCGAACAGCGCCGCAGCGCTCAGGTTGCCCGAGTCGCACCTCGACGCCGCGCGCTGCGGCGTTGCGATCTACGGGCTCTCGCCGTTCAACACCGATCCCGTCGACGACGGTCTCGAGCCGGTGCTCTCCTGGCAGACCTCGCTCGCGCAGGTCAAGCGCCTCGAGCCGGGGGAGAGCACGGGCTACGGCCGGGCGTTCGTGGCGGACGGCCCTACCTGGATCGGGATCGTCCCCGTCGGCTACGCAGACGGCTTCCGCCGCGACCTCACCGGCACGGAGGTGCGCGTGGCCGGCGAGCTGCGCCGGGTCGTGGGCACTGTCTCGATGGACTCGTTCGCCGTCGAGCTCGACCGGGAGCTGCCGGTCGGGACCCCGGTC
>WNGE01005683.1_pt1 | contig 14045 bp, 11 predicted proteins | sample 5400651 | NCBI WGS metagenome assembly WNGE01 (sample SAMN13153370, study PRJNA577476) | soil metagenome | isolation source: 60 cm soil or saprolite under grassland replicate 2 | place: USA:California | collected 2016-06-15 | reverse complement strand
GCTTTGGGCTCGGCCTTGGCGAGGTCTGCGGCGAGCTTGTCCCGGCTGTCGTGGGCGGCCAGGGCCTGGGCCAGAGCGGTCTTGTCGCCGAGCTGGGTGAGCTCGTCGTCGGCCTTTCGCTCTTCCAGGTCGCAGCGGTGTGACTCCTCGGCGAGGCGGGCGGCCTTCTCGACGGCGGCGCGGGCGGCCTCGGCGAGCGTGGGGACTTCGTCGGGCATGGCCAGCGTGCCGAGCGTGGCGAGTTGCCGCTGGGCGCTGTCGCGCTCTGCACGTATCTGCAGTACCGCCTCGTCGTGTGTACGCAGCGTCCCGATCGCGGAGCGGACGTGGCCGGCAATGGTGCGCAGGGCGGCGAGTCGTTTCGATGCGGCCTGTTCGGCGGCTTCGTCGGCGTCGACGAGCTTGGCGAGCTGGTCGCGGGCGAACGCCGCAGCCTGCTTGGCCGTCTCCTCCTCGCGGACGGCGCGCTGCCGGATGCGTTCGTACACCCCGGCGTCTAGGAGCTGGACCAGCAGGTCTTGGCGCTCTCGCGGCTGGGAGTGGAGAAACTCGGCGAACTGTCCCTGCGGCAGCACCACGCATTGGGTGAAGTACTTGTACTCCAGCCCGGTGAGGCGCTGAACCTCGGCGGTTACCGCCTCGCCCTCGGCGAGTGGTCGCACGGTGGCGTCCAGCAGCCCGGTCAGGTCCGCGTCGGGTGGCACCGCGCGGTCGAGTTCGTCCAACCGTGCCTCCTTCGTGCCCACCACCCCTTTGGCGTTGCGAGCCAGGACACGAACAACGCCGTAGCGACGCCCGGCGGCCTCGAAGACCAGCGCGACTTTGCCGTAGGTGGCCGAGGGAGCGAGGGCCAAGGAGATCACGTTCTCCTTGCCCCACCGCGGCACGGTGCCGTAGAGGGCGAAGCAGATCGCGTCGATGACCGTGCTCTTCCCGGCCCCGGTGGGCCCGACCAGGGCGAAATACTCGACGTCGGCGAAGTCGACTGTGGCCGGCTGACGGAAGCTGCCGAAGTTCTCCATGTACAGCCGCAGCGGAAGCATCAGCCCACACCCCCATCGCCGCCAACGTCGCGGGTCACCTCGTCGTGCAGCCGGTCGAACAGCGCGGCGACCCGCTCGTCGTTGCGGCCGGTCTCGGTCAGATAGTCGCGGAACAGTTCCCGCGCGCTGCGCACCCGCCCGGCCTCGCCCCCACTTCGCCGTCGGGCCGAGGTGGGGCGGAAGCGCTCGTCGACGTCGACATCCAGGGCACCGGGCAGGATCTCCCGCACGGCGTCGGCGAGCCCGGCCCGTGGCTTCTCCGCCACGACCACCCGCAGCCAGGCGTCGGCGAGTGCGTCGGCCATGGCCTCCAGCTGTTCAAGGCTGCCCCGTACGGTTCGCAGCCGCCGCGGACCCGGCACGGTGACCTCACGGGTGAGGGCGGGACGGCCCGGCTCTACCGTCACCAGCAGGGCGCCGGGTGTGTTGTCCTCCTCACCGAAGTCGACGGCGATCGGCGACCCGCAGTACCAGATCGGGCACGGCCCCGGCACCTGTTGGCGGCGGTGCAGGTGACCGAGGGCGGCGTACTGGGTGGACGGGGGGAACGCGGTCGGCTCGAAGTAGTAGGAGAAGATCGACTGTGCCTCGCGCTCGCCTCCGCCGAACTTGCCGCCAGGCAGGGTGCCGTGCGCGGCGACCAGGTTGACGGTGTCGGCGGCGAAGCCGGCGGTCAGTGCCCGGAGTAACTCGGCGAACCGCTCGGCGTAGGTGCGGTTGTGTTCGTCGGGGGAGCCGGTGAGGGCCTCGGCGGCGCGGACCGCGTACCGGTGGGACAGGAACGGCACGGCGGCCAGGCGCACCGGCTCACCGGTGCGGGCGTTGAAGGTCAGCACGCCGCCGTCGTGCGGTCGACGGAACGTCCCGACGACGTGCATGCCCAGCGCCCCCAGCACCGGCCGGTAGACGTCGAGGAGGTGCGGGTTGTCGTGGTTGCCGGCCACGACGACGACCTTCCGCCCGCCTTCCCGCAGTGCCAGCAGGGCGCGCATCACCAGCGCCTGGGACTCCGGGGTCGGCGCGGCCGTGTCGAACACGTCACCGGCCACGACGACCGCGTCGACGTCCTCGGCGCGGGCCAGGTCAACGAGCCCTTTCAACACCGTGGCGTGCTCGTCGGCCCGTGAGCGGCCCTTGAGGACCTTGCCGACGTGCCAGTCGGCGGTGTGCAGGAACTTCATCGCTTCCCGCCTTTGCAGGGTCGCGTGCCTGTCAGAATGGGGGCTCGTCGCCGTCGGCCCCAGGTAGGCCCGCGAACGGGTCGGCAGGGCTCGCCGCAGCCGGGGTGAGCGTCCACTCGCCCCGTTCCGACGTCCTGGTCGCCCAGGCGGGGAACGGGAACGCCACCGCAAGCGGCACCGGGATCTCCGGCTGCGCGATGAACATCGTGCCGGGTCGGGCCAGGATGGCCCGCGCCCGGGCGGTCGCCGGCAGCCAGCCGTACTCGGCGCGGCGGGCCTCGGCCGCGTCGAGGCGTCCGGCCACCCGCATCGAACAGTTCGCGACGATGCGCCGTTCGACCTCGGAGGCGGTCTGCTGCGCCCCGATCAGGATGACACCTAAGGATCGGCCCCGCTCCGCCACGTCGAGCAGGATTTCCTTGATCGGCGAACCACCCTCCCGTGGGGCGTACTTGTTCAGCTCGTCGAGCACCACGAACAGCAACGGTCGGGCGGTGCCGGCGTTCTCCTTGCGGGCGAACTCGCTGCGCAAGGCGACGCCGACGACGAACCGTTGGGCCCGCTCGGGCAGGTTGTGCAGGTCGATGACGGACACCTGCGCGTCCAGGGTCGTGATCGAATGCGGCCGGCCCGGCGGCAGGTCGCCGCGCACAATGGGCGACAACGGCCGTACCGAGGAGCGCAGTCGACGAAGGAAGGCGTTGACGCTGCCCAGCGTGGTCTGCGCGCTCACCCACGCCGACCGTGACGTGTCGTCGGTCAGCCCGGCCTCGACGGCGTCGACCAGATCGGCGTACGTGCGGCACACGTCGCTGACGCTGCCGTCGGGCCGCCGTAGCCGAACCGCGCCGGCGTCGCTGGCCGCCTCGGCGTCGCGGCGCAGCCGGGCAGCGACCTGGGCGACCAGCAGCGTGTGCAGTGCCCGCTCGTCCTCGGTGTCGGCGAACACGAACCGCAGCAACTCCTCCGCGCAGAACTCCGCGAGGGTCCAGTAGAACGGGCTCACGCCCCGGGTGCGGGCGGACACGTGCGGGACACCGTTGGGATCGCCCGGCCGGGGTGGGGCGTAGATGTGCACGCTGCCGAACGGTCTAGCGGGCAGGCCGAGCAGGGCATAGGCCGCCCGCGCGGTGTCGTCGAGCCGGTTGTTGGCGTGATCGAGGAACAGCAGATCCTCTCCCTTGACCGAGAAGATCAACGCCCGGGTGTTGGCCAGCTCCGCGCCGAGGACCCCCGAGTTGAAGATCGAGTAGAGCAGGAACGTGGCGAACGACGTCTTCGTGGCCACCCCGGACACTCCGGAGATCGAGACATGTGCGCCGCGAGTGCCGTCGAGGAACTCGAAGTTGACGTACATCGGCAGACCGTCGCGGCCCAGTCCTATCGGCACCCGCCGCTGCATCACGTCGAAGTACAGCGCCTGGTCGCGGTCGCGCGCGTCTGCGCGGTAGGCGATCGTGCCGGGCAGCGGCGGCACGTAGAACTCCGGCTCGACGCGGGTGACCGTCACCTCCGCGGATTCGACCACGGCCGCCGGGAGCGAGCCCTCAACGATGAGGAAGACGTCCGAGTCGTACGCGGCGCCCTCGTAACGCGCCTCCACGTTGGTCACCACCCCGGCGACCAGCACCCGTCCCCGCCCGGGAACGTCGCGCCAGGTCACCACCACGTCGTCGAGCTGCAGGACACTGCCCGGCTCGAGCCCCACCCAGAACGACAACGGCGAGGCGGCCTGCGTGCCCAGCACCCGTCCCACCGCGTCGCCGCGTGGCGACGACGAATCGGCTGGCACAGCCCCGGCCGGCACGGCGGCTCTCGCTTCGTCCTGGGCCACGGAACTCCTCCCGAGCCGTGGGTCACCGCTCCCGTCCGCAGCGTAGCCGGGAACCGTCTGCGAACACCCAGGAAAACGTCCGACGATGGTGATCCGGACCGACATGGCATTCCAACAAACTTACGGATGATTGGGCCGCCAAGGCGGCTGTGCTGGCTGGAGCGCAAAGAGCAGAATTCTTCTCGTGGGAGTCTTCAGACGACTACTGGGCCGACGGCCAGTCCGGCCGTCACACGCAGAATCGGACACCGCGCAGATCACCCTCGATGCGGGGAGTACCCCGGCGCTTGAGGTCGTTTTGTACGGCGGCAGTCACGACCTGGAGGTCGTCGGGGAGAGTCACTACCAGGATGCACTCTGGCGGATCGTCGGCGGCCGGACCACCGATCGGGTTCGCCAAGAAGTTCAGGCCGTCCTGGTCGCGGAGAGCGACAACCCTTACGACGCCAACGCCATCTCGGTCTGGATCAGCGGGATGACAGTCGGGTACCTGTCCCGAGAAGACGCTGCTGAGTACCGGCCCGGACTGCTTGCGCTTCAAGCAAAAGAGAGACATTCGATCGCGCTGGCGGGCGTCATTGTCGGAGGTGGGATGCGCGCCGACGGGCCTGGCCGCCTTGGCGTGTGGCTGTCTCATGACCCCAGCGACTTCGGGGTCGCGACTGTAGCCCCGCCCGCCCCAGCGGCACTGCAAGGCGCCCTTCGCACGGGATTGTCGGAAGCACTGGCCACCGACGAGCAGGACGAGTCCTACGACCTGTCCTGGCTGGAGCAACTGCCCAGTGATCACGTCCTGGCCATCAGACGGCTCCGCGAACTGCTGGATCACGACCCCGACCCGATCGACCGTCACTACATGTTCTGCGAGCTTGAGTGGCACCTGTACCGCTCCCGCGACGCCTTCACCTCCGCCCTGCCCGAGTACGACGAAACCTGCCATCGCCATGACGCCGAGATGGACGGTATCCGCGATGCACTCCTGGCCAAGTTCGCGAACGTGCCGCTGTTGGAGACCTACACCCAGATGGCCATACGCCAGCAGAAGGCGAAGGACTGGCGCGAGGCCATCCGATGGGCGCAGCGAGGCGTGGCGCTCTACGGAGAACACGCCGCGCGCCCCGAAGCGGTCGAAGACCTGAAGAAGCGAATCGCTGCCTACAACAGCAAGCTGCAAGATCGGCGTCCGTTGGCCAGGGAAAGACCAAACCCCCGAACAACAACCGACCGAACCCAACCACCGGCAATGGAGACACTCACCTGCGAAAACTGCGGCAGAGACTTTCAGCGACCATTGGCCCGAGGCCGCAAGCCCAAGCACTGCCCCGAGTGTCGGGAACCCCCGGCGTGAAAGACCCGCACAACCACACCGGATGGCTGGCCTCGGTCGGCGACCAGTGCGGCCGGTTGCGCCCCGGGCCTGGTACGTAGCGCCGTTCGCTCGGGACGCCCGCGGTCGGATCTTGACGGACTTGATGCCGGCGGCGGCGAAGACCTAGACGTGGCGCCCGGTTGCTCTCGCTGATGGCGAACCGTGGGTGCTCCGTGGGTGCTCGGACGCCATAGACCACGTAGCACGAGTGGGACCAGGCGGCACGGCGTCCCCCCTCTTAATCCGCGGGTTCGGGGTTCGAGTCCCTGGCGGCGCACTCGTGCTGACCTGGCAATATTGTCATCGGGTTATGCAGTTTTGATCTTGGGGTGTCGCGTGGGTGTCACGTTGGGGCGGCCCTTCTTGCTGCGCCGTGTGCGGCGGGATCGCTTGGGTCGCACCGGTTCCGGTCGGGTGGCCTGGTCGGATGCTGCGGACGTTGGCGGGCCGGTCTGCGGCCGAGTGCGGTGGCGGCGGCCGGGGTTGCGGGCCGCCGCGGCGAGCACGAGCCGGGCGGTGGCCTCGGCGACCTTGAAGTGCAGGTCGAGCAGCACGCTGGTGTAGGTGTCCGCGGTGAGCACGATGCTGGTGTGCCCGAGCTGTTCCTGGACGGTCTTGAGGTCGGCGCCGGCGGCGTGGGCGAGGCTGGCCGCGCCGTGGCGCAAGTCGTGCAGCCGCACCGGCGGGAGCCCGGAGTCGAGGACGAGGCGGCGGAAGCGGCGGGTCAGCCAGTCCGGGTGTAGCGGCGAGCCGTCCGGGGTGGCGAAGACATAGCCGGAGTCCTGCCACCGGTCACCGGCGGCGAGCCGCTCCGCGCGCTGGCGTTGCAGGTGGGCGCGCAGCATCCGGACCGTGACCCGGTCCAGGGCGATGGTGCGGCGGCTGGCGGCGGTCTTGGGTGGGCCGACCGCGACGGTGCGGCCGTAGGCGAGCCGCTGCTGGTCGATCATGATGATCTTCTGGTCGAGGTCGATGTCGACCCAGCGCAGCCCGGCCGCCTCCCCGCGGCGCAGCCCGCGTAAGGCGATCAGCCACCACATGGCGAGCAGCCGATCCTCGGCGACGAAGGCGAGGAAGGCGGCGAGCTGTTTGGTGGTCCACACCGCGACGGCGAACCGCTGCCCGGTGCGCCGCCACGCCTCGACCCGCGGGTCGGTCCACACCTGGGCTTGCGGCCGGCGTGGGGTGGGCAGTTCGGCGAGCCGGGCCGGGTTGTCGCGCAGCAGCCCGTCGCGGATGGCGGCGTTGAGCGCCGAGCGCAGGGTGGCGCGGATGCGGTGCATCGTCGACGGGGTCGGCGGCCGCCCCAACCGAGTTTGCGTACGGGCGAGGGCGGCGAACATGGCGGCCACGTCCCGGCCGGTCAGCTCACCAAGCCGGATCCGGCCCAGGTACGGGATGAGATGCCGTTCGACGTGGTCGGTGTAGGAGCGCAGCGTGCTGGGCCGGATGCTGGAGCGGGTGGACAGCCAGTGCCGCAGCCAGCGGGCCACCGTCCAGGTCTGGGTGGTCCACTCGGCCCGGGACCGTTCCAGCAGTTCGTCGCGCGCCGCCTGCGCCTCGGCCCGGCTGGGGTAGCCGCCGCGACGGACCCGCTCCCGCCGCCCGAACATGGTGGTTACCGAGCAGTGGAACGACCAGCTGCCGTGGCCGCGCTCGGCCAGCTGCGGACAGTTCTGCTCCAGCCGCTTACGCGATTGTGGATCACGACACCCGCACCGCTTGAAGATCACACCACAGGACCTCATCACGACACCTCCAGGTCGACGTCGGCGACGACTCCAACCTGCGCCGCCGCGACCGTCCGTGTCGACGGGCCGGTCGCGAGCCCGTCTTTGTTGGGCCGTGGGGGCGGCGGGGTAGTAGGTCAGATCCGCCTTCGGGTTCGCCGACCCGCCCCAACAGGTCGATGACCTTGACGTCAGCCGTGGTGAGCTTCTGGGTTGCCCCGTTCGTTGAGGTTGCGGCGGCTGCGGTGGCGGCTTCGCCGAACTCGTGGCCGGCCCCTTGGCCCACTTTCCCACCGTCGGCTTGGCGGTTCACCAGCGCCCGAGGCCCGCCCACCGACACCGGTGGGCTGGCTATCGTTTGGCGGCCAAGCGGCTCGCGGAAGTCGTGGTCTCGGCCATGCGTGAGCCTGGCGGGAACCTCATCGGTGACCGGTCAGACGGTGGCCCCGCGCGGACGCGGTTCTACCAGCGGCGGTGCGGTCGCGGGCGTGTTGAGCAAGGAACCGTAACCACTCAACACGATGTTGACCACGTCCTCGTCGTCGAGGTCGCTGGTCGTCGAGCCCTCCCGCCGCCGAGCCACGGCAGAGCGAGCCCCGGCGGCGGCGATCACGGCCAGGATCAACACCGCGGCCAGGCCACGCGCGGTGAGGCGGCCTGGCTCGATTAGTGGTGGCTGTCGGCGTTGCCGGTGGGGATGAGGGTGGGCTGGAATCCCATGCCGGCCATGACGGTGCACACGTGCGCCCGGTACAGCTGGTCGGTGTTGGGGATGAGTCGGGGCAGGCTGCCGAAGATCTCGGTGACGAGGAAGCCGAGGGTGCTGGCCCAGGCGGTGAGGGCGATCCCGGCGAGGCGGGGCGGGTAGTCGCGGGCGCCGGGGTCGGTGTGGAGGAGGTGCCGCAGCAGGTCGCCGGTTTCGAGGGTGGGCGGTATCTGGGTGTGGTCGGGGTCGGCGGCTCCGGCGTCCACCGCGGCGGCGTACACGTCGAGCGGCACGGTGGCGAACCGGCCGGCGGCCGGGCCGGTAGTGGAGGCGGGTGCGTGGTGGCCGGGCACCGGGGTGCCGAAGATCAGCGCGAAGTCCGGTTGGTTGTCCAGCGACCAGCGGCGGTAGGCGTGGCAGATGGCCCACCAGCGGCCGGCGTGGTCGTCGGTCGGGCGGGTGTCGCGGGCGGCGGCGAGCGCGGCGGCGACCGCGTCGTAGGCGTCGGCGCACAGCGCGCTGATCAGTTCGTTGTGGCTGGCGAAGTAGCGGTACAGCGCGGAGGAGGCCATCCGCATCTCGCGGCTGATCTCCCGCAGCGACACCGCGCCGGGGCCGTGCTCGGCGAGCTGGCGCCGGGCGATGGCCTTGATCTCGGCGATGGTGGCCAGCCGGCGCTCGTCGCGGCGCGACAGCGGCGGCGCGCTGGACGCTGCCGGAGGCGCGGGTAGGGCAGGCGGACTCACGGTAGTCATTCTGCCCGACAACTGCGAGCGCCGCAAACTTTGCGAGCACCGCTCTTGACAGGCCGAAGGGTGAGAGAGGAAGGTGAAGGGAGAGCAGCGCTCACTTTGTGAGCTACGAACGCAGGCAGTTGGAGTGATCATGCCAACCACACCGCGCCGGGAAACCCGCTGGTGGACCCTTACCGCGGTGGCCTTGGCCACCTTCGTGACCTCGCTGGACAACACCGTGGTGAACGTGGCACTGCCCTCGATCCAGCGCGACCTGCACCTGAGCCTGGCCGGGCTGGAGTGGGTGGCCAGCGCCTACATCCTGGTCTTCGCCAGCCTGCTGCTGGCCGGCGGCCGGCTGGCCGACCGGTACGGCAGGCGCCGGCTGTTCCTGGCCGGGCTGGCCCTGTTCACCGGCGCGTCGCTGGCGGCCGGGCTCGCCAGCACCGGGGGCGTGCTCATCGCCGCCCGGGCCGCGCAGGGCGTGGGTGCGGCGTTGCTCGCCCCGACCACCCTGGCCATCATCTCCACGACCTTCCCCCGGGAGCGGGAGCGCAACCTGGCCATCGCCGCGTGGAGCGCCGTCGCCGCGCTCGCCCTGGCGCTCGGCCCGCTGACCGGCGGGCTGCTCGCCCAGCACTGGCACTGGAGCGCGATCTTCTTCGTCAACGTGCCGGTCGGCCTGGCCACCCTCACCGTCGGGCGGCTGGCCATCCCCGAGTCCCGCGCCACAGCCGCCCGCTCGCTCGACCTGCCCGGCCTGGGCGCCTGCACGGTCGGGCTGTCCGCGCTCACCTACGCCCTGATCAGCGGTCACGCGGTGGGCTGGACCTCGCGGACGGTCGCCGGGTCGCTCGCGCTGGCCGCGACCGCCGGGGCGGCCTTCGCCCTAATCGAGGTCCGGGCACGGGCGCCCATGGTCGACGTGTCGCTGTTTCGCAGTCGGGTGTTCACCGGCGGCACCGCCGCGATGATGCTGTGGGGCCTCGCCGTGATGGGGATCTATTTCTTCACCTCCTTGTACCTGCAGGCCATCCTGGGCCTGTCGCCCACCACCGCCGGGGCGGCGTTCGTGCCGCTGGCCCTGCTGATGGCCGCCGGCGCCCCGCTGGCGTCCGCCCTCACCCCACGCATCGGCGCCCACCGCACCGTGGCCGCCGGGTTCGTGCTGGTCGCCGCCGGCCTGCTGGCGGTCTCCCGGCTCGGGGCCGGCGGCGGGTTGGCCGACCTGATGCCCGGCTTTGTGCTGGTCGGCGTCGGCTCCGGGCTGACCACGCCGCTGACCGCCAGCATCCTCGGCGTCGTGCCGCCGGAGCGGGCCGGGGTCGCGTCCGGCATCCTCAACGCCGCCCGCGAGGTGTCCGCCCTGCTCGGGGTCACCGTGATCGGCGCGATCCTCACCACCCGGCAGGCCACCGCCGCGGGCCATGGCGCCACCCCCACCCGGGCCTTCCTCGCCGGCTACACCACCGGCCTGGTAGCCGCCGCCGTCCTCATGCTCGCCGGTGCCGTGCTCACCCTGCACGTCCTCGACCGCCGCAAGGTGGCGCCCCGGTCGCAGCCCGCGCCCATCCCGGCCGAGCCCGTGCCGGCCGCTCCAGTACCGGCCCCGTCTCGACCGGCCACGCAAGCACTGCCCGAGCCGGTCGGCTGACCCTCCAACCCCCGGCGTTTCACGCGCCGGGACTCCGCGCCGGCCTCAACCGGTCGCGCAAGACAGCCGGTAGGCGCGGCAGCCGCGAACCGAACGTCGCATGAACAAGACAATCTCCGGGAAGGAGCCGGATATGCACCCCTCGATACGCGCATCTGATGCTGACCGCCAGCACGTCGTGGAGGCCCTGCACCGCCACACGGCCGCTGGGCGGCTCAGCCTGGACGAGTTCACCGACCGGGTCGACGCGGCCCACCGGGCCACCACGCACGCGGAGCTGGCGGCGATCACCGCGGACCTGCCCGCCGAGACGCCCACGCTCCGCGGCGGCGCCGGTAACCCCCTGCTGGCGGCCGCGGTGGTCGCCGTGCTCGTACTGGCCCTCCTGCTCGGCCTGGCCGGCTGGGGCCACACGCACACCATGATGGCCGCCATGTCCACCATCGGCGGCTGCCACTGACCATGCGCATCGGCACGGGCCGGCTGGTCAACACCGCTGACACCCCGGCCCGGCCGGTCCACACCGGAACCACGGAGGCGAACCCAAGATGCCAACACCATCGGAGCGGGACATGCGTGACGAGCGGGCGCCATCGCAGCGGGACGAGCGGCTGCGCCGCTACTGGGACAAGCACGCCGACAACTACGACCAGCAGATGGGCTTCTTCGACCGGCACCTGTTCGGCGACACCCGCGACTGGGTCTGCTCCCAGGCGGCCGGCGAGGTGCTGGAGGTGGCCATCGGCACCGGCCTCAACCTGCCCCACTACCCGCGGCAGATGCGGTTGACCGGCGTCGAGTGGAGCCCCGCCATGCTCGACCTGGCCCGACGCCGCGCCGAAGCGTTGGGCCGGGAGGTGGATCTGCGCCTCGGCGACGCGCAGGCCCTGGCGTTTCCCGACGGCTCGTTCGACACCGTCGTGTGCACCTTCTCGCTGCGCGGCATCCCCGACGACCGCCGGGCCGTCGGCGAGATGGGCCGGGTGCTGCGCCCCGGCGGCCTGCTGCTGCTCGCCGACCACGTCGAGGCGTCACGCTGGGACGCCCGCGCCGCCCAGCGGCTGATCGAACTGGTCACCATCCCGCTGGGCGGCGAACACCTTCGCCGCCGCCCCCTCACCCACGTGCAGGCCCTCGGGTACGCCATCGAACGCCACCAACGCTTCAAGCTCGGCATCGTGGAACGCCTCGCCGCCCGCAAGCCCCCCGCCGACGGCTGACCGGTGCCGGCCCGCACCAGCAACCCCATCGGGTTCCCCAACCCTCTCATGATCTGACGGTGGTGTGGTACGTGTAGAGGCAAGCCGTCCGGCTCGGCTGGAACCCTGTCTCGATGTGCATGCGGGGAGGTCACGATGCCGTGGACGCGGGTGCTGGTCGGCGGGGCGGCGGGTACCGCGGCGGCGCTGGCCGGGCTGATGGTGCGCTACGCGGCCGGCGTGGCGCGGGCGGATCGGTCCTGGCCGGTCCAGGTCGAGTCGGGGTTGCGGGATCTGGGCGAGGTCGACGAGGTGTCGATCCTGCCGCTGGTGGAGCGGCTCACCGTCGACGGCCGCGGGTTGGTCGGCGAGCCCGGCGTGTCGTATCTGGTGCGGGCCGGCGGTACCCGGCTGCTGTTCGACTCCGGCCTGTCCGGTGGCCGGGTCCGCTCGGCGCTGGCCCACAACGCGGGCATCCTGGGGGTGGGCCTGGGTGACCTGGACGCGGTGGTGATCTCGCACCTGCACCTCGACCACGTCGGCGGGTGGCGGGCGCTGCGGCAGCGCACCTTCGCCTTCTCCGGTGAGCCGCTGGAGCCGCGTGGGGTGCCGGCGCACGTGCCCACCGCGATGCAGCATCCGCGCGCCGAGGTGATCCCGACCAGCGGGCCGCGGGTGGTCGGGCCCGGCATCGCGGTGCTGCCGCCGCTGCCGCGGATGCTGTTCCTCGGACCGATTGCCGAGCAGGCGCTGGTGGTCAACGTGCGCGGCTTCGGCCTGGTACTGATCACCGGCTGCGGCCATCCCCAGATCGAGCGGATTCTCGGCGTCGCCGAGCAGGTCCTCGACGTGCCCATCCGGGCCGTGGTCGGCGGGCTGCACCTGCCGGTCCACCCGGCCGGCACCCCGCTGATCCCGCAGGCCCTGCTGGGCAACCCGCACCCGCCGTGGCAGCCGATCGGCGAACGGGACGCCGCCCACGTCCTCGACGAGATCGACGCCCGTGGCCCCCGGCTGGTCGCGCTGTCCGGCCACGACAGCACCCCGTGGACCTACGACGCGTTCGGCCGCCGCTTCGGCGACCGCTACCGCACCCTGCGCGTCGGCGACGAACTGCGGGTCACCGCGGCGGTGCGGCGCCCGACGCCCGATTAAGCACCGGCGGACAAGCAGCCCCGGTGCCGGCCGGCCGCGTGGGGCCCCGCTCCCTACCAACACCTACGGGTGACAGCGGCACCGCCAAACACGAACAATGAACGGCGTTTGTCGCCCACGCATGGGGTGCGGCCGGCGAGTCGGCGACCTACACGATGAATCGTACGATTCCGCCATCGACGCGTAGGGCTACGCCGGTGATCGCGACAGCATGATCAGAGGCCAGAAAGACCACGAGGCTGGCCACCTCTGTTGGATCGATGAAGCGTCCGGTCAGGGAGGACGGCAGATCAGCGAAGATCTCCTTCTCCATCTGTTCGACGCTGCGCCTGGCCGGCTGAGCGAACTTGCCGCGCAGCGCGGCTTCTGTTCGCTCACGGGTTGGCCCGGGAATGAAGCAGTTCACCGTTACGCCGGTGCCCGCCACGCTCTCCGCCAGGCTGCGGGACAGCCCGAGCAGGGCCGCCTTGGTCGCCCTGTAGTGCGCCATCTCGCCTGACCTGAACCCGCCGGTGGTGCTGGCGTTGAACAGGATCCGCCCCCACCCCTTCTCGATCATGCCGCGGCCGTAGTGGCGGAACAGACGCACCGCGGCATCAGGTGGAGCTGGAACCGGCGGAGCCAGTCGTCGTCGGTGATCTCGAAGAACGGTTTGACCTTCGGGGTTCCGGCGTTGCTGACAAGGACATCCGCGTGCGGCGCGGCGGCGACCAGTCGGCCGATCTCCGAGACGTCGGTCAGATGAGCCGCAACGCCGGTGACCTCCGCCCCGGCACCTCCTCGCGCAGCCGCGCTGCGGCCTCGTCGACCCGGTGGCGGGTCCGGCCGTTCACGACCACCGAAGCGCCGGCCAACCCGAGCCGCTTGGCGATGACGTACCCCAAGTTCGAGTTGGAAAAGGTCGAACCGGTGATGATCGCCCTTCTCCCATCGAGTGTGACCTCCATGGTTCCTCGCTCTCGCTGTGCCGGTGCTCGACGGATGACCGCTTCGGTCCGCCAGGGGTCCCCGCCGCCGGCTGTTCAGTTGCCATCGATGGAACCGGGGCGCTGCGCCGCAGGTCGGTGGCATCACCCGACCCGACTCGGGGCGTGCCATGCGGCCTCGCCGGCGATCCAGGTCTGGGTCACCCGGGTCTGGGGTTGGAACGGGTCGCCGTCGCAGACGACCAGATCGGCGCGGTGTCCCGGGGCGAGGCCATCGGCGTCGGGTAGGTCGAGGGAGGCGGCTGCGGTGACGGTGGCGGCGCGGACGGCTTCGCTTTGGGTCAGGGCCTGTTCGGGCTGCCATGGCCGGCCGCTGGGTAGGCGGCGGTGGACGGCGGCGCGCAGGTTGTGCAGCGGGTCCACCAGCCCGGGCGGGTAGTCGGAGCTGAGCGCCAGCGGCACCCCGGCCTGCAGCAGGAGCCGCGCTCCGAACACGGTCAGGCGCCGGGTGGCA
>WNGE01005681.1_pt1 | contig 14046 bp, 13 predicted proteins | sample 5400651 | NCBI WGS metagenome assembly WNGE01 (sample SAMN13153370, study PRJNA577476) | soil metagenome | isolation source: 60 cm soil or saprolite under grassland replicate 2 | place: USA:California | collected 2016-06-15 | reverse complement strand
AACAGCAAGTATTGGATAGATTTTGAAGACTTTTCGTTTTACTGCATGGACGTTATTGATGTGTATTACGTGGGCGGCTTTGGAGTGATGGGCTGGGTACCTGCATCGGATTATGACCGCAGCCAACCCGACCCTCTCGCAGATTCAATGTCCGAAATCATTCAGCACATGAATGCCGACCACAAGGACGCTCTGGTCTTGCTCGCCCGACAATTTGCTCATATCGATTCAACGGAAGCAACCATGACAACAGTCGATCGCCTCGGATTTCAGGTCCGCTTACGGACCGCGGATGGTATGCGCGGTGCTCGCATTGCATTCTTGAGAAAGGTAAGCAATCCGGCTGAATCTCGGAAAATGCTAGTGGAAATGGTGCAACAGTCACGCTCGCAGGCCGAATGAATTCTTGATCTGGCGCCTCGCACGCTGACGTGCAAGAAACCCTTGGATTAGCGATGGCGCCATCGCAGGAAGAGAAGTTGCACACCAACGGCGCACAGGAGATCCCGAAGTCTGTGAATCGTTGGTATCTCTGCTTACCGACAGTCAGTCGTCCTTTTCGCCAGATCACGTAAAGGGAGACTTCAAATCTGCCACGCAACTCGCGTTTCGGAGGAATTCGCGGTATCCATCCTTATGACGTGTGCTGCAGATTAGCATTTTTCAATGGCGAACGCAAGGCGAAGATGCTACGATTCGTTGAAATAGACGAAGGCGCCGTAAGCGAGTGATTGGCACCATGGTGGCGATTCTAACCATCCCGCGAATTGCGGACGGCAGATGATCTATTCGGAGCACTGGAGGGAAGGTTGCGGACGGGCAATTCCAGGGCGATGGGGATCATGCAGAGAATTGATCAAAGTTCTCTGACCGGGAATGGAAAACTATTGGCTATGTGTGTTCCGACCGGGTTTAGCCACAGGCTTTCCCGGATTCGCACAGTTCGTTTGAGGCGTAATATTCCGGCTACTTCCAACGGAGGCAAGGGACAAGTTTTAAGATCGGGAGGTCCGTACCTATTCCGTGTTGTTCACGCAATAAACGTGAGTAGGCACCTTGAATCGGTCGATGAATCTCTCAATGATATTGTCTTTGTCGCCCAGATATTTCAGCGGTGGCCAGTTCACGGTAATCCCACTATCCGGCCAAAACCGAACGGTCGCCGCATTCCAGTCAGCTCCCGGCGTCACTTCAGGCAGGGGTCTAGCTCTCTGATGTATGCGCGTCCATCGTGACGCGTGTGTCTGCAACACAAGGTGTCCGACAACATACGTGAAAATGTAAAACTCCATCCCGTCTATAGGGCCGGCGGAGGTCGGCGTCAGAGTCGCCGTTGTGCATTTTCCGCGTACCGATAATTCCCTTGATAAGCGGCAATCCACATCTGGACTTCAGCGGGAATCGCGAGTGAGACTCTGAACTTTTCCCGAACGCCCCTACTGAAGAAAGGATCGTCCCTCCGCGTCGCGCAATCCGCAACGACGGATTTCATAAACGCGAAAGCCGCAAGAAGAGACGTATGGCGTGGCACAAGGGATACACGCGCACCATCGATTATCATCCCTGAGAGCCCACTTTGAGACCAATAGATTCTCCTCCTCGTTCGTTACGGGAGGCACACTTTCGGCGCACTGCCAGAGAGGTAAGGCATCGATTTATCAGCAGATCGGAGAAAGGTCGACTGTTCGGCCGTCATTCGGTTCATCATGTTGGCGAGCCAGGGATTTTTCATCGTGCGGCACACTGCTGGCACACAATCCGCTGCTTAACAAATAACGGATGGCCGTCAAGAACTAGCCCTTACCGGCAGGCTCAAGGAACAAGTGTCCAGTTTTCGATGACCAATTTAGGGACCCGTCCGAACTCTCGCGTGTTGTTCGTAACTAGCGTCACGCCAAGGCTGCGAGCATGGGCTGCAATGAACAGATCGTTCGCACCTATCATCGTGCCGAGCGTCTTTAGGCTGGAGCGAATCTTGGCGTAATGAAGAGATGCTACGTCTGGAAAGTCGAGAACTTCGACGTATTGCAGAAAGGCGCTCAGCGCGGACTCATCCTGCCGTCGCCGGGGAGACACTTCGACCCCGAACAGCAACTCCGACTTCGTGATTACAGAGATGCACACGTCATTCACGGGAACTTTCTGCAGGCGTTTCAGAACCGCGTCATTCGAGCGCTTCATAATGTAGGAACAAGTATCTGTGTCTAGCATGTAGCGGGGCATTACGGTTCACGCTCCTGCACAGGGAGGTCTTCCACACCCTCCATGAAACTCGCCGAGGCAACGGGCGCCTCAGCAAGGTAAGTTGCCCAATCAAATGGTCGAGGGGACAAGACCACTTCGCTACCCTCTCTCCGTATGAATACTTCCTGCGTCCGGAACTGAAACTCCTTGGGCAAGCGGACGGCTTGACTGCGGTTATTCATGAAGACTTTCGCTTTGCGTTGCATGCGCCTCCTCCGGCTGCGGGGACTCTTCCTGGCATATACATAAGTATATGCCATCGCTTTCCGTCGCGCTAGCCTTTTCAAACTCGTGCAGAGGACCTGTCGGCTGAATAGCCGTCAGCCGGGGGAAGCTGCCTTGCCGCTAACGTCGGCGACTTCGCCCTGCGGCACACTGCTGGCACACAGCAACTGACCTGGCCGGTCCACGCACGAATAGTGGCGCGAATTTCCGAAGGCGGCAACAGAACGCTCGCTGGGACTAAAATCGTCGGATACTGCTTGCACTGGCTCGAAAGACGAGTCGCAAGGAGGCTCACGATGGTGTGCTCCCACAGAACAATACTGCGACTGTTCTTTATTATTCTGGTTGCCTGTGCCGCGCGATCAGGGATGTTGCCTCGCGCTTCAGCGCAAAGCGTGTCGCAGAAGGAGTCGGCTACAGCGCCAACCCGCGAGGCTGGCCTGGTCGCCTGGCAGCAGGTCTATTCGGTATTAACGCATCCCCGTTGCATTAATTGCCACACCGCCACCAACTATCCGCAACAGAGCGATGATCGGCACCGCCATTTGTTTAACGTTGTGCGCGGTCCGGGAGCCAAGGGTGTACCAGGCCTGAACTGCGCCACTTGTCATCAGGACGTAAATGCCAACACCACAGGGGTTCCCGGCGCGTACAACTGGCATCTGGCACCGCTGTCCATGAAGTGGCAGGATCTCAACGACAAAATCCTGTCGAGCGCTGAGGTCTGCCGATCTCTCACCGATCGTTCCAAGAACGACAATCTCGACGGGCCCGGGCTCCTGAAACATCATCAGACAGAGCCGCTCGTTCACTGGGCATTTGAGCCGGGTCGCACTCGCGATGGTGCCGCACGCTCGTTGCCGCCGCTGACCCACGACGAATTCGTTGCCGCCACACGGACCTGGGTCGAAGCCGGAACACCGTGTCCTCAGAATCCCTGAACTCGGAGGTTGCTAAATGGAAACCTATAAGCTCACCGTCAACGGTCAGCCGAAACAGGTAACGGTCGATCCCGGCACTCCCCTGCTCTGGGCGCTGCGCGAAGACCTGAAGATGACCGGCACCAAGTATGGTTGCGGCATTGCCGCTTGCGGCGCCTGCACGGTGCATTTGGCCGGTGTTGCCACTCGCTCATGCGTTGTACCTGTCTCCCTGATCGGCGATCGGCCCATCGTGACCATCGAGGGAATCGGACAAGATAAGGTGGGCCGCGCGGTGCAGGATGCTTGGGTTTCCGAAGATGTCGTGCAGTGCGGATATTGTCAGAGCGGACAGATCATGAGCGCGGTCGCCTTGCTCAAGAGCATGCCGAAACCCACTGACACCAACATTGAAGAATCGATGGGTGGGAACATTTGCCGCTGTGGCACCTATGTCCGCATTCGCGAGGCGATCAAGGCCGCCTCGCGACAGCTCAGTCGAGGGGGCGCACTATGACAGCCGCAACCAACTCTGCGAAAGGTCTACTGCAAAGCCGGCGAAGCTTTCTGCGCGTCTCCGCGACTGCTGCGGGCGGGCTGCTGGTTTCTCTGTATTTCGATCTTCCTTTGACGGCGCAAGAAGCAGGTCAACCCAAGCCGAAAGTTTATCCGCCGGACGCCTTCGTTCATATCAAGCCCGACGGCAAGATTGTGATCCAGGTAAACCGGATTGAGTTCGGGCAAGGTGTCCAGACATCCTTGCCCATGATTTTGGCCGACGAGATGGATGCTAACTGGTCGCAGGTCGTGGCAGAACTCGCGCCGGCCGCCGACGTTTACAGAGATCCGCTCTTCGGCATACAGATGGTCGGCGGTTCCGGTTCGATCGCGCACTCGTTTCTGCAGTACCGGGAATTGGGTGCCAAGACGCGCGCAATGCTGGTTGCGGCCGCCGCCGAACAATGGAAGGTGCCGGCCAACCAATGCCGTACCGAAGCCAGCGTAGTTCATGGTCCGGGCGGGCGGTCAGCGAAATACTCCGACCTGGCAGATGCAGCGGCACACCTGCCGATACCCGAGACTGTGCCGCTCAAACAGCCAGCCGACTTCCGGTTGGTCGGCAAGAAAGTCCGGCGGCTTGATAGTCGACCCAAGTGCGACGGCTCGCTGAAGTTCGGGCTCGACCTCGATCTGCCAAGAATGAGAGTGGCGCTAGTGGCCCATCCTCCGATCTTTGGCGCGTCGCCACGAACCGTCGACGACAAGGCCGCACGCGGTCTGTCCGGAGTAGCGGATATATTTGAGATCCCCACTGTCAGCAAAGGGACCGCTGTAGCCGTTGTGGCTGATAAGTTCTGGACGGCCAAGCGGGCGCGTGATCGGCTCCGAATTGATTGGGACCTTTCCAAGGTGGAGCACCCCGACACTCCGCAATTGCGGCAGAAGTACAAAGAACTCGCCGGCACTCCGGGCAACATTGCCGTGGCCCGCGGTGATGGAAAGGCGCTGGAAGGCATTGCCGCCGCGAATCGGATAGTTGCCGAATACGAGTTCCCGTACCTTGCTCACAGCCCGATGGAGCCGCTGAACACAACCGTCCGATTTGACGGCGATCGAGCTGAAGTCTGGGCCGGTTCTCAGTTCCAGACCGTGGACCAGATGGCGATAGGCGAGGTCCTTGGCCTGAAACCTGATGAGATTACGTTTCACACCGAGATCGCCGGGGGAGGATTCGGGAGAAGAGCGACGCCCGACTCTCACGTCCAGCGGGAGGCAGCCGCGATCGCAAAGCGATTGACCGGGGTTCCGGTGAAACTCGTATGGACTCGCGAAGACGACGTGCAGGGCGGCTACTATCGTCCCATGCACGTGCATCGCGTGGAGATCGGAATTGGCGCAGATGGAATGCCTGCGGCGTGGCGTCACATTATTGTGGGTCAGTCCCTAGTGGCCGGCACGCCGTTTGCGGCCATGCTCATCAAGAATGGAGTTGATGAGACGGCTGTCGAAGGCACTGCGGATACTCACTACGACATCCCGAACTTCCATGTTTCAGCGCATCATCCTGCGGTGAATGTGCCGGTACTCTGGTGGCGTTCTGTCGGGCATACTCACAACGCCTTCGTCATGGAAACACTGATTGAAGAGTTAGCCACCCGCGCTAAGATGGATCCCATCGCTTATCGCCGGAAGCTCCTCAAACCCGACGCCAAGAAACTGCGCGGCGTGCTCGATCTGATGGAAGAAAAGAGCGCTGCTTGGCGCGGCAACCTGCCGGCTGGGCACGCTGTCGGCTTCTCGTGCCACGAATCATTCGGCACAAGTGTGGCTTGCGCCACGGATGTATCGATCGAGAACAAGCGGCCGAAGATCCACCGTGTGACAGTTGCGGTTGACCCCGGCCTAGCAGTGAATCCGTTGACTATCGAGAGTCAGTTTCAGGCAGGGGTGTGCTTCGGGGTATCGCAACTGATGGCTAAAGGAGCGATTACGCTAAAGGAGGGTCGTGTGGAGCAAGACAATTTCGACGCTTACACTCCGCCCTACATCGTCGACGCACCGGTGGCCGTAGATGTCCATATCATGCCAAGCACCGAGAAACCGTCTGGATGCGGGGAGCCACCCGTTCCGGTAATTTCACCCGCCGTCGTCAACGCTCTGTCACGGCTGACGGGTAAGCGGTACCGCACCTTGCCCTTGGTGACGGTGTAGTTAAGAGCGGTCTAAGTTTGGATGAATCTCTCGGAGCCGCTTTTCGGGCGGATGACCAGCACGTCGGAAGTAACAAGAAATGATTCTCCGGCAGGGCACCGGCCGACTGATCGGCCGTCAGGGCTCAAAGCAAGTGAAGGTTTGTGAAGCAAGCCGCCCAGGTGGTGGGTCGCGGACGGGTCGCCAGAGCTCATGCCTCGAACCTGGCCTCACGGGCGGCTGCGGCGCTGATAGTAGCATGCCGGTCTGCTGTGATGGAAGACGAGGTACTCGTCAGAAGAGCCGCTGGTTGGTTGTCCTTGCTGCAAGCGTTCAATACTCCCCGGGTAACAGCAGAGTGGTTGCGGACCGGTCTGCTTCCGTGATTATCCACAGCCTCTCGCCAGCGTCTGTCTGGTAGCTGCTCAGCAATCGAAACCCATGAGCCACGCTGTACTCATTCTCTGCGACCTCGGTTGCCTCCAGTTCGCCCCAGTCCCCGATTGCATGACGGGCCAGGAAACAGGTAGGCGGCTGCTTCGCTCTCTCGAGCGCAGCTAGCGCCCCTGGTGTGGCCACAATTTGCCCAAGTGGGAACAATGGAAACATGACGATGAGTCCTCTCTTCAGCCCATGCGAGCGAGGCTCGCCCGCATGGGTCGTCTAAGCAAAGTGCTAGTTGTTGGGAAGGGACAGTCGGCCGACACTGCTCCGATGGCTAGAACGATTGTGAGAACCGGGCTTCCAGGAATTCGCCCAGCTTGGCTGTCGCCTTGAATTGTGGGATGGGATCCAGTTCTTTGAATGCAGAGGTAAACGCATTGGTAAGACTCCAGATGGTTCGTGGCCGGAATTCTTCGTACTGCGGCTCGAAGTAGAGGTCATGCACGCTGCGGGCAAGGTGTTTTGGAGCTTCCAGTCTGCCCTCGATGAATGCCTCGTAGATGACCACCTTGGCCGTAACGTCCGTCAGTTCGCTTCTTTGCCACGCTTCCACCTGCTTTCGCATGGGGTCGAAGTTTCGCTGCATTCGATCAACGCCAACCGAGATGCAGTCGACGAGCGAGAACGACTTCGAGTGTTTCGCGAGCACCGGGGTGAACACGCCTGGGACGATGTGACAAAGTCGTGACCGGGCGATCCTGATGTTGCCCAATAAGTTTACCGCCTGCGGCCCCATGGGACAGTTGCGGGTGGCGGCAAGACGGCGCGATTTCTCTTCGGAGGTTGCGTGGAAAAATCAAACGGAGTCTCTCCAGGATCAATACGCCCTCGCCCTGCGCGAACTCGAAGAGCGCGCGGAAGGTGAGTTCATCATCGGCGGCAATCTGAAGATGAAGGGAAACTCGGGACTGATTTCCAAGGTTGCGCCCACGCCGACCACCGTCTTGATCCGCCGGCGAGAGCGAGACCGGGAAAGAGCTGGTGGCGCGAGCAATCCACCGCAACAGCACGCGCAGCAATCACCCTTTGGTGACTCGGAATTGCACGGCGTTGTCTCCAGCTTTGCTGGAAAGCGAACTCTTTGGCTACCGGCGCGGCGCTTTTACGGGCGTTTATAACGACAGTAAAGGGTTGTTCGAAAAGGCCGACGGCGGCACGATGTTCCTCGATGAAATTGGCGACATGTCGCTGGAGGTCCAGGCCAAATTCCTGCGCACGCTGCAAACCGGGGAAATTCGCGCCGTCGGCGACATGCGGACACGAACGGTTTCAGTGAGAATTGTCGCTGCCACGAACCGGAATCTGGAGACCGCCATCCGCGAAGGCACGTTTCGCGAAGATCTGCTCTACCGGATCAACACCTTCTCTATCACCCCTGCCGCCGCTGCGCGAGCGGATTGAGGATATTCCGTTTCTTGCGGACTACTTTTTGCTACGGGCCCGCGCCAAGGTCAACAAGAAAGTAGACAGCATTACTCCCCAAGCGCTCGCGCTCCTGAAGAACTATTCATGGCCGGACAATCTTTGCGAACTGGAAAACATTGCTGCTGCGCAACAGCTTTCTGGATGAGTTTTTTGAGGTATGGGGAAATCTTTCGATCCGATGTTGGAGTGTTAGAGTTGACCAGGCGGGGAGCGGCAACCGTCGCCTGCTCTCAGCAGCTGAGCCTCGCGCTGGCCCGGAGTGTGTTTTGTTCTAGAATTGAACGCCACTCATGAGAATCCTCACCAGTGCTGAAGTGCGCCAGGCTGAGCGCGAGGCGACAAGCCGGCCAGGAATGTCTGCCTTGGTCCTCATGCAGCGGGCCGGTTATGCGGTGGCGCAGTTTTGCCTGTCTCACTTCAAGTTCAACTCTGTCTGCGTGGTCTGCGGCCGAGACAGGAATGGCGGAAACGGCATGGCTGCGGCTGAGTCCCTGCGCGCAGTTGCAGCGACAGTGTCGGTCCTCATCTTAGCCAAGGAAGCAACGGAGCTTAGTGACGAGGCTGCCGCCATGTGTTCGAGGCTCACCACGAAGCCAATTTGGGTCTCAGACGAGGCGGGGTTGGAAGGCCATGCGTCGCGAAATGCGTTGCGCGCAGACTTGATCGTCGATGCCATTGTCGGCGCCAATTTCAAACCTCCGCTCGAAGGTCTGGCGAGGAAAGCGGTGGCAGCCATCAATGACGCATTCGGAGCAATCGTCTCCGTGGATGTGCCCTCGGGCGTCGACCCAGACAGCAAGGCTCCTCTGCACGAAAGGAGAGACGACGCGGTTTTCGCGCACGGGATCATTGCCTTCATTGCGCCGAAACCAGCCCATGTTTTTGGAGAGCTTACTGCCGGCCCGATTGCTGTCAGCGAGATCGGCGTCCAGCCAGCATTCGTTCCGAACACAACCGGCTTGAGTGTCGTCACTGGCCAGGACGTAGGAATTACTTTTCCTCCTCGAGTCCAAGACGCTCACAAGGGCCGATTCGGTCATGTGCTGGTGATCGCCGGCTCGATGGGCAAGGCCGGAGCTGCGGGCCTGGCGGGAAGGGCGGCGTTACGCACCGGCGCGGGCCTGGTGACCGTTGCGTGTCCGAAGTCAATCCAGGCAGTGGTTGCCAGCTATGCTCCGGAACTGATGACGGCGGGTCTCAAAGAAACAGAAGAAGGCACGATTTCGATGGAGGCCACCGACCAACTCCTGTCGCTGATGACGGGAAAAGACGTAATTGTTCTCGGGCCGGGACTTTCCTGCAACCCGGAGACGGCAAGATTTGTGCGGCGGCTGGTGGAGCACTGTCTGCAGCCTCTGGTTCTGGACGCTGACGGCCTGAATGCATTTGAGGGGCACTACCATGAGTTGAAACAGCACGGCGAAACAGCCTCGTTTCGCGTCCTGACTCCTCATTCCGGAGAAGCGGCCAGGCTGGTCGGCATTTCGGCCAACGACCTCCCGGCTGACAGGCTCGATGCGGCGCGGCGTATCTCCAGGGAGACCGGCTCCTGCGTTGTGCTAAAGGGATGGAGAACGGTGGTGGCAGGCGTATCTGGCGAAACGTGGCTTAATATGACCGGGAATTCCTCGCTTGCCAAGGGCGGCTCGGGTGACGTGCTCTCCGGCATGATTGGCGCGGCGCTGACCAGAGACGGAGCTGCCACACCAAGCGCCGCGTGCGTGTCGGGCAGCCTGGGAAGTTTTTTTCCCAGCAGCGAGGCGGCCAGCACGTCTGAATTGGATTCTCGGGTGGACGGGACCGAGGATCAGCGCTTTCAGTGCGATTTTGGCAAGGCGTCTGCGTTCCTCAAAGATGTCAACGTAGCAGCGGCGGTATACCTGCATGGACTGGCGGCCGACATTGTCCGCGACCTCCTTCATGAAAACACCGTGCTGGCAACCGACCTGCTGGAGGGCCTTGCGGAAGCATTCCGCGAGGGCGACCTTCAGATGGACCGAGGTCTGTTTTATCTGCACAAATGACGGAGTAGATCGATCTTGTTGCGCAACGCGATGAGCCCGCGAGGCGAGGGCATGCCTCATCTTCGATTCTCGAGTCAACGGACTAATGGACTGTCAGGCTGATCTTTGACGGAACTGCGTGAGCTACCGATCCATTCGTGCCCTGTAAGGTGATGTTTCCGTAAGTTCCAGCCGGGGTGTTCGTCGAAGTACGGATGAGAAATGTAGCAGAGCCCGAGCCGTTCGACGGCACGTCTACTTGCGGCTCGGACCACCATGCCGTTGCTCCCGGGATGTGTGACCCGTTCCGCGCTACCGGAACCACGGTTCCCTCGAAGCCCGACACGCTTGTGAAGGTCACTGTGTAGTTCGCTGTCTGGCCCTTTGCAGCTGTCCGGTTCGTAGCGTTGACCGCCACGCTGAAGTTCCCCAGCCCACTATACGCGATGGTTGTCGAAGCACCGGTGGCACGGTCTTGCAGCACATCATGATAGGTACCGAGTTGTTGCAGCACGAACGGACCGTCCGTATATGCGGCGTCGCTACCGGCCTTAAATGAAAATATGTGGACAGTCCCATCAGGAAAGGTGGAAGTGTCGGTTACCGTTGCTCCAGCACTCGCCGTCCCTGTAATGCTGACCTTCGTCACGCCCACGGTGGGATGGGCGGGAGAAAGCGCCGCCGTGATACCAGCGCTACTTGCAGCCCGATTGATCACCACTGCCAGCGGCAGCACCAACCCAAGCACAAGGAACAAAGTCCGGATGCTATTCAAACCGTTGACCTCGGCAGCCGGAAATCAGCTTACATTCCAGCCTGCTCGCTAGACGTTATTCAAAACTGTTGAAGCCACCGCGCGGTTTCAAAGACGAAGGCCTGCCGCCAGCATGCGCCAACGCCAAGGGCCGGCGGCTGTGCGTACCCACTCTCCTCGTATTGAACGCCCGCGGAACCATGTCCCTCTCGACGATCCGATTCAATTTCATTTTGATGAAGTTATTGACGCCCTGAAGCTCGGTGGCCAGCCCCTCTATGCCAAAAGCTACAAACGCCGTCAGATTGAAGGGGAGCGGTTGCTGCCAACATTGATGAAGCAGGCTGTGATACTTGATGTCATTCTGGTAGAAGTAATTTGAGAGCGCGTAAAAACCGTGTCCGTTGTAGCCGCGCTGGAAGAGAATCGCTGCGGAAACCAACCGGGAGACTCTTCCGTTTCCGTCGTCAAAGGGATGGATGGTGGTAAAGAAGAAGTGGGCCACCAGGGCGTGGACCGCTGGAGCGAAACTGCGCCAACGGTTGCTGTTGACGAATCGAACGTACCGATCCATCAGAGGCGGGAGTCTGTCTGGCGGCGCTCCAGCATGAAGGCCGCCTACCTCGCGTCTTCCTACTTGAACGCCCAGGGTCCGCAGGACGCCTCCATTGTTGTCTTTGACGCCGGACTCACCCGCGACCATACGGTGCATGCTGAGGATGTCGGCCAGGGTAAGCGGGGCGCTGCCTGGGACAAAACGCTCTCTTACCCATGCCTGGCTCGCGCTTGCATTCCTCATAAACAGCTGTTGTTTGCGCTGGTCAATGGACTCCGACATGGGCCGTTGTTTCTCGGACAAACCGTCAGAAGAAACTGCCGCGTCACCGGAAGCCGATAGGAGCGTGGACGTGAGCGCGGTTTCTTCCCGCCACTGCGGCGGAAGCACGCGGTTTGAGGCTGCCCCCTTATATGCCTCAATCGCCGCAATGTGGGGAAGCAGCCCCTGGACATCGAGGCGAAAATCGAATTCAAACTCAGGCCAATACAGCAAAATGTGTGTCCGTCCGTTGCAATTCTGTCAATTCTGGAAACTCGCCCCAGCGTGGCATGGATTCCGACAATCCCCTCATCGATTAGGCCGGGTCTGTCCGTTTTCCGCATCAACTGGCTTGGTTACTCCCGCGTTGGCGCCGGCTGAAGCCTCTTTGTCACGAGCAGCGGTCTGCGCCTCGATATAGCCGAAGAGAAAGTTCATCTCCAGGTCACTAACCCCTATATTGGGCATGCGCACGTTGTTGTATTTTTTCAGGAGAGCGGTCGCAATCGGGTCTTTCTCATTCAGCAACTGGTCCGGCGTTTGGATAATCCGGGCCAGCCATTCGCGGTTACGCACACGGGTCACGCCGAGCAAGTCCGGACCGATCTTGTCTCCATGGCCAATAGTGTGGCAGGCGATACAATCTCGTCCGAAAAGGTACTGCCCTCTGTCGAAGTTTTCAAGCGGACGCCCATCGGCGGAACTCTTCGACTCCTCCGGTTTCAGGTGCTGGTTGTTATCCAGAAAATCGCCAATCATCCTGGCTTGGAAGGACGGGTTATCCAGAGCTGAGCCACGTATCCACTGGCCGGTTGCCTCGTTGCCGATCAAGAGGTGAGGAATGTGCCCGTCCGCGTTCACGGAGGGATCGGAGTACAAGCCGAGCCTCTTGCTGAGGAAGTCAATGTCCTCTTTCTTGCCGGTAAGAAAGGTCCAGCCCGGTCCGACGTGAAACTTTTCCATGTAGGACTTCAACGCCTGCGGCGTATCGTGTTCGGGATCAATGCTGATGGAGTAAAAGAAGATGTCATGACCCACCCGGTCCCCGAGCTTCTTTTGGACCTGCGCCAGCCGCGCCGTTTCCAGCGGGCAGGCATAGTGGCAACTGGTGTAGATCAGGTCAATGGCCACGATTTTGCCTCTGATCAAGTCATCGTAAAAATGGACCATCTTTCCGTCCTGGGTGATGAGTTCGACGTTGGGAAAGTGGCTGTCGGGGCCGTTGGCCGCCACCGGATGTGCGAATAACAGAATTGCTAAAGCTGCGGTCAAGAACGCTGCAGCTCCTGCCCGACTTACCCAACTCTTCGGCAACATGTGGTACCCCCTGTGGTCGCGGAACAAGCTTGGATGATCATAGGCGAGGCCCGCCGGTGCCATCATGGCGTGAGCGGGACGCGCCGGATTGGAATTTCAGCTCTGAGCTTGGGCCCGGCACCCGCTGGTTGGGCGTGCGCCGGGGTTGGGTCACGCATTCGGTAGAATTTCGTCCGGCGCCTGGAAGGTGACACCGGTCGGTTTGGAAATCGGTGTCGGCAACGGGTTCAGAAATGGACCTCCTGGACCAACGTCCCACCGCATCAACATGGCATTGTCCTCATGCATGGTGTTGTGGCAGTGCTCCATGAACATGCCGCCCCAATCGCGGAACTGCATCCTTATAACCACGGTTCCGTTGGGACGCAGTCGATAGACATCCTTGCGGCCACTCTCGGCCGGCGAGGGTGCCTGCCCGTTGCGCGATTGGATTTGGCCTTCTTCAAAGTGGATGTGGATGGGGTGGTCCCAGTTAAAGCCTCCTACCAGGGTCCATTCCTCGCAGGTGCCAAAAGCGGGCTGAGAGGAAATGCGGCCGTAGTCCGCCAACAACGCCGATCCGCCCCTGTGTCTGCTGCTGCCGCCGGTGTTCTCGGTGGCGATGCCCCATTGGCCATTGCCGGTGTAGGTGGTAACGGGATCGTTCTGGTTCTGTGAGGCTCGGTTGTCAAAGACAAACCTGCGCTGCCGGACGACCGTTGGCAGCGTGGGATTCGGGATCAGGACCACCGGGGTCGTGTCCGTGTTAACGCTCTGGTCTGCCTGCGGCGGCGGACCGATGACCTTGAAGCGCAGGAACCGGCCCACGCACGGGTCGCACGACGTGCCACCAAGTGCCTGCGACACGCTCAAGACCGGGCCGGGCAACTTGCCGTCCTGCATCTGTTGCAGGTTTACCAGATCGACGGTTTGATTGGCCGAGTAGCGGGAGAAATCAATCACAATGTCATAGCGCTCCGCGATGCCAAGCTGGTCGGTCTGAGTCAGGCCGGGCACGGTGAGCGGCAGCAGATTGCCGTCATTGGCGATCTGGGTGAAGGGCGAGCTATCGCTCAACGCCAGTGCGAAAAAGCGGGAAACGCTGGCGTTCAGGATGCGGAAGCGGTAGCGGCGCGCGTACACTTTGAAGAACGGTTTCCAGGCCAAATTCACCGTCATCTGGTCACCCAGGAAACCATCAAAGGCCAGGGTGTCCATTTGCAGCTG
>WNGE01008796.1_pt1 | contig 14048 bp, 12 predicted proteins | sample 5400651 | NCBI WGS metagenome assembly WNGE01 (sample SAMN13153370, study PRJNA577476) | soil metagenome | isolation source: 60 cm soil or saprolite under grassland replicate 2 | place: USA:California | collected 2016-06-15 | reverse complement strand
AGAGGCGAACTTCCTGATTGGCCGACTCGTCAGCGCCGACGGGAACAGATTCATGAGGCAGGTTGGGTACGCGGGTCAGGATCCGACGGAGCCCTTCTTCCAGTAACGCCAATGCATCATCAAATTCTTTGACCTTCTCGCTAATCTGACGCGATTCCGCTTTCTTGCTTTCAGCCGCCTCTTTCTTTCCTTCGCGCATCAGCGCGCCAACTTCTTTGCTTATGCGATTGCTGGCGGCGTTCAGTTCGTCCCGTTGCTGGATAAACGCGCGGCGTTGAGAGTCTAGGTTTTTGAAATTATCGAGCGACGCAGGATCGAAATTGCGCGTTGAGAGTTTTTCGCGAACGAGATCGAAATTCTCCCGCACAAAATGAACATCGAGCATAAACAATCCTTTCAAACCAAAATTACCGCCGGGATCGGAAATTTCAGACAGTACGCATCGCGCCGAAGCGTGTCAAGGCGCTCCAAAGCTTCGCCGTCTTCAATAAAGCCTATATAATTGGAGCCTGCGCATAAATCGGGAGGCGAGCCCTGGGTACGCATCGCTTCCAGCGTGCAGTCTCGGCAGGAGGCGCATTAGGGAGCAATGGGCTGTCTAACCGAGACTGCACGCTGGAAGCGATGCGTACCCAGGTTGGCGCCAATCACGGTGTTGATTGCAAACGGTTTTTATTTGCAAAAGCTTCATATAATTGGCGCTCTGCATAACGAAACTGTCGAAACGAGATTTTTCATAATGCGAATCGCAATTGTCGGAGCCGGGCCTGCCGGGGCGCGCCTCGCTCATCAGCTCAGTGAAAACGGGATTGAAGTTCTGCTCTTCGACGCGCGCGAGGCTTGGGAGAAGCCCTGCGGCGGCGGCGTCACTTCAAAAGCGCTCCGGGAGTTCGACTTCTTGCATGACGGCGCGACGCCGAAACAGATGATCTCCAGCCTGCGCCTGATCAGCGCCAGAAACCGAGAGCTGACGATCGCGCCGCGCTACGATTTCGCCATCTATTCGCGCAAAGAGCTGGGCCGGATGATGCGCCAGCAAGCCATTGAAGCGGGCGCGCGACTTCACTGTTCGCGCGTCGAAAACACCTGTTTTGCCAACGGCAAGTGGCGAATCGAGACCGCCGCCGGCGACTTCACCGCCGATTTTCTGATCGGGGCGGACGGCGCGAGCAGCGTCATTCGCCGGCGCGTCGGCCTGAAATTCGAGCCGAAAGATTTCGCCTATGCGCTGGGCTGGCATGTCAAAGCCGATCGGATCGCCCCCCACGTTGACGTGAAATATCTCGACGAATTCAGCGGATATCTGTGGCTCTTCCCGCGCACCGACCACCTCTCTTACGGAGTCGCCAGCGGTTTTCAGGAGACGACTCCGGCCCGGTTGAAAGCCAAGCTGATCGACTTCATCGAGACGCAAGACCGCGAGCTTGCGTGCGAGCTCAAATCGGCTTCCGGCAATTCGACTCCGCGCGCGAGCTTTTACGCCGCGATGATTCCTTCGCTCGACGTTTCGACATGGGACCGTCTGAAGGCCTGCGACGCGAAGCGGGCGTGGGCGCTTGTCGGCGACGCCGCCGGATTCGTCGATCCGCTCACGGGAGAGGGAATTTACTACGCGATCAAATCGGCCGACCTGCTGGCTCGGGCGCTGGTCAATCGAGTCGATGATTTCGACGAGATGTGGCGGGCCGAGTTCGGCGCGGAGCTGCGTCGGGCGGCCGAATTACAACACCGCTTCTACCGCGGCAATTTCGCCGGCGCGCCGCTGACCGAACGGATGGTGCAGTTCGCCCGTCGCCACCGCGGCGTGCGCGAAGCGTTGCGCGACCTGGTCGCGGGCGATCAAGGCTATGTCGGGTTGAAGTCGCGCTTGTTGCGAAGCGCGCTCTCATTCACTTGAAAAATAAAACTGAAAGTAATAACTCAATCTCTTCGCCGCGTTAGCGGCGGTTTGACTTTAGCCGTGGGTTTCAACCCACGGAACGGTCGGCCAATATTCCCGCGTCGCGCGAGCGACGGCTGAATTCAATCGTCGCTGACGCGACGGGGGGAATATCACACTCTCACCGTGGGTTGAAACCCACGGCTAATGTCAGGCGCCGCTAACGCGGCGAAGAACTGAGCAGTTACAAGAAGAGGCTGAGCAGTTACAACTGAAAACCATATGACCATGCAAGAAATGCTCATCGGCACAGTCAAAGGCCCCGGAGAGAATCCGCACGAGTTCACCTTCATCACCACCGACAACACGCGGACGCGGATCGGCGAATTCGTCTACTACCACGCCAGCGACGGCGAAAACGAGCTGCGCATCGTCGGCACTATCACCGAGCGGCGTCTGGTTCGCAATCTGCCTGACAGTTTTCTCGCGGACCCGAACACGCCTCCTGCCCTGGTGTCGAGCCTGATCGGCGTCGGCGAAGAGGGCCTGGAGATTTACGAGATTTACGTCGAGACCATCGGCTTCTTCAGCGAATCGATCGGCGACTTCATCAACCCGCGCATTCCGCCGACGCCGGGCCAGCAGGTCTTTCTGGCGTCGAACCGGATGCTGGCAAAGATGCTCTCGCCGAGGCAGAAGGGCGAAGAAGGCGCCGCGCACATCGGCTCGCTGCTGACTCGCAAACGCGACGAGGTTCCCGTCGTGCTCTCGGTCAAGGACGTGGTTTCGACCCACCTGGCCATCTTGGCCTCGACCGGCGCCGGCAAGAGCTACGCGGCGGGCGTGCTGATCGAGGAGTTGCTGATGCCCAACAACCGCGCCGCCGCGCTGATCGTCGACCCGCACAGCGAATACGGCACGCTTCAGGAGATTCACAAACATCCTTCTTTCTCCGCCGCCGATTACAAACCCGAAGTCAAAATCTTCACGCCGGGGAAAATCAAAGTCCGCATCTCGACGTTGACCGAGGCCGACATCGTCTACCTGCTGCCCGAGATGACCGAGAAGATGCGGACGTTTCTGAGCCAGGCGTACAAGGCCTTGATCAACACGCGCGGCGCCGAGCGCGGGACGTGGGGCTTCAACGATCTGCTGAACGAGGTTCTGGCGTTGAGGTATGAAGACGCGAAAGGCCAGGGCGGCGGCAACGTCAGCACGATCGACGGCCTCGAATGGCGGTTGCGACGGCGCTTCGAGCAGAGCCACATCTTCTCCGATCACGAGCACATTCCGCTTCAGGACCTGTTCCGCCCTGGCCAATGCACGGTGCTGCAACTCTCCGAGATCGAAGAAAACGAGCAGCAGGTGATCGTGGGCGCGCTGCTGCGCCGCACGAACAAGGCGCGTGTGGCGACCGTGCGCGGCAATGCGGCCCCCGGCGACGAATCGCTGCCCTACCCGGTCTTCGTGTTGCTCGAAGAGGCCCACCGCTACGCGCCCGCAGGCCAGCAGGTGGTCTCGACTAACATCCTCAAACAGATACTCTCCGAAGGTCGCAAATTCGGCGTCGGCATCGGGCTGATCACGCAGCGACCGGGCAAGCTCGATCAGGACGTGCTGTCGCAGTGCATGACCCAATTCATCATGCGCATCGTCAACCCGATCGATCAGCAGACCATCGCCTCGTCGGTCGAGGGCGCGGGGCGGCGGTTGCTGGACGAATTGCCCGCCTTGACCAAAGGACAGGTGATAGTCTCGGGCGTGGCGGTCAACACGCCAGTTTTAGCCGCGGTTCGCCAGCGCATCACGAAGCATGGTGGCGAGACGATTGACGCGCCGAGCGAGTGGCGGAAGTACTTCAGCGCGTCGAGCCGAGAGAGGCGCGAACGCGACAGCGCGCCGATGGTCAAGCCACAGCCAAAGGGCGGGGTGAAGATTGATGGATGGGATGTATGAGAAAGAGTGGGCAGTGGGTAGTGGGCAGTGGATAGTGGGTAGTGGGCAGTGACCATTACTAAAAACACCTTGTAAATAAGAGGATCTCAGCAATGAAAGTGAAAAACTTCCGTGAACTGATCGTCTGGCAGAAAGCATTAGGCCTAGTTGAAGAGACATACAAGGCTTCGCAGTCTTTTCCGAGAGACGAGCTTTATGGGCTGACCAGCCAGATTCGGAGAGCCGTCGTCTCTATCCCCTCAAATATCGCCGAAGGGCAGGGGCGTGACTCGACCAGAGAGTTCCGACACCACCTGTCCATCGCCTATGGATCGCTCTGCGAAGTCCAGACCCAAATATTCATCGCGCAACGGCTGACCTACCTGAAAGAAGAACAAGTAATCAGACTTCTGAGTATGACCGATGAGGTCGCAAGGTTGATCAATGGCCTTTCCAACTCCCTGCCACAGTAGGTTTAGGCAGAACTTCGCACGATCTGAACATAACTGCCCACTACCCACTATCCACTACCCACTACTCGCTGCGCACTTCTTATGAGAACTTGGAAACTCACGCTTGAATACGACGGCGCGCGTTACAGCGGATGGCAGGAGCAGTCGAACGCCCGGACGGTCGCCGGCGAATTGCGCAAGGCCGCTGAAGATTTCTTCAATCGACAGGTCGAGATCGGCGGCGCCGGGCGCACTGACGCCGGCGTTCACGCTCTGGCGCAGGTCGCCCATCTGAGACTCTCGCCGCGCGGAGGCAGGCCGAAAAACATTCCCCGTCCGCAGGAGATCCTCTACGCCATCAACGACCGATTGCCGTCTGACATCAACATCCTCGAAGTTGCAGAGGCCGCCGATCGTTTTCACGCCCGCCACGACGCCGTTTCACGGAGCTACCTTTATCAAATCTCGACGCGGCGCACAGCCTTCGGCAAAAAATACGTCTGGTGGGTGAAGGACAGGTTGGACGTCGCCGAGATGGCGCGCGCGGCTGAATCGATTGTGAGCCGTCATGACTTCGCGGCTTTCAGCGAACGCGACGCGAAACGCGACGGACAATCGACGATCGTCCGCGTAGAATCCGCCGAAGTCATGACCGACGAGCATCTGATTCTCTTCCGAATCACGGCCTCGCATTTTTTGTGGAAGATGGTCAGGCGGCTGGTCGGATCGCTTGTTGAGGTCGGGCGCGGAAATGTGAGCGCTGAAGATTTCGCGCGGTTGATCGAACATCCGGCGGGAAAATCGCCGCTCGATCCGGCGCGCGTGACCGCGCCGCCGTCCGGGCTATTTCTTGAAAGCGTCACTTACGGTCATTTGTCTAGCATCAGGTAAGCGATTATCTCCTGCTTGCGCGGATGCCCGTCGATCCACCGCTTCATCCGCTGAATCTCAATGAAATCTTCGGCGCCGAATTTCTTGCGGTAACGCTCTTCCTGGGCGCGGCGCAATTCCTGGCTGCGAACCTGATCCTGCCAGGGCGCGGTGAAGATCAGGTAGATGTCATCGTGCAGGTTGCGGGCCTTGAGCGCCTCCCATTCATCCTTGTCGAACCAGACTCCGCCGCAGTTGCCGCATTGATCGAGCGAGAAGTTGGCCCCGTGGCCGACTCTGTATTTGATCAGAATCTTATTGCACTCCGGGCAGAGTTTGGCGATCAATGCGCTGGTCACTGGATTAGGCGGGATAGTTTGTCTCTCCGACGTTTCGGGCAGGCCCACTTTGTGCTGTTCGCGCCATTTCCAGTATTCGAACGACGGAATCCAGTTGCCGCCGCATTTATCGCAATGGCGCGAAATAAGATTGCTTTCAAGCAGGGAAAAGTCTAATTCTTCAGTTTTACACACTGGACATCTCATAGTTGACGCCTCAGCCGAATCAGAGCATACAGACTGTAGCCGGGCGGCGCAAACCACCTTACAATGTGCTCGATGGCGAAGACTTTCACCGAAGAGATCAAGCTGGAATCGCGTCGTCTCGGCTTCGACAAGGTCGGCGTCGCGCCCGCCGACGCGTTGACCGAAGAGGGCGAGCGGCTCAGGCTTTGGCTGGCGCGCGGATTCCACGGGCGGATGTCGTATATGGCCCGCGATCCGCAGCGGCGCGCCGACCCGCGCCTGCTCCTGCCTTCGGCGAAATCGGTGGTCTCGGTCGCGCTCAACTATTTCCGGCCCGAAAAGCACACCGACGCGCCGGAGGCCGGCAAGATTTCGCGCTACGCCTGGGGCGACGATTATCACCACGTTCTGCGCGACAAGCTGGAGTCTCTGCTCGAATGGGTTCGCGAGCGAGCGCAAGGAGTCGAAGGGAAGATCTGCGTGGACAGCTCGCCGATGATGGACAAGGCCTGGGCCGTGCGCGCCGGTCTGGGCTGGATAGGCAAACACACGAACCTGATCACCAAGGAGTTCGGCTCGTGGGTTTTTCTGGGCGAGTTGCTGCTTTCGATAGAACTCGATTACGACTAGTTCGTAGAACCCGATCATTGCGGCACATGTCGAGCCTGCATCGACGCCTGCCCCACGCGAGCGATCATCGCGCCCTACCAGCTCGACGCTACACGGTGTATTTCCTATGGCACGATCGAGCTGCGCGAAACCGAATTGCCCGAGCCGATCAGATCGAATCTGGAGGGCTGGGTCTTCGGCTGCGACATCTGCCAGGACGTCTGCCCCTGGTCGCGTTTTTCAAAAGAGACCGCCGAGGAGCGCTTCGAGCCGCGCGAAGGCGTCGTCGAGCCACGCCTGCGTGAGATGGTCGAAATGTCGCAGGAAGAGTTTTCGACGCGCTTCCGCAAGAGCGCGATCAAACGGGCGAAACTCGCCGGTTTGAAACGGAATGCTTTGGCTGTGATGAAAGACAGCAGAGACCGCAGAGACCGCAGGGACCGCAGGGACCGCAGGGACCGCAGAGAGGGAGGGACTAGGAGACAAGGAGACTGACGTCCCATAAGTCCCATCAACCCCACATCAGAAAGAGAGAAGACGTCATGTCCATCTACGATCCGAACGAAATCGCGCGTGAATGTGTGTCGTGCAAACGGTGTTACCCTTCGAACCTCCAATTTTGCCGCGACTGTCTCGTCGAGCTGAGGGACATCGAGACGATCCCTTACATGATCGACGCGCGCTACCGGCTGGAGCGCGTGATCAATCATGGCGGATCGGGCACAGTCTTTGTCGCGACGAACGAAGCCGGGCAGGAAGTCGCAATCAAGATCATACGCGCGAGCGCGATCGCCGAACCGCGAGCGCAGGATCGCTTTCGCCTCGAAGCGCAAATTGCCCTCAACTTAAAACATCCGCAGATCGCCGCCGTCCACGATTTCGGGATGTTGCCGAACGCCTACGCCTACATCGTAAGCGAATACGTGAAAGGGGATTCGCTGCGCGACGAGATAAAACGACGGGGCAAATTCGATTTGGATGACGCGATTCAGGTCATCGCCGAAACCTGCGAGGCGCTGGACGCCGCGCATAAGGCGGGGCTGGTTCATCGCGATCTGAGGCCAGAATGTATTATCGTGACGCCCTCCTCCGACCGGCTGCGCCCGAACGTCAAGATCGTCAACTTCAGCCTCTCCAAATACGCGTCGAGGAGGCGATTCGTCCCGGGCACAACCTCAAAACTGCAGGGGCGCGGACAATTGCCGCTGCGACCGACTTACCTAAGTCCGGAACAATTTCGCGGAGAGGAGGCCGACCTTCGCTCGGACATTTACAGCCTGGGCGTAATCGCTTACGAAATGCTGGCGGGACGGCCGCCTTTCGCCGCGAAGCGCATCGGCGATTTCGGCGTAAAACTGCTCAATTCGAGACCGCCTTCACTGCGCGCGCTCAATCCGGATGTGAACATCGTGATCGAAGCCGAGATATTCCGCGCCTTGGAAAAAGACCCGATGGACAGGCAGCAGCGCGCGTTGGAATTCAGAAGAGATTTGCTCAACGCGCTGAGCCTGAACTGAGACGTGGGACAGACTTTAGTCTGTCCGTGAGATCGGACAGACTAAAGTCTGTCCCACATTTATCTGGGTCGCGCGCGACGATCGAGTAGGTGTGCGCGAGCGGCGGCTTGACAAACGCCTTGTCAGTTTTATCCGTTTGCGCTACAACGAGCGAGGGAGGCGATAACGTCGCATTGCGACGCCCTGAAAGAATGAAAATAGAGGCGCGAGGGTAGGGCAAACTGGCAGTTTGCCTGGATTCCTTCGATGCGGTCTTTGGGGAAATCCAGGCAAACTGCCAGTTTGCCCTACCATTTTCTGAGGAATTAATGATGAAGCATTCGGAAGCATTTGAAAAACTCTGCGAGGACGCCAGGTCGCGCGTCCGCGAAATCACCGTCGAAGAGGTCAAACGGAAGCTCGATGCGGGCGAGAAATTCCGGTTCATCGACGTGCGAGAGGATCGCGAATGGGAACTGGACCACGCCGCCGCCGCCGAACATCTCGGCCGCGGGATCATCGAGCGCGACATCGAAAAGACGGCGCCTGACAAAGACTCCGAGATCGTGCTCTATTGCGGCGGCGGCTTCCGTTCGGCGCTGGCGGCGGACAATCTCCAAAAGATGGGCTACACAAACGTCCTGTCAATGGCCGGCGGGATCAAGGCGTGGCGTGAGGCGGATTACCCCTTGGAGTAACTGCAAACTAACTGCTTACTCAGCCCCAACAGCCATCTTCGCCATCGCAGGGCCGAGGTGGCAATGGCCTTCGCCGCTGAAATAGGTTCCAGCCTTGCGCCTCTTGTCGAGCGCGAAGAGGCGGTTCAATTCGTAGCCGCGAACCGCCTCTCCCAACTCCTGCCGCGTCGACATGGCGAATCCTTCGGTCTCGCCGCGCAACAAGTTGCCATGCGTGGCGACCATTTGCGCGAAGAGGCTTAAAAACGGGCTTCCCAACATATACCCGTCTTCGTAACTCACGATCACGTCGGCGCGATTCTTAACGTATTTGCTGAAGCCGTCGAAAAGGCGGCGCAGCGGATCTGCGTAGCGATGGCGCATAGTCGCCCGCCACCAGTCTTCGCGCGAGGCGAAGCCGCTCGCGTCAACGCGCGCGTGCAATTTCAACTCCGCGATGATCGGAACGAGTCCGAGCGGGTCGCCTCCCGCGTCTTCGTACCTGAAGCGATCTCCGTCGCGTGACACGCGGGCGCGCCCGCGAACGCTGATCAATTCGATGACGTCTCCCCCTGATTGATAAACGGCGAAATCGACGCCCTTCGTTTTCGCGCAGACTTCGGCCAACCGCGCGCGGTTTTCGGGACTGGTGAAAAGCGTCGAGGCGCCGACCAGCCCGTATTTCGGCAAGACAACGCTGTTGGGGCTAATCAAGCTCTTTTCGGTCTTGAACCCGGCGCCGTTGATCGCGTCGTTCAACTCGACCGACGTGTATTCGGCGTAATTGTTTCCGTGATCCGAAAACATCTCGACTTCGAGCCGCCCCTCCGACTCGGAAATCAACTCTTCGACCGTACGGTCGAACGCGCGCAGGAGCGACTTCAACATCTTCTTGCCGCCCAGATGCGTCAGCGAATCGGTCTCGCCGATGTAGGCTACGAACAGCGGCGCGTCCGATTTTCTAAACGCCTTGCGGAACGCGGAGAGGTCCAGGTGTGCGACGGCGATCGTCCCGGCAGGCGCGGCGACGTAAGCCATCGCGCCTTTGAAAGCCGGGGCGTGATAATCGAAGGTCTCGCGGAAAGTGCCCCGAATGAATTTGCCGCCTTGCAGCCGATCCTGGATCGTGCCGAGTATCCGGTTGCGCTCGCGGTCGTAGTAATGGTCTTCATATCCCGGCGAATCTCCGGCCTGCAGGATTTCGATCATCGCCACGTTGGTCAGAGAAGGGAACATCGAGATCATCCGCGCGGGCGCTTTGAACCGTCGGAAGCGCCCTTCAGCGCGCAACTCGTCGATGGTTTGGTACGGGACGCCGTCGAGAACGATCACCAGGCGGCGAGGCCCGGATGAGTGGCTGTACGCGGCCCCGTCGAGCCACGATTGCATCGGCAGAATTGAACAACAAACGATCAGATAGCCCGGCAGGAGGCCATGCCGCCACTTCTTCAAACTTATGATGCGACTCAACACAGATTATTCCCGCTCCGATTCCGGTCCTTTCATCCCTGTCCAGACGGCATCGCCGATCCCCACACCTGCGCCAATTACGATTCCAAGCGCCGTCCCTAACACGCCCAATTGGATTGGCAGCCATCCGGCTGAACAAAGATAACCGCCTATGTCGCCTTGTATCGACTGCGGATTCTTTTGAACTCTTTGCTGGGCGTGTTCATACATCGCCGACCCCGCAACATAGCCGACAAAAGCCCCGCCTGCGCCCGCAACGATAGCCATAATCAGAATGGCGCACAATCTCTTCAGCATATTTTATTTGGTTTGTTTCTTAGGGTCAGTTTCGTCGAATTCCCGATGGCAACGACATTCGAGACCGACAAGCCATTGGCGCCCCTGCGCATGGGCTTGAGTCTTTACACGAATGGTGTCGGTATGCTCAGTATATGTGATTTCGGCCACTGCGTTGTTCTTAGCCTCGAAAGCGCTATCTTGAGCTCTCTTCGAAACAGCTATGCCAATCCACATTGATTCTACCGTGTCCGACCGGGTCGAAAACATCGTCTCGTCAGTATAGAAAACACTGGCAGTGATGACGCCGATTTCCACGGAGCAAAACTCTGCAACATTCCGGCTGGGGATTCGCTAGTTTTGCCCGGAAAATCGCAAAATCCGTGGATAAAATGTTGATCGATTTATTCGGTTAAACTGGGTTTTGACCAACTCTTTTTCAGAGACGGTCTACCGACCTCTACCAGCGCCTATGCGTTTCGAGCCTGCAAATACGAGGTTTTCGCACGAGACGCTACTGTTGGCACTCCAGAACCCAGAGATTTAGACTTTACGAGAAACAATCATCTCCGGCAAAAATCGATCAACATTTTGGAGGCCCCCAATGGACGATGCATGCTGCCGCCAGTTCTTTCTTGAGCCGACAGAAACTTATCATCGGCAGTACGAAGCTTTGCGCGCCTTCTTTGTCGAAGGGCGACGACTGCAAGAAATCGCGCAGCAGTTTGGCTATCAGGAATCATCGTTGCGCTCGATGGTCTGCCGGTTTCGGGCGCACCTACAGACCAATGAATTCCGCCCCTTTTTGCCCGGCCGCAGCTTGGACGACCTGCAAGCCAAGCGTGTGCCGCCACACCAGTCTCGCCGGAAACGTCGGAGATCGCCGACCAACGAGCGCTCGTCCTGACTCCGGGGCGATGCTTGCGCACGCGCGTCGCTGGGCTATTTCTCTTCTTGCCACTGCTGGTGCGCGTGCAGTTCGATCAGTTGGTGAGCAAAGCCGGTTATTCCGGCTCAGAGATGATTCCGGCGACCAGTGCCTTGTTGAGTCTGCTGGCTCTCAAGCTCCTTGACAAAGAACGTCGCAGCCACATCAACGACTTCAACTTCGACGAGGCGACGGGGCTGTTTGCCGGTCTCAATATTCCGCCGAAGAAGTCTTATGCAGCTGAATACTCTTATGGCACGACGCGCGATCATCAGCGGAAGCTGCTCGCGGCTTGGGTCGGTGCTTTGTCACCCTTGTTGTTTCCGCAAGCTAAGTGCTTCGCCTTGGACTTTCATCCGATCCCATATCGCGGTGATCCGTCGGGATTGGAACAACACTACCTACCCAAGCGCGGCAAAGCCGATACGAGCGTCTTGAGTTTCTTCGCGCAGGAGCAGGAAAGCCGCGTGTTGTGTTACGCCAACGCCAACTTGACGCGGCCTGATCAGGCTGGAGAAGCGATCCGCTTCGTCGAGTTTTGGCACGAGATCATCGGCGCTGATCCCGAATGGCTCTACTTTGATTCCAAAGTGACGACCTATGCGGAACTCTCGAAACTGAACCGACGCGGCATTTTCTTTATCACTATTCGGCGGCGCGGCGCTCAGATCCTGCGCCGCTTGCAATCGCTGCCTGTCGGCAAATGGGAGCGTGCCGTAATCGACACGGCGCATCGTCGTCATCAACACATCCGGTACGTTGATGAGAGAGTGAAATTGTCTGATTACGACGGAGAGATACGCCAAGTCGCCGTCACCGGGTTAGGTCGCGAACAACCGACACTGTTTTTGTCAAACAACGTCAAAGAGAGCGCACGATCGCTGATTATTCGCTACGCCGGACGCAATCGCGTGGAAGATGCTCTCGGCATCAGCATCAACTTCTTTCACCTCGATTGTCTGGCCAGCGAAGTGCGCCTCAATGTCGATCTTGATGTGGCGTTAACTGTTCTGGCCAACGGCTGCTACCGCTGGCTGGCCAAGCAGCTGCGTGGCTTTGAAACGGCCGCGCCGAAACAACTCTTTCGCAAATTCGTGGAGACAAGCGGCACGATAGAGATTGAGCAGGAACGGCTCGTCGTACGCTTTGACAAACGCAGTCACAATCCGATCCTGCGAGAAGCGGCTCTCGACCAGCCGCATCAAAAGATTCCCTGGTTAAGGAATCTTCCGTTGGTCTTCCAGTACCCGTGAGGGGACCGGAGGTCAAAAATGTTGATCAATTACCGTCTGTGGAAATCGGCGTTGCAAGGTCTTGTTCTCACTGAGCACCAAACCGCTCACATATCGGCTGACATGATCAAAGCCCTCATCTCGACAGAACACTTCGCGGTACTTCTTCATTCCAATAGCAATGGTCGGCGGCACTCCTACCAGAGGAAGCATCGGGGGATATTCCTTTTCTTCCCACGACTGTTTATGGGGCTCGGCTCGCTATCTTGCTCTCTCATCGGCTAACTTTCCAAGTCGTGTTAGTCAGACCAAGTCCCTTCGGCGGCGCCGTCGCGGCAGGCCCGAGGCCTGGACCGTTATCCTGAATCTCCAAATGCAAACTCGAATTGATGCGTTTTGAACGGTAAGGTACTCCCCATTGTCTAGACCAAAAATCAGCGAAATTAAGGTGGATCGCTGACAATCCGTTTTTAAGCCTGAGGCCGATTGACTTTCGCCGGCCGCTGCCAACAATCAAATCCGTCGGGTGAGAGGATAGGGCACTGCTCCCGGAGCAACCCGAGCGCTCGCTCGATGGCAGGACAAAACCAGGAACGTCTTTGAGACTTTCTCAGGGGCGTTCCTGCCCCAAAGCAAAAAGGTTTTGTCTTGCCCAAAAGCGATAAACCCATGCCTTCAATCAACGGACGTTTTGTTTTCAAGCGGACATTCGGTAAACGGCCTCCGGGGTTTCGTAATTGAGCGACTGGTGAAGCCGCTCACCATTGTAAAATCTGAAATATTTTCCCAAGCCAGCGATGGCTTGGGGCGTGTTCTGGTAATCGTGCAAGTAGACCTCTTCGTATTTGACGCTGCGCCAGAGCCGTTCGACGAAGATGTTGTCTAGCGCTCGACCGCGCCCATCCATACTGATGGCGATTTCATGATCTTTGAGAATTCCAGTGAACGCATTGCTTGTGAACTGCGATCCCTGATCCGTGTTGAATATCTCCGGCCTTGCCACCTGCAAAGATCGAGTCAACGCGCTCGTACAGAACTCGCTCTCCATCGTCGTCGAGACTTCCCAACTGAGAACGTATCGCGAATACCAGTCGATGATTGCGACCAGGTAAACAAAGCCGCCGAGCAGACGAATGTAGGTGATGTCGGCGCTCCAAACCTGATTCAGCCGCGTGACCTTCACGCCGCGCAGCAGATACGGATAGACTTGATGACCCGGCGAGGGGATTGAAAGCCGCGGTTTCTGGTAGATCGCTTCCAATCCCATCAACCGCAGCAGGCGTCGCACTCGCTTGCAATTGACCGGATGGCCGTTTTCGCGCAGCCAGGCCGTCATTTTCAACACGCCATAAAACGGCGTTCGCGTGTACTGCTCATCCAGCAAGCGCATCAGGAGCAGATTCTCGGCGCTCTCTTCCGCCGGCTCATAATAGAGGCTGGCGCGGGAAAGCCCGATCAATTCACACTGACGGCGGGTGCTGATTGAATTGTGGCCCGGCTCGATCATTTGTCGCTTCCGGTCAATCGAGCAGTCCAGATTTTTTTTTGAGACAGTCAAGTTGGGTGCAGTTTCGGCCTGATGTAGCCATAAGTTGAGAAGAGGCAATAAAATCGGCCCTCTTCTTCTCAAATGAAACTGGCTGTGGTAGCCGCCACAGCCCAAAACAGAGGGCCGAAGTGGAAGTATCTATTAGAAGCGA
>WNGE01008549.1_pt1 | contig 14049 bp, 13 predicted proteins | sample 5400651 | NCBI WGS metagenome assembly WNGE01 (sample SAMN13153370, study PRJNA577476) | soil metagenome | isolation source: 60 cm soil or saprolite under grassland replicate 2 | place: USA:California | collected 2016-06-15 | reverse complement strand
GCCGGACAGGCCGTCAGCATCGGCCTGACGTCCTACGACGGCGGCGTCTACTACGGCCTCAATGCCGACCGGGACGCGATGGCGGACGTCGACGTGCTCGCGTCCCTGATCGAGGAGTCGCTCGCCGAATTGGTCGCCGCCAGCGCCGGAGGATCGCGCCGTAGTACTCGGGTGCGTCCGCAGTCGCAGACCGGCGAGCCCGTGCCATGACGGCCATCTCGCTGGCTCCGCGGTGAGCAGCGTGGCCGACATGCAGGACCGTCGTGGAGCGGCGGACGCGCAGGGGCGCACAGACGGGCCTCGCCGGGCGATCGTGCTCGGCAGCGGCGGGGTTTTGGGATTCGCGTGGATGATCGGTGCGCTCGCCGCCTTGGAGGCCGGGGCGGGCCTCGATGCCCGCTCGACGGACCTGCTGGTTGGCACATCGGCCGGGTCGGTTGCCGCAGCGCTTCTGTCCCGCGGTGTTTCGGTCGACGAGATCCGCCGCCATCACCAGGGTGTCCCTGCCCCCACGGATCCGCCCATCGCCTTCGACCATGACCTAGGCACTGGCCGGGCTCTGCCGCTTCGTCCACGCCTGCGCCTCGGGTCACCGCTGCTGCTGCTCGACGCATTGCGGCACCCGCGTAAGACTCGTCCGATCGTGGCGCTCGCCGGGGCGCTGCCGACTGGGCGCGGCACCTTGGAGCCGGTACGGCGCTTGGTTGCCGGCCTGTCCGATAGCAACAGTCAATGGCCGCAGCGGCCACGAACCTGGATTGTCGCGACGGATTACCGCACCGGACGACGGGTCGTCTTCGGACGCGATGCCGAGCCTGCGTTGTCGGACGCCGTCATGGCGTCCTGCGCCATTCCAGCTTGGTATCCACCGGCAGTCATCGACGGGCGACCGTACATCGACGGCGGCGCCGTCTCGAATGCATCTGCGGACCTGGTGGCGGACGCCGGCGTCGACGAGGTTTACGTCTTCGCGCCGATGGCCTCCATCGAACGGGACCGGCCTCGCTCGCCCGTCTCGCGTATCGAGAGGGCCATTCGACGGGCGATAACTCGCGGCATCGTGGCAGATATCGAGTCCGTTCGTGCTGGCGGCGCGCGGGTCATGCTCGTAACGCCTGGCCCGGAGGATCTCGCCGTGATTGGGGCCAACCTGATGAATCCGCGTCGGCGAACGCAGGTACTCGAAACTGCGATGCGGACTGCTGCCGTTCAGGTACGGGTGCAGCTTGCGGCGCGGCCACGTGTCGCGCGCCGGGGAGCCCGGCGGTCGCCCGCGTGAGGGTCTACCTTCCAGCCACGACCTCGATTCTGCGTCGCCTGATTGACCGAGGCGAGATCGGACCCGCTCCGCTGACCGCATTTGCGGTGACGCCAGGACTGCGCGAGTGGTATGTCGATGACGACGCCGAGGAGTTGGAGTACGCCGCGACGCTCGAGGCGTCACGCGCATCGCTGCGTCTGCTTGCCGTCGATCCCTCGGCCAACCCGAGGCGGGTCGTCGTAGCGGCCGACGTCGACGACGAACTCGTGACGCTTTGCGACGACCTCGACCGCGGCGTGGTGCGGATCGCCGAGGCGGTGTCGCTGGGCCAGGTGGCCAGTGCACATGTGGACGATCGATCGGCAGAGACGGCGGTCCACGCCGCAGCGGACGCGATCGATGCGGCCGACCTGGGTGACGCAGCCGCACAGGACCGCGTCGACGATGCCGAGGGTTTCGAGCTCGACTGGTATGCGGCGCAGGAGATTGTCGCGCTCGTCGAACTGCTCTAGTTCGAGTCGTCGCCAGCGCGGACCTGGGCGCGCGGGATCCGGTCGAAGGCGTGCTGTCTCGTGCCGTCGTATCGCTTGGTGCCGCGGTCGCGTTCGTCGTGTCCTGATCCGCCCGCCGGCCGACCACACCTCGCTCTACCATCGGTGTGACGTCGGCAGCGCCGCCAACTCGACGGTCCGGAGGCCACAGCGCATGGACGCGATCACACATCCACCCGTCCCAATCAACGAACCGGTCCGCGGTTACGCGCCCGACAGTCCAGAGCGTCGCTCGCTTGTCGCGAGGTTGAGCGAGCTCGCGACAGGCGGGATCGAGCTCCCGATGACGATCGCGGGCGTACAGCGGATGGGCACCGGCGAGACAATCGACGTCGTCCAACCGCACCGCCACGCCGCCGTGCTGGGTACGACCGCGCAAGCGAGCGCGGCCGATGTCGATGCGGCGGTCGAGGCGGCACTGAGCGCCGCGCCCGCCTGGCGGGACTTGCCGTTTGACGAACGCGCTGCGGTCTTCTTGCGCGCGGCGGACCTGCTCGCCACGACGTGGCGCGACACGCTGAACGCTGCCACCATGCTCGGACAGTCGAAGACCATCCAGCAGGCCGAGATAGATGCTGCCTGCGAGTTGATCGACTTTCTGCGCTACAACGTGACCTTTGCTCGGCAGATCCTCGAGAATCAGCCGACGAGTTCGGCGCTGACGTGGAACAGGTCGGACTACCGACCGCTTGAAGGATTCGTCCTGGCGATCACCCCGTTCAATTTCACGGCGATTGCCGGCAACCTGCCGACCGCGCCGGCGTTGCTGGGAAACGTCGTCGTGTGGAAACCGTCGCCGACCCAGCAGTTCGCCGCACACTGGACGATGCGACTGCTCGAGGCGGCGGGTTTGCCGCCCGGCGTGATCAATCTCGTGACCGGTGATGGCGCCGCGGTGAGTGAGGTCGCGGTACGTCATCGAGCCCTGGCAGGTATCCACTTCACCGGCTCGACCGCTACCTTTCAGCGTCTCTGGGGGGCGGTCGGCAGCTCGATCGACTCGTACGCGGCCTACCCCCGCCTTGTCGGCGAAACTGGTGGCAAGGACTTCGTGCTCGCCCATCCATCGGCGGAGCCATCTGCCCTGGTGGTTGCTCTCGCGCGCGGTGCGTTCGAGTACCAGGGCCAGAAGTGCTCCGCTGCGTCGCGCGCGTACGTGCCGAAGTCGCTGTGGGAGCGAGCGGTACGGGACGAGTTGGTCGCGCTGACTGAGTCGCTGGCGTACGGCGATGTCAGTGACTTCACGAACTTCGGTGGCGCCGTGATCGACAGGAGGGCATTCGATCGGCTCAGCGGCGTCATTGATCGGCTGCACGGCGAGTCCTCGGCGAATATTTTGGCCGGCGGTAAGGCCGATGACAGTGTTGGTTTCTTCGTCCGGCCGACAGTCGTTGAGTCCACGGACCCGTCGCATGACATATTCGCGCACGAATACTTCGGGCCGATCCTCGCGGTGCATGTCTACGACGACACGACTGATGCGGCCGGGTCGTGGCGTTCGACGATGGATCAGCTTGAGTCGGCGTCGCCGTACGCCTTGACCGGGTCTGTCTTCGCGACCGATCGCTTCGCCATCGACGAGGCAACGCGCACGTTGCGTTTCGCCGCCGGCAACTTCTACGTCAATGACAAGCCGACCGGCGCTGTCGTCGGACAGCAACCGTTCGGCGGCGGCCGCGCGTCGGGAACGAATGACAAGGCCGGCTCGGTGTGGAACCTGCTCCGCTGGACCTCGCCTCGATCGATCAAGGAGACCTTTGTGCCGCCTACCGATCATCGCTACCCGCACATGGGTTAGGCAGAGCGACCTGTATGTGCAACACGACCGCCCCGTCGGCGAGTGCTCGCAGTTGCGGCTGATCGAGCACGAGCACACCCCGTCCCGGCAGCGAGACAGACCTGCCGCGAGGTAGTCCGATGCCGAGCAGATCGCCGTCGCCAGGCTCGGGTTGCAAGAGGAGACCGCTTCGGCTCCGGCGTACCTCACTCGCAACGCCGCGGTAGGTGACGGCGAGGTCGTCGCTGCGACCCGAAACGACGGCCGCGAGCGGTGCAGCAGCAGTTCTGAGCAGGTCGGCGAGGGCGTCGCCGACAGGGGTGTCGAGAAATGCTTCACTGTCGTCAACAAGCAGCAGCACCGGCCGGATGCCGAGTGTGGGCACGTGTCCGGCCGAATCATCGGGCGTGATGACCTCGACGCCACAACTGGCGGCGGCCTGGGTCAAGGCCGATCTGCTGGGTGCCGCAGCCCAGATCTCCGTCTCTGTCTGAACTGCCTGTTCGAGGATCAGCCGAAGCGCAGTGGTTCTGCCTGATCGCGGCGGGCCGGCTACGAGAAGGCGACCGTCGCCCGCGAACAGATCGACGGCAACGGCACCAGACGTATCGCCGCCAGCGCCGAGCAGCGTCAGCGGTGCGCGCACGGTGCTGAGCTCGTCGCGCCTTATTCGACTCGGCAACGCCCTGATGCGGAACGGAGCGCTGCCTGAACCCGGCACCGGTGCCGAAGAGGCGACTTCGGCGGCGACTCGCCATTGTTCGCCGGTGGTCGGTTCCGAACCCAGGAAGCCGAACTGCACCTCGGCGCCGTCCTCGGTTCGGATCGCACGGCCGGGCGGCATCGACTCGGGTACGGCTCGCGCGGCGATGCCCGCGAGCGCATAGTCGGCTCGATCGGCCAGCCGCAGGACGAATTTCTGCGGGACGCTGCCTGCCAGCCGGGCAGCGAGCGCCGAGCGATCGCCCGTGATCGCGATGGTGAAACCCACCGCCGCGGACTCACGCAACAGGTTCAACAGCATGTCGACACTGCGCCCTGTGTCGTGCTCGTCCGAGGACGCGACGAAGCTCTCCCAGCCGTCGACGAGCAGCATGACAAATGGCACTGCCGCCCTCTCGGCGCGAGCCTCTGCGATCGAACCGAGGCCAAGTTCGGCGAGGAGTGCATGTCGCCTGGCGATCTCGCCCGTGAGCCTCGTGAGGAGGCGCTGCACACCGCCGAAGTCGTCGCGGGTGACTACCGCGCCGCAGTGCGGAAGTTCGGCCAGCGGACGGAGCCCGCCGCCTGATGCGTCGATCACGTATGTGTGAAGGTGGTCCGCACCGAGTCGAGATGCGCTGGTGACGGCCAATGAGCGAAGAACGGTGCTGCGCCCTGAACGCGGGGCGCCGACCAGCATCAGGGGTCCGCCGGCTGCAAGGTCGACGCACAACGGGGGCTGCTGTTGCTCCGCGGGCACGTCGATCAGGCCGACCGGAACTGTCGAAGCGAGCGCAGGTGGGCGGACCGCACCTATCGGCAGTTGGTCGGGCAGCGGCGGCAGCCAGGGCACTGATGGCACGACGGCGCCAGATCTCGCGGTGGCTTCGCGTACGGCGTCTACCAGTAGCTGCAGGTCGGTCTTGCTTCCGTCGGTTGAGTCGTCGGCGGCGCCGGGCAGCCGGCCCCACTCGTCCAATGCGGTGACGGTCGTCTGTGTGCCCCCCGTCGGCGCGATGCCGCCTACCCGGGCTGTCTGAATCTCGGTCAAGATCGCGCCGGCACGGACGAAGGCGCGTCCGGGCTGACGCTTGTCGATCGCCGCCGCGGCGTCCGACCCAATGACGTCGGCGGACTCGGCGGCGTCTGTTACGCGCAGCGCGATGCGAAGCGCGGTGTTGGCCCTGATCTCGGGGGAGATCACTCCGCTGGGGCGCTGCGTCGCGAGCACCAGATGAATACCCAGCGACCGCCCGCGTTGTGCGATGCCGATGAGGCCGCTGACGAAGTCGGGCAACTCCTCCGCGAGGGCCGCGAACTCGTCGACAACAAGCACGAGTCTCGCCAACGTCGGCGTGTCATCGCGCTGCGAGGCTCGGTACGCATCCAGATCTTTGGCGCCGATCTTGGCGAAGAGAGTTTCACGGCGGCGCACCTCGGTGTCCAGTGACTGCAGGGCCCGCCGAGTCAGATGGGGGTCGAGATCAGTCACGAGCCCGACCGTGTGAGGCAGACGCGCGCAGTCGGCAAACGCGGCTCCGCCCTTGTAGTCGATCAACACGAACGTGATCGCGTCAGGCGGATTGGATACAGCCAAGCTGGCGATCAGCGATTGCAGCAATTCCGACTTGCCAGCACCGGTCGTGCCCGCGACGAGTGCATGTGGGCCGTCTCGCACGAGGTCCAGTGCGAATACGCCTTCCAGCGCAACGCCGAGTTCGGCCACCAGTCCCGTCCCGGCTTGCCAGCGATCGATCACTGATTCCGGGAGGGCATCGGTCAGCCCGAGAAGGTCGAGCAGGCGGCAGGAGTCGGGTATCGAGGACGTGGCCGCAGCACCCGCGTCAGTCAACGGTGCGAGTGCGCGGGCCACTCGCTCGGCCCAACGTGTGCTCGCGCGGTCGCTGATCAGGCCACGCAGGTTGATCGCTCCGTTTGCATCGTCGACCGCCAGGCGCGTTCCGGTTTCCCCGCAAACACGCGCAACGGCTGCGCATGCGGTGGGCAACCGGCGCTCTTCGTCATCGAGGCAGACTGCCGTGATGCCGACGGCGGGACCGGTGGCGAGGACATGGGCCAAGCCGGGGACGTCTGCGAGGGCGCCGGATCGATCGACGACCAGAACGGTCCACCGTCCCGACCAGCCTTGCGGATCGAGTTGCCGATCGGTCCGGCGTTCGTCGATGAGGCGCAGCAGCCCGGCTACCAAGATCGCCCGATCGTCAGCGGTGCACGCCACTCGTCCCCGCAGGTGCGGGAGCCAGCGTGCCCAGGTCCACGCTGGTGCGGCGTCGTCGGACAGGAGCAGTCCGAGGTCGAGATCGGCGGGCGACTGCAGCGCCGCGAGCTGACCGATCGCCCATCGCGCAGTGCTGAGCGCGATGCCTCTTGGGCCTGCGATGCCCAGCGGACCGCGCCGCAGGTTCAGCGTGACTGGGACGAGATGCAACATGCCGGCGGAGTCGATCTCAGAACCGCGGCGCGCACGGAGGTTGGCGGGCAGATCGGCGAGCCCGAGGCGAACATCGAGCATGTCGGCTTCGCCCCGGCGGCGCTCCCACAGTCGGCAGTCGGGAATCGTCGCTGTACGCAGTATCGCCGCAGCGTCTGGATGAGAGCGTCGACGATGGGCGGTCTCGGCGGCGAGCAGCTCAGCTTGCCTTGCGGTCGCCTCCGCGGCCCGGTGGTGAAACCCGATTGCGGCGCGCCTGCGATCACGCCTCCAGTGCAGCCGGTCGCCCGCGGCGGTGCCGATCATCATTACCGGCGAGAGCAGCGCGAACGCGAGGAACTCGATGTTGTGCATTGCGAGCGCCAGGACGCCGCCTGCGACAGCTGGTAGCAGCGCAGCAAGCCACTGCACACGCTGCGGGCGAGTCGGATTCGTGCGGGTCGGCAACGCGACTTCACGCGTCGGGAGACTGGGTGACAGGCGCGGGGGACGGTTGACGCTTCGGGTGCCGTCCACGCCCGGACGGACCGCGGCTGCGGGCTCATCGGCAGCGGCCACGCAAAGCAGCGAATCGCCGATTCGAAGAAGCTCACCGGGCCGGATGGTCGAGCCGTCGGCGTCGACGGGGACGCCGTCAAGCAGCGTGCCATTCATCGATCCGAGATCGCGCACTGTGATGCCCGCCGCCGTGACAGTGATCGCGGCATGTTGGCGCGAGACGTCGGGATCGGTCAGGGTGACGTCACACGCTCGCGCGCGGCCGATCGTGACCACACCGCGAGGCAACGGCGCGACCAATCCCGCGTCCGGCCCGCCGACGAGATGGACGCGAAGAACGGCGCCTGCCGCGAGGTCGCGATCACGAGCGTGGTCGACGTCGACGATGTCGCCGGTCCGCAAACCTGGCCCGCCCAGCAGGGCCGTGGGTGGGAGTGGGCGTGAACCGCTGAAGAGGACGGGGTCCGCGGTGCCTGCGCGGGGCAGAGCAGCGGCGATCCCGCCGACGAACTCGCGCAGCGGCGTCCCCGCAGATGCGCCGACTGCGACGTCGCGGCTGAACCCGTCGGCGTCGCGTACCGAGAGCCGAATGTGCATACGGCGCAGTTTGCCGAGGTCTCGATTCGTCCGGGCCGCCGAAATCCGATCTGTGGATAACTTTCGAATCGAAGCGAGTTATCCACAGACGCTTCTCACGGCCAGCGAGCCTGGCCGCGATCTGCGTACCGTTCCGGCTCGTCAATCAAGTCCGCCACATCCGGCCCGAGCCGGTGGCAATCGCGAAAGGACGCACCCAGAATGCCCGCGCTCAAGGTCACGCCAGACCAGCTTCAATCCCTCAGCGGCAACGTGTCGCGCATCTCGGCTGATGTACGTGGCTCGCATCAGAACTTGAAGGGCCAGCTCGCACCACTGTTCGGTGCGGATTGGTCCGGACAGGCGGCCGCTCAGTTCACTGCGCTGTACGACCAGTTCGACCAGCACGCTAAGGGCCTGTCTGACGCGCTGGACGGCATCGGCCAGCTGCTCAGCCGCGCCGGGGCAACGTATGCCGAGGTCGAGCAGCAGATTGCCTCGTCATTCCGTTGATATGCGTCGGCGACGCGACGGAGCGAGGCGGTTCGAGCGAGACGTCACGTACCCACTTGGTCCGAGCTCGGCGCAGCCGCGGCTTCATCGGCAGCTGAGCGGAGGAGATGCGACACGGTGACGAATCGCAGGCCACGTTGTCGCAATCTGTCGATGAGCGAAGGGAGAGTCTCGACGACGACGTCGTTGTTCAACGTCCCGCCGTCGTGCGCCAGGATGATCGACCCGCGGCTTGCATCGGTCGCGATGCGCGCGACGTTAGAGGCGGCACTGTCCTCGACGTTGTACTTCACGTCCCAGAGCACGATCGTGTACTGCATGCCGACGGCTGCCATTGCAGCTGCGCCGGAGAAGCAGCCGTATGGCGGCCGGAAGGCTACGGGCGCTCGACCCGTGATCCGCCGTATTTCTTGCTCGGTCCGCTGCAGCTCGCGGGTAACTGGCCGGGCGCGTCCCGTAGACAGGTGGTGATGCGACCAGGTGTGGTTCCCGATTTCGTGTCGTTGGGCGGCACGCCGCACCAAGGCAGGGAAGCTGGCGGCGTGTTTTCCGATGACGAAGAACGTCGCGGTGACGTCTTTCGCATCGAGAATGTCGAGAACATCGCTCGTGTATTTGGTGGACGGTCCGTCGTCGAACGTAAGGGCAACCAGCGGCTCGCTGCAGGTAGCTCGATACGCGATCGTGGTGGCGCCCAGCTTCGGCGGGCGATCGGCACCGACAGCGTGACCGGCAAGAGACTCGTGCTCGTGGCTGCTGTACTCCGCCACCGCTGATCCGCCGCCGGCGCCGAGCAGCGTGCCACCGGCAACCAAACCGGAGCTGCGAAGAAAGGCGCGGCGATCCACACGAAAATCTTATCTTGACTTAACTCGGCGACGGTCGATATCTCAGGTCGCCGTTACCCAATCGGGAGGTGACGCAGGACGACCTAGAGCCAGCCGTTGCGCTTGAAGGACCGATACAAGCCGACGCAAACCAGGAGCACGAGCCCGACCACCAGCGGGTATCCGTAGCGCCAGTGCAGCTCCGGCATGTGATCGAAGTTCATGCCGTAGATGCCAGCAACCATGGTCGGCACTGCGGCGATCGCCACCCATGCCGAGATCTTTCGCATGTCCTCGTTCTGGCCGACCGACACCTGAGCCAGGTTGGCGGAAACGAGGGTGTTCAGCAGGTCGTCGAACGACGCCACCTGCTCAACGACTTGCGATACGTGATCGTCGACATCGCGGAAGTACTCGCGGATGTCCTCGGCGACGAGGCGAAGGGGGCGATCGGCCAGCAGGCGCAACGGCACGGACAGCGGACCCGCGGAGCGGCGCAATGCCAGCACCTCACGCTTGAGGACGTACATGCGATTGCTGTCCGTCGCCCGGTTCGCGCCCTCGAAGACCGACGTCTCGAGCTCGTCGATGTCTTCCTGAAGTGCAGCGGTGACGGCGAGATAGCCGTCGACGGCTCGGTCGAGGATCGCGTGGAGGACCACCGATGGCCCGTGCGTGAGCAATTCGCGGTCGGCTTCGAGGCGCTTCCGGACGGCACGTAGGCTGCCGTGCTCGCCGTGACGAACCGTGATCACGTAATTGGCGCCGAGGAAGACCATGACCTCGCCGGTGTCGACGACCTCACCCGAACCGTGCGGTTGCGTGTCGTCGTAGTGCACGGTCTTCACGACCGCGAACAGCATGTCGTCGTACTGATCCAGCTTCGGCCGCTGGTGCGCCTGCACGGCGTCCTCGACCGCTAGGGGGTGCAGGCCGAGGTGAGACGCGATGCCGGCGAGCTGCCGCTCGCTCGGCTCGTGCAGGCCGATCCAGACGAAGCCTGATCGGTGCCGCAGGACGTCGTCGTGTGCTTCCTGCCAGGTCGGATCGCCTGACACCCGCCGGCCGTCGCGGTATACGGCGCAGTCGACGATGGCAGTGCTTCGGTCGACCTCGGGAATCCAAGGCACGCGGGCCTTACGACCTTGGCGTAGCACGCCAGGCCGGGAGAATCGCGGACGCGGAACGGTGGCCATCGGGACACATTCTCCCCCGTCGCGCCGCAGATCGCGGCAGGATGCGATCAAGATGGCGTCCGGACCAGGCGGAGAGGGAGTGTGAACGTGCAGTTCGGTCGGTATTTCGAAGAGTTCGAGGTTGGTGCCGTATACAAGCACTGGCCGGGCAAGACCGTGACGGAGTACGACGATCACCTGTTCTGCCTGCTGACCATGAACCACCACCCGCTGCACATGGACGCAAACTTTGCCGAGAAGGCGACCGATTTCGGCAGGAACGTGGTGGTGGGCAACTACGTGTACTCGCTACTGCTCGGCATGTCCGTGCCGGACGTGAGCGGCAAGGCGATCGCGAATCTCGAGGTCGAGTCGCTGCGCCACGTCTGCTGGACAAGACCCCGTCGAAGTCGAAGTCCGACCGTGGGGTGGTTCAGGTCGAGACGGTCGGCTACAACCAGGACGGCACTGTGGTGTGCGTCTTCCGGCGCAAGGTGATGGTGCCGACCCGCGAGTACATCGACGCGCGCGGCGGTGAGCAACCCGGCAGACCTGAGCCGGCTGCACGCGGCTGACGTGGTCCGCCGGACCAGATGCACGTCGACCGGCCAACGCGCAGCGTCTGCACGGGCTATGGGAGGGCGGCAATGACCTTGTCGACGACACTGAGCGCCCGACGAAGCTCCTCCTCGCCGACCTCGTCGCCCGCCCGGTTCGCCCACGTGTGTTGCGCCGCGCCCAACGACTCGATGGCGGCCCACCCGGCCGCCGTTGGCGCAACGAGGCTGGCTCGGCGATGAGCGGGATTTGGTCGGTACTCGGTCAGCCCGCGCTCGGCCAGCAAGTCGGCGATGCGCTGGACGCTCTGCCGGGCAAGGCCCATCTCGCGGGCGATACCGGCAACGGTCAGCGGACCCTCGAGCACCGCGCCGAGTACCTGCCACCAGGCGGCCGTCAGCCCGACCGGCCGGGCGATCGACTCGGCTACCTGCAGGAACAGTCCGTTGAGCCGGAACGTCTTGAGCACCAGCTCCGTCAACGGTTCGGTCAACGCATCGCCGGCCGGCGTGCGGTCCGGGGCGATCACGCTGCCGCAAGCACGGCGAACGCGCTGGCGTCGCCGTCGTGGTAGAGCCGGTACCAGGCGTCGAGGACATCGCTGGTGTACAAGCCGAGCTTGGCGAAGATGTGCCGCGCGAAGTCGATCGGGTCGGTACCGCCGGCAGTGATCAGACCGCGATCGGTGACCGCCGGCTCGTCGCGGTAACGGTCGCCGCCGTGATAGCCGGTTGCCTGCAGGTACCGGGCCGCATTGCTCGTGTGGCCGTACTCGTCGAGCACGCCGGCACGGGCGAGCCCGAGCGTTGCGCCGCAGATCGCGGCGACCGGCGTGCCCGCCCGCAGGAACTGAGCCGCCTTCGCGGCGAACGCACCATTGCCGCCCTCGCCCCAACGGTGATCGCCGGCCAGGATCAGCATGGCGCTCGATTCGGGCTCGAGCTCGGCGACCGTCACGTCCGGCACGATCCGCATACCGCCCATGGTCGTGATCGGCTCGCGGGTCTCGGCGACGGTCCGCACCTGGAAACGTCCAGGCGAGCGTTGCCATTGCTGGCTGTTGATGTGCGCGATCGCGTGGCCGGCTTCCCAGTCGGCCATCGTGTCGTAGACCGCCAAGTGCACTGTCTCGATGCCGTTCATTTGCGGCTCCTCTCCTCAGTGACAGCAGCCTGTCATAATGACAGCACACTGTCAATATGGGACGAGGCGCCACGCGGTCAGCGCATCGAGCAGTCCCGGTACGAGGTCGAGCGAGCCGAGTTCGGCGGCGGAAACCCACCGGGCGTCCACGGCATCGTCGCCAGCCCGCAGCGCCCCGCCGACGACCGAACAGACGAAGTCGTCGATCTCGTAGACCACGGAGCCTGGTCCGTCGCGCTCGACACGTCCGGCATGGCGCTCGACCTGGACGTGCAGCCCCGTCTCCTCGGCGACCTCGCGTACGCACGCCGCTGCGGGCGGCTCGCCGGGCTCGCAGCGGCCCCCAGGAATCGACCACAGGCCAGATGCAGGCGGCGTGCCTCTCTGAATCACGAGCAATCGTCTGGCATCGTCAAACACAATTCCGCCGGCGCAGGGCACACATTTAGGTCGCACGGAGTTAGTCTCTAGCTACGCTGGATGCACGGCGGGGCTGAGGCAACGTCGCCCTCGCCGCCGGTACGACCGCACGAACGACAGGATCTGGGTGCCGATGGAAGCGAGGCCGGCGTGGACACCAAGAAACTGATCGGTGTCGCACTGGGCGTGTTCGTCATTTTCTTTATCGTGACGCAACCGAGTCAGGCGGCCGACATCACACACAACATCTGGCACGGAACCGTCAACGTCGCCCACGGCGTAGCGGACTTCGTCGACAAGCTGTAGCTCGATGAGCGGTGGGCCCAAGGTCCAGCGGTACCTGCTGCCCAGCGAGGCCCGGGTGTTCGTTGTACGGCGGCACTGGATCTCGTTCGCGCCGTCGGTGCTGCTGTTCTTCGCGTTCCTCGCGGGCGGGTTGCTGGCGGTGTTCTTGTTCAGGAACACCCAGCTGCCCGAGACCGTGGCTGTCTGTTTCATCGTGTTCAGCGTCCTGTGGCTTGGCTGGATAATCGGCGACTGGTATTTCGAGGAGATCATCGTCACCAACCGCCGGGTCCTGTTGATCAGCGGCATCCTCACTCGCAAGGTAGCGATCATGCCCCTGATCAAGGTGACCGACCTGACCTTCGAGCAGACCCTGTGGGGCCGAATACTGCATTACGGCACGTTCATCGTGGAATCGGCCGGTCAGGATCAAGCGCTTTCCCGGATCGACTACCTGGCCCATCCGCTGCAGCGCTACCGCGAGGTGTCCGCGCTGCTGTTCGGCACCGGTCTCCCTCCCGATCCGGAGGATCTGGGGGCCCGGCACGACACGGCGCCCATCCCAGCCGTGCCCCCACGTAAGGAGAGCTGAGCGCACGCGCCGAGCGCCACGGGACTTGCCCGCGCCCGTACGCTCGCGGCGTGACGATCGACCTGCATACCCACTCGACCGCATCCGATGGGACGGACCGTCCAGCCGAGCTGATGGCCAACGCGGCAACCGCCGGACTTGAGATCGTGGCGATCACCGACCACGACACGACCGGCGGCTGGGACGAGGCGGAGGCCGCATTACCCGACGGGCTGACCCTCATACCGGGCGCGGAGTTCTCGTGCGCTCACATCGACGACGACGGCAAGCGGATCAGCCTGCACCTGCTCGGGTATCTGTTCGATCCCGATCACGACGGGCTGCGCGCCGAGCGTGCCCGGCTGCGAGTCAGTCGGCTCGGCCGCGGGCGGGCGATCGTCGACAACCTCGTCGCCGACGGCGTGGCGGTCACCTGGAACCGGGTGGTCGAGGTCGCACGCGGCGGAGCGGTCGGGCGTCCGCATATCGCGCGAGTGCTCGTCGAGAACGGCGTCGTCGGCGATGTGGACGACGCGTTTCGCGAGTTGCTGTCGACATCGTCGAAGTACTACGTGCCGAAGGCTGACGGGGACGTGTTCGTCGCCATCCGGCTCGTGCACGAGGCGGGCGGCGTGAGCGTGTTCGCCCATCCGCTTGCCCGGCGCCGTGGCGCTGTCGTCGGTGACGATGTGATCGCCGAGATGGCGCGCGCTGGGCTGGACGGCATCGAGGTCGGCCAT
>WNGE01006769.1_pt1 | contig 14052 bp, 11 predicted proteins | sample 5400651 | NCBI WGS metagenome assembly WNGE01 (sample SAMN13153370, study PRJNA577476) | soil metagenome | isolation source: 60 cm soil or saprolite under grassland replicate 2 | place: USA:California | collected 2016-06-15 | reverse complement strand
CAAGAAGCGCCGCGCGGCTCGCCGACATTTGGAGCGCCACCGGAAGCATTCGTCGCGTTCATCGAGAATCACGATCAGGTTTCAAACACCGCCGCCGGTGAGCGACTTCGTTTCCAAACCTCCCCCGGTCGCTATCGCGCCATAACTGCTTTGCTTTTGCTCGGGCCATGGACACCACTGCTTTTTCAGGGTCAGGAGTTTGGTGCTTCGACCCCATTTGTGTTTTTTACAGACACTGGCGATGGCCCGATGCGCGAGGCTATTCGCAAAGGACGCTTCGAATTTCTCGCGCAGTTTCCCTCACTCGCCAGCGATGAAGTGCAAAAGCGGTTGCCGGTACCTTCCAATCCGAAAGTTTTTGCAGGCTCCAAGCTCGATTTTTCCGAGCGAGAGACGAACAAGCAATTCTACGACATGTATATCGATCTCTTGCGGTTGCGCCGCGAAGACTCACGTTTTCGGGAGCAAAAACTGGGCGCAGTAGACGGTGCCGTGCTCGGAGCGAAAAGTTTTGTGCTGCGCTACTTCAGCGACGGAAACACTGACGATCGACTGCTCGTGGTGAACTTCAGCGAACGCCAAGCTCTTGCCCCGGTTCCGGAACCGTTACTGGCGCCACCACTCGGTTTGGAATGGGAAACACTTTGGTCGAGCGAATCTGCTCGCTACGGAGGACCAGGAGTGGTTACCGTGGCAACGCAAGACAGTTGGATATTGCCGGCGGAAGCAGCGGTGGCGCTGCGGCTGGTGCCTGAAAAAGCGCCGCGACACCAACCAAAATCAGGCAAACGGGGCTGAGTAACTTCGTTGTTAGCCTCGACAACCAGTGAATAAAGAATCTCAAGCTAGCCGGGTGATTGTCCGTGCGATGCGGTGGGACGGCGCGCATATGTCGCGCGACCTTTTGCTCGATCGTGAGTGGCTAGTTACCAACGGCCTTGGCGGCTATGCATCCGGCACTGTTTCAGGCGCAGTGACGCGGCGTTACCATGGTTTGCTCATTGCAGCGTTGCCCGCGCCGCTCGGACGCGTAGTGATGTGGAGCCATGTTTCGGAATTTCTCCGCTTCAGCGACGATGATGTGGTTTCTCTCGGCGCGGAAGAACGCGCCGGCGGCCAGCTGGATTTAAAAAGTGCCGATTACCTGACCGAATTTCGGCTCGAGGATGGACTTCCGGTGTGGACATATCGCGTTCGCGAAGTGGTGGTCGAGAAGCGCGTCCTGCTTCCTCATTTGCAGAACACGGTCCATATCAGTTACCGAGTGATCTCAGGAGCAAAGCCCCCGCGCCTCGAATTGCGGTCCGCTTTTCATTTTCGTCATCATGAAGCGCCGGTGGATACCGACTTGGCGGCGCCCTACAAGCTGACTGCCGACGGCCGTTACGAAATCGCCGCGGCACGTCGAAAACTGCCGCCGCTGCGGATGCGACTTTGTGGCTGTCAATCCGCTTTCACGATTGCGCCCTCGAAAATTCCCGAGGTTGTTTATCGGATCGAGCAACAGCGTGGCTATACCTATCAAGGCGAACTCTGGAGTCCGGGATTTTTTCGAATTGACCTGGCCGAGCAAAACACAGCGACCCTGGTGGGCTCGACCGAGCCATGGGATATCATTAACGTGTTGGGACCCGAAGATGTTCTTGACGCGGAGCGCGAACGGCGCGCGCGCCTGCTTCAGGATGCGATTCCGAAAGCACGCCAGGATTTTCCCGCCGAGCTCGTTCTTGCGGCCGATCAGTTTGTGATTACGCCTGCGGGCCGATTTGAGGAAGCCGCTCGCGCACATGCGGCGGGCGACGAAGTGCGCACCGTGATCGCCGGATACCATTGGTTTACCGATTGGGGACGCGACACGATGATTAGCCTCGAAGGTCTGACGCTGATCACCGGGCGCTGGCTGGAGGCCGGCTATATCCTGCGCACTTTCGCGCGTTACGTCCGCGATGGACTCATTCCCAATATGTTTCCCGACGGCGCTAAGGAGGGAAAATATCACACGGCCGATGCCACACTCTGGTTCTTTCACGCTCTCAATCGCTATCTCGAACGCACGAAAGATCGAAACACGTTGGAGTCGCTTCTGCCGGGCTTAATCGACATTGTGGAGCGCCATTTGCGTGGGACAAAGTTTAACATCCATGTCGATCCAAACGACGGCCTGCTCGTCCAGGGAGAAAAAGGCTACCCGCTCACTTGGATGGATGCGAAGATGGGCGATTGGATCGTTACCCCGCGCCGGGGAAAAGCCGTCGAGATTAACGCGCTTTGGCACAACGCTCTTCGCCTGCTTGCAGGTTGGTTGCGCGAAACTGGCGACGATACGGCCGCGCAACGCTACGAGGAACACGCGGAACGCGCATTCGCCTCTTTCAACAAACGGTTCTGGTTCGCGGAAGGCGGTTATCTTTACGATGTTGTCGATGTTGAAGGTGGGTCGCGCAACGATTCCTCATTGCGGCCTAATCAACTATTTGCCATCTCGCTTGACCATCCTGTCCTCGATGCGGAACGCTGGAAGTCCGTCATCGACATTGTGGAAAAAAAATTGGTCACGCCGCTCGGTTTGCGCACGCTCTCGCCCGACGATCCGGAATACAAACCAATTTATGGCGGCGATCTGCGCTCGCGCGACGGCGCCTATCATCAAGGCACGGTTTGGGCGTGGTTGATCGGGCCATTCATCGACGCGTGGTTGAAAGTGCATCCGCACGATCGAGCCACGGCGCGTAAATTTCTCGTGCGGTTTCCCCAGCATTTGAACGAAGCGGGCATCGGCACGATCAGCGAAGTGTTCGATGCCCGGGAACCGCACAACCCGGGTGGCTGCATTGCGCAAGCCTGGAGTGTTGCCGAAGTGCTGCGCGCCTGGTCGAAGACAGCCTGAAATAGCGCTCGCCGCGATGAACGATCTACTGGCGTTAGACAATTAAACTTCCGCCACCTTTCAGGAAGTCGCGTTTGCACGTGCCAGATTAACAGCGCATAACTTCCGCCGATGAAATTCGTTTTGCTCATCGTTGCAATTAGCTCGATCTCGATCTTCGCATTTGCCCAGGAGAAAACTACGCCCCCGCCAAAAGTATATCCCGTCGCTTTGCCGAACTACGACGAAGAAACAGCTACGCGACTCCAAATCTTTTTGGACAACAACTATTTCGGACCAGGTAAGATCGATGGAAAAATGGGCGAGTTTTTTCGTAAAGCGCTCATTTCCTACAAGCACGCCCGCGCCATGCCGAAGACGGGCGCGGTCGATCAGTGGATGCTCGACCAAGTGCCAGTGACTTACACGACCTACACAATCAGAGAGGAAGATCTGAAATTAATCGGAGACGTTCCAAGCGGTCATGCCGAGCAGGCAAGATTGAAATGGCTCCCCTACACCTCGCTGCTCGAATTCATCGCCGAGCGTTATCATTCCGCCGAATCCTATATTCAGAAACTCAATCCCGGAAAGAATTGGGAACATCTGCAACCAGGCGAAATTCTCAAAGTGCCTAACGTCTTGCCATTCGAAGTCGAAAAATTCACGGAAGGCAAGATTCCTGAAAATCCGGCATTCGCGAATCGCAAGATCTTCGTCGATACCGGGGAACATCTGCTTGAAGTCTTCGACAACGACCAGCTCGTCTGTGTGTTCCCGATTACGCCCGGGTCAAAAACGCTGCCTGCGCCGGTCGGCACATGGAAGATTCTCGGCGCAACGGTCTGGCCGTGGTTCCGGTATGATGAGGGGATGCTCAACCACGGGGTGCGCACCGAAAACTACTACAATCTGCCGCCCGGCCCGAACAACCTCGTCGGCGTGCTCTGGATGGGGTTAAACAAACCGGGCATCGGTATCCACGGCACAAACAACCCGGAGACGATCGGACGCGCCGCCAGTCACGGCTGCATTCGACTGGCGAACTGGGACGCTGCCCGCGTCAAGGACCTCGTGAGCGTCGGCAATACTGTCATCATTTTCTAGGTAGGGACGGACCGCCGGGCCGTCCGGCGCAATCGGTGAGCGCGCCCTACCAAATTTCCTAGAAAAAAATCGCGCGGAATGGCGATCTCAAACGTCTAGGCTTTAGATCAACCAATGGATGCCAGTGAACGCGAACAGTATCGGGCGGCCATACACGGCGATCGAGCAGCATTTGAAATGATTATCCGCACGCACTGCCGAACACTTTTCGCCATCGCTTATGGCATTCTGCAAAACCGCGAGGAAGCCGAAGACGTCGTGCAGGATGCGCTCGTCAAAGCTTGGAAAACGCGCTGGCGCGTGCGCGATTCGGAGAAATTTCCCGCCTGGCTTGCGACCATCGCTCGTCATCGCGCTCACGATATCTTTCGGAAACGCCGCACCGTTCCGTTGTCCACAGCATTGGACGAAGTAATTGAGCCAAGTTCGGTTGCTGAGCCGAACGGCTCAGAGTTTGATCAACAACTGCGTTCGGCGCTGGCTGCGCTGCCGGAGCTTCACCGCGCTGCGCTTACCCTCCGTTACTTCGAGGAAATGGATTACCGGAGTATTGAAAACATTCTGGGCCTGAGCAACGGCGCGTTGCGCGGGATCCTCGGTCGCGCCCTCGCCTCGATGCGCAAACAACTTCGGCCGGCTCTCGCTTCACTTAAATAACAGTATGGCAACCATTCACGACGAAATCGATAATTGGCTCGCCGCCGATATTCACGGCGAGCGTTCAGATGACGAACGCGGCGCGCTCCACGCGCATCTCGTCGAATGCGCCGCCTGCCGAAAAGCTCATCAGGAGAACAAAGTCATGAATAAAGTTCTGGAAGAAACTCTCGCTCACGAAAAACCCGACCCGACCTTTGAGCAGCGAATGCTGTCCGGTTTTCGCAGCCGCATTCCGCAGCAAAGCCGACTCGTAAGGTTGATTGTCGACCTTGTGCGCCTGCGCGCAGTTCAAATCACCGCGGTCGCTGCGGTCCTGCTCGCGCTGATACAAATCGGACGAATGATTACTGGCGAGGGTGCGACTGCGCCCCGCGATTATGCATATCTCGGTGGAGAGGAATATGCGACGCAGGCGGGGCAGCTGCCACAAGCGTCTACCGACGGGCTGGCCGCCATGCGCAAATCGGAGAGTCACCGCGATAAAGACATTGCAGCCGGAAAAGCGAGATCGCGCTTGGTCTCTGCAGCCCCGCAACCTCCAGCCACCCCCGCGACACCACAGCAACCTGGAGTGCTATCGGAATCTTATGGGGAAGTCGCGGCACCTTCCGGGAAGAGCAGGCCAACTAGAGCTCTGCAGACGGTCCCATCAGAGGAGAGCGAGCAGGTGGGAATGGCTGGGGTAGCGGAAAGCCCAGAAGATGCTCAGGCACCCGGTAGCGCAGCAACAGCAAACCGAAAACTCATTCGCAACGCGCACGTCGATCTGGAAATCGTCAGCTTCGACGACGCGGTGCAGAAGATCACTGCGTTCACGAACGAAGAGCGCGGTTATGTGGCGACTTCAAGCTCTGAAAAACAAGCGAACGGAAAACTGAGAGGCGAAATCGTCGTTAAGGTGCTCCCGGAAAATCTTGATCACTTCCTGCAAAAGATTCGCGGGCTCGGCGAGTTGAAGAACCAGACGCTCGGGACTGAGGACGTGACCAAGGCATACTTCGACACTGATGCACGTCTGAAGAACGCCCGCGTAATGGAGCAGCGTTTGGTCGACATGATGAAAACGAAGACCGGCAAGGTTTCCGATTTGCTTCAGGTGGAAAAGGAACTCGGTCGCGTGCGCGAAGAGATCGAGAAGATGCAGGGGGAATTGAAGTATTGGGATTCCCAGGTGCAATTCGCAACGGTGACGATTTCTCTGGTCGAAAAGGACATGGAAGAACCGGCGGCGTTTCTGATCAAGGAGCGTTCGCAGCTCGCACTTTATGCGCCAGATGTTGAGAAGATCTACAACGACATCAAAGCGCTCGCGTCGTCGAAAGTGCAGATCACAAATGCCCAGCTCAACCGCGACTATTCAGGACGTATTTCGGCGACAATGAGCATGTTGATCGCGCCGGAAGAAAGCGAAGCAGTAATCGGTCGGGTTAAAAGCTTCGGACGCGTGGAAAACTTTCAAACCCAAACGGAGCGCATCGCGCAGGGCGGGACTGGCATGGCTGAAAATGCAAAGACTAAGCGCGACAAGGTGGAGCTCAACATCACGATTTCCCGCGAGGAACAGGAGCAGGCATTTCAGCAAACGAGCTTGCGGATTCGCACGTCATCGGTGGACGAAAAGGCAAGGGACCTTCGCACCCTCGCCGAAAAACAAGGCGGTCGCGTTCGGAGCTCGACCTTTACCCGCGATCCGGACGGGCGCGAACTGGCAAATATTTGGCTGCGTGTGCCGATGAAAAATTATTCGGCGCTCATGCAATCCCTGCACTCTCTCGGCAAAGTCGAAGATGTAAGCGTGCACCGGCAGGATCGCACTGGCACACAGATCGACGAGGCAAACGCGCCGGCGGACATCTCGATCCAGGTTTACAGCCAGGGGAACATCGTTTCATCCGAGACCGGCTTGTTCGCTACGCTGCGACGGACTCTCACGCAAAGCGCCAGCGCGATCATGTGGAGCTTGCGCATGATCGGCGTTGCGGTTGCGTTCCTGGCGCCATGGGTGATTGCAATTGTTTTCATTGTCTGGTTTGTGAAGCGGATCGCACGTGCGAGACAAAGCAAAGCCCGATAATTGTAGGGCGTCTGTGTCAGACGCCGATCACATGGAGAGGCGTTTCACAGAAACCCCCTACAATTGCGAGCGGCGACCTGCTGCGAATCGCTCTTGCTCGCTCTCGAAACGAGTCATATTTTCTTTCGCACGGAGGATGTCGATGAAAACAACCAGCGGTATCAGCTTCGATAACGCGGCCGTGGCCGCAACGCCGAAACATCTTTTGCAATTCGCAGTCGACCAGCGTTACGACGATTACACGTCAGTGGACCACGCGGTCTGGCGGTTCATCATGCGCCAGAACATTTTTTTCCTGAAGGAGTACGCGCATAAGGTTTATTTCCAGGGCCTGCTCAACACGGGGATTTCTTTTGAGCGCATCCCGCGTATTCAGGAGATGAACGACATTCTCGCCAAGATCGAGTGGGGCGCGGTGGCGGTGGATGGTTTTATTCCCCCGGCGGCATTCATGGAATTTCAAGCTTACAAGGTTCTGGTAATCGCGTGCGACATGCGGCAAATCCATCACATCGAATACACGCCTGCTCCCGACATCGTGCACGAAGCGGCGGGTCACGCGCCGATTATTGTCGATCGTGAGTATTCGAATTATTTGCAGCGTTTTGGTGAAGTTGGCGCGAAAGCGATGTCGTCAAAGAAAGATTTCGAACTCTATCAAGCGATCCGGCACTTGTCGATCTTAAAGGAACAGGCCAATAGCGACCCGAAAGAAGTCGAGGAAGCAACCAAACTGGTCGAACATCGCCAAAAAAATCTTGGCGAACCTTCGGAGATGGCGCTGCTCTCGCGCCTGCACTGGTGGACAGTCGAGTACGGATTGATCGGCACGCTCGAGAACCCAAAAATCTACGGCGCGGGATTACTTTCATCGATTGGCGAATCGGTCTCATGTCTCGAGCCGCAAGTGAAGAAGATCTCCTACTCCATCGACGCGGCGAATGTGCCGTTCGATATTACAACCAAGCAGCCGCAACTCTTCGTCTGTCGTGATTTCAAACATCTCGCTGACGTGCTTGAAGAATTTGCGAACAAGATGGCGTTCATGGTGGGCGGACTCGAAGGCATCAACAAGGCCATCGAATGCAAGAACGTCGCGACCTGCGAATACTCATCCGGCCTGCAAGTCAGCAGTATTTTTAACGAGGTCATCACCGACGAACACCATTCCCCGATCTATCTCCGGACGACCGGCAAGACGGCGCTGGCGTTCCGCAGCAAAGAGCTCGAAGGCCACGGTATCGATTATCACAAGGAAGGCTTTGGTTCGCCTATCGGGAAATGGAAACAAACAACGACGTTGCCTGAGTTGCTCACCAACGATCAACTGCATGCGCTCGGAATTGTTGAGGGCAAAAAGGCAAAGCTCGAGTTCGTCAGCGGCATCGTCGTTTCGGGCAGAGTTGAGAAAATCTTGCGCGGCGACGGGAGATTACTCTTGATCACAATCTCAAATTGCAGCGCGAAATACGGCGACCGCGTCCTATTCGATCCCGACTGGGGGACGTACGACATGGCCGTCGGCGAGCGAATCAGCTCGGTCTTTAACGGGGCGGCAGACAAGGACGCTTACAATCAGGTTGCGCTGGTCCCGAAGGAACGGACCATCAAGGTCCCGTCCGATGCGAAACGCAAGCGGCTTGAAAATCTTTACGCGCAGGTGCGCAAGATTCGCGAGAGCAAAGCCGGCTACGAACGGCTGGGTGAAATTTGGGAGACCCAGCAAGCCGAACATCCCGAGGACTGGCTATTATCCATGGAAATCTTCGAAATTCTCGACACCACCGATCAACAGCCCGAACTAAAAGCGAAAATCGAGGAATTCCTGGGCGAAAAGAAAGCCAAGACCAAAGACCTCTCGACCTTAGTCAGCTGGGGATTCCGTCTGGTCGAGTACCACAAGAAACCGGAATATCAGGCGACATTGCACGCGTCGCCGAAGTGAAGCCGTTATTCGAGCGGGCTGGGAATCTCTCGTTATAGCCACGGCTCTGCGAGCCGTGATTGTTTATGAACCGACCACAGGCCGGTGGCTACAGCAGTGCAGCGATCAATAGCTTTCATCCTTGAAATGCCGTTTTCCCTTTAGCGCCTTCGCATACTCATCTTTGCTCAGTATGTTTTCATCCAGCTGCATATCGGTTCGGCAAAGGCTTTTGAAGAACCCCTCGATGCGTTCTTTGCTGCTCAACACTTCGTCCGTGAGATAGTTTACATCGACATTGATGCAGATCGCGCCGACGATCCCGAATTCCTTGCGCGTAATAGGAATCGTCGTGCACTTGAATTTCCGCGCCCCGATGTCCAGCTCGTAATTCAATTTCTCTTCATTGAGAAGCTGGCGCTTTTTGAGATCGATCAGGAGATTGGTCGTGCCATCGCGCAGGTGACGGCCAGTCACATTGTTCTCCAGAACGATCAGCGAGTGTGCCGGATCAGCCAGATTGTGCAGCAAGATTTCGATGCCTGTATTCGGGAATGACTTTCCGATCAGGTGCACGATCCGCACGTAATTGTCGAGGAACTCGGTCGTGTCATCGGCGATTTTTTTTCCACCATATTTATCAAAAAGTTGCGCGTAGACCTTTTGCTCTGCCGGTTCCAGCTGGCTCCGAACATTATTTTGTTCGCCGATAAAAATCAGTTGGCGCGCCGCTGTCCGGTCTTCGTTTTTGAGAAAATAATGCATTCCGAGCCGGAAATCTTTCAGGCTGAATTCGCCAAAGTTCTCGCGAGAGATGGTGAACGGATAAAAATCGTACTCTTCCAGGTTTCGGCCGAATTTGCGGCGCTGCTCTTTGTATTTCCCCCAAAGAAAGCCCATGGCGAGAAAGAGAAGCGAGACGAGGATCGACGCGATGACGTTAATGCTGAGCTCGCTTTGCAGAGTTTTGATCATAGGTGGGCCTTAATTCCCCGGCCGATATCACAAGTTGCAATCGTTGGCAGTGCGCCACTAATCAGAGGCTCCCCGTGAGGCTCGACAAGGTAATGTTTTCCAGAGCGACATCGTTTGGTCGTGACAGTGCATAGGCGACGGCGCCGGCAACTTCCTCGGGCGAGATCATTTTTTCCCGCGGCCATTCGCCTTCGAGTTGATTCCAAATGCTGGTGTCAGTCGCGGCCGGATAAACGTTGATGACGCGAATTTTATGTTCCCGTAATTCTTCGCGGACAGATTGCGAGAATCCCTCGAGAGCGAACTTGCTCATGCAATAGGCGCTCCAGCTTGGATAGCCGGTTTTGGCCGCGATTGAAAGAATGTTCACAATGCTCGACCCCGGCGGCATTCGCGGAGCGAAATGCTGCGTCAATAAGAATGGCGCGGTGACATTGACGCCGAGCGTCTGCTCCCACTCGACAGATGTAATTTCTCCGAACGGTTTCACGACGGCAACGCCCGCGTTGTTTACCAGCAGGTCGATCGGATCCTTTCCAACCTCAGCGATAAGATCGGAAACCCCAGATGAGATAGCGAGATCGTGAATTAGACGAATAATGTTTGCACAATTTGCTTTCAGAGACTTGCAGACATCCGCCAGAGCAACGGTGTCTCGGCCGTGGAGAAGAAGCGTCACGTCAGGCGCGGCTAGCTTCTCAGCAATCGCGCGGCCAATGCCACGGCTCGCCCCAGTGATAAGATAACGTTTCATTTTTGCCTGAAGGAAACGTCCAACGCCCAACGCCCAACGTCCAATGCGGAATTGGAAACTGGTAGGGCGTGACCGCCGGGCGCGCCGGACCATTGCGTCAGGTTCTTCGCAAGGTAAACCGGTTATTCGCTGTTTCCCACAAACGCAATCGCACGAGCTGCTGGTTCAGACGATTATCGATCTTCGGCCAAAGCCCGCGGACGATATTCTCCCCCGTCGAAGGGACACCTCGAAAATCTTCGGTCTCAAGGTCCAGGTGTCGATCACGCCATGGCGCAAGCGATTCTTCGATCGCTCTTCGAAATTCGACAAAATCGTAAAGCGTTCCACTGCGCCTGTCGTACTCACCGCCAACCGTTGTCTCAGTCAGATAGTGATGACCGTGACCAAGCGGATTGTTGCACTTGCCGTATAGCTTCGCATTTTCAGCATCGGAAAGAGCAACGGCTTGTAGACGATGGGCAGCATTGAAGGGCACTCGCATTCCGAGGAAAACGGTGTCGTCATTCCATACTTCCGCGAAGAAATCTTCGCGCTCATGCAAACGGATGCGATGCAGCGGCACTATGTCATGCACGCGCTCGTAAAGGTACCCGGCCAAGCTTTCCGTAGTAATAGGGCGACCCTTTAAGCCGACGACGTCTTGATTGAGATATCGGTGGTCGAGTTCGTCACGCAACGAACGTAGGCAACCATCGAGCACGTCGTAGCGAACCAAAGGCACGTCCGCATCAAGTTTCTCCATTCGCAAAGTCAGGCGAGCCCGATAATTGTGCCCGTGAGGCGAAGTTGCCGGGCCAAACAGGCGCGTGTTCTCCTCGCCACTCAGGAGCGGCGACATCGTTTTGCGCGCGGCCGAAAACTCGAACCAATAGTTCGCTTCGCCGGCGCCATTTGCATAGAAGGTGGCGCTCTCATCGGGTGACTCGCTCACATGGCACACGGCGAGAGTTGCATCGACATCGGAGAACAGCGGCGCAACGTCGAGGTAGAGTTGTCGCGCGACATTCACTGCCGTAGGCGGGACTCTGTGAAACGACGGATTGTCTTGATTGAGAAACTTGTGATCGAAACGTTCGCGCACAATTCTGCCGGCTCGCGCCTTGATTTCGCTGATGTTAATCAGCATTCCGTTGCTTTGGTCGACGGGCCCGGTAAAAACAAAATAGGCGACGTAATTGCGACCCGTGCCGTAGCGCGCGTTCGTTTCAGTCCCGAAGACGGCCAGGTTTTTGGCCTCCCTCCAACCGCTGACATGTAGGCGCCGCGATGCCGAAAATTCGAGCCGCTTGCTGACGGTCAGGAGCATAACGTCGTCACCGCCTCAGCCAACAATGATCCCGGACAACAGCATGACCGGGAATTAGTCAAACATTCTTTTGACTTACTCCGAATCCTCATGATCTTTGAATTAATGAAAAATATAGGCTGGCGGGAGCGGTTGTTCAAAAGCACGCGGGGGAAAATCCTTAACCTTCTGCGCACACGGGAATGGACAGTGAACGAACTCGCGGAAGAGTTGCGCCTGACTGATAACGCCGTGCGAGCACACCTTGCGAGCCTCGAGCGCGACAGACTCGTGACCCAGTCAGGCATGAAGCCGGGCACTCGCAAACCGCACACTACGTATGCGCTCGGCTCGGAAGCCGAACAACTGTTTCCGAAGGCATACGGACCACTGATCTCGCTTCTGATGTCGATCTTCTCTCGACATGTTAAGCCAGCAAATTTGCGCGCTGGAATGCGGGCCGCTGGCCGAACCGTCGCCCAGGAATATCTGCGCGAGTTGAAGGGCAAGACCCGCCAGCAAAGAATCGATGCTGCACTCGGCGTTCTCAAGGAGCTGGGCAGTGCCGCCAGTTTTCGCGAAGAAGATGGAAGGCACTTCATCTATGGCAACGGCTGTCCAATTGCTGCCGCCACAGCGAATCATCCCGAAGCATGCCTGCTGGCGGAATCGTTGCTCGCCGAGATAATTGGCTCGCCGGTGAAAGAACATTGCATTCGCGGACCAGCGCCTTCTTGCCGCTTCGAGGTGAAATAAACGCGTCGCACATTAATTTTTCAGCACGAGAGAAATTCAGCGCGGCTGGCCCGTTGTTTTAAATGCGCCGGGCAGGCAAGTGGTAATCAGCTTTGCTTAATGTGGTACCGTAATAGCAGAACGAATTACGCGCCTGAAATAAATAGTCAAATGATTTATTGACTTATTATCGCGACACGACAAATTGCTGGCATGAACACAACCACTGATCAATCACACGCCGCGCACAATATCTCGGGTTCGCCTGCTCATCAGGCATTCCGGATCCTTCAGTTCGGGTTCACAGTTGCCCCCATCCTTGCCGGATTGGACAAGTTCTTCCACCTGCTGGTGAACTGGGACCAGTATCTCCCTCCGCTGGTAGCGAAAGTTTCGCCCATACAACCGCACACGCTGATGCTTGTCGTCGGCGTAATCGAGATTGTGGCTGGAATTGGGGTCGCGCTCAAGCCGCAGATTTTCGCTTACGTCGTCGCCGCCTGGCTGGCGTTGATTATAATAAACCTGTTACTGATCCCCGGGTACTTCGATGTCGCGCTCCGTGATTTAGGACTATTGCTCGGCGCTCTTGCACTGGGTCGGTTAAGCGCGCAGTACTCCCGCAGCTAAGTCACTGGCGCAACTAAAATTCGCATGAGGGTGCACCCGTAAAAATTGGAGGCATAACCGGATGTGCTCTGCCAACTGTTCGAGGCGCGCCTGCAACGTCGTCGCAACTGCGGCAGCACAACGCGTGGCATCTAATCTTTCAGAAGCGAGAGAAATTCCGAGCGGGTTCGCGCGTCGTCTTTGAAAGTGCCGAGCAAACAGGAGGTCTTCATGACCGAATTCTGCTTTTCCACACCGCGCATCATCATGCAGAGATGTTTGGCCTCTACGACCACGGCGACCCCGGAGGGTTCGAGACATCGCATGAGCGACTCAGCAATCTGCGTCGTGAGATTTTCCTGGATCTGCAATCGGCGCGCGAAGACATCGACGATGCGCGCCACCTTGGAAAGGCCGATCACTTTCCCGTTTGGAATGTAAGCCACGTGCGCCCGGCCGATGAATGGAAGCAGATGATGTTCGCACATCGAATAAAGCTCGATGTCCTTGACGAGAATGATCTCGCTCGCTTCCGACTCGAAGACGGCATCATTAATAATCTCGTCCAGGTCCTGCCGATACCCCTGGGTGAGGAACTCCAGAGCACGCGCCGCCCGATCCGGCGTGCGTCGCAGACCTTCTCGATCCAGATCTTCGCCGATGCTTTGAAGCAGGTCGCGATACGCCTTCGCGATTCTGTCGAGGTCTTTTTCTGCCAGGCGATTGGTCTCGCGCGTTAATCGCTCTTCTATGTCGAGATCGGAATTGCGCCGTTGAATCATGAATCGTGTTTGTCCGTGCGCCGCTGATGTGCCGCGTCAATCGAGCCAGCTTTGCGGGTATTTTGGATCGTCGAGTGCGAGCGATTCCTCTGTCAGCTCAAGGGTGTGCTGGGTGTCGAACATTACGGCAAGCTCCTCGGTGCGCGTAGCATTCTTGCTCGCCATGATTGTCCCCGGGTGCGGGCCGTGCGGAATGCCGCGCGGATGCAATGTGATCGAGCCGCTTTCGATTCCGCGGCGCGACCTAAAATTTCCGCGGACGTAAAACAAAACCTCAT
>WNGE01011328.1_pt1 | contig 14053 bp, 18 predicted proteins | sample 5400651 | NCBI WGS metagenome assembly WNGE01 (sample SAMN13153370, study PRJNA577476) | soil metagenome | isolation source: 60 cm soil or saprolite under grassland replicate 2 | place: USA:California | collected 2016-06-15 | reverse complement strand
CCTTCCTGGTGCACACCAGCGAGGCGGTAGTGGCGCTCACCGCGCCGCAACAGTCCGCCGGCTGAAACCGCCGCGCGCCCCACCTGGTCTACTCAGCTCCGGCCTCACGCGTCGCGCAGCCGCAGCAGCAGCCCGCCGGCAAGCAGCGCCGCGGCGGCCCAGGCGGCGAGCACGCCGAGGCCGGCCCATGGGCCGATGGGCAGGCTGCTGAGGTGGGTGGTGGCCTGGATGGCCAGCCCGGCGGTCATCGGCCCGAGCTGCTGGAGGTGCCGCTGCCAGTGCGGGTCGGAGACCGCCTGGGCGATGATCGGGAAGAGGTAGAGCAGGCCGAGCACGACCCCGATGGCCGTCGCGGCGTCCCGCACGGCGGTGGCGGCGCCGAGGCTGAGCAGGGCGATCAGGGCGAGGTAGAGGACCGACCCGGCGGCGGCGCGCAGGACCGGCCCGTCGCCCAGCGACAGCAGCGGGGAGCCGTGCGCGGCGGTGGAGCCGCGGCCAGCCAGGATGAACTGCCCGGCCAGCACCGAGCCGAGGACGGCGATGGTCCCGGCCGTTACCACGGTGCCGGTGAGGACGGCCGCCTTGGCGGCCAGAACGGTGGCCCGCCGGGGCATCGCCGCCAGGGTGGTGCGGATCATGCCGGTGCTGTACTCGCTGCTGATCGCCAGCACGGCAAGGACGGCGACGACCGCCTGGCCGAGCTGGATGCCGGTGAGGCTGACCTTGGCGGGGTCCTGGCCGCAGCCTGCAGTGGGGCATTTGACGGCGGCTGCCGCCGCGGCGCTCAGCGCCACGGTCAGGGCGATGGTGGCGAGCAGCAGCCAGCCGGTGCCAGCCACGGTGCGCAGCTTGGTCCACTCCGCGTGCAGCGCCTGCCTCATGCGTCCCGCCTGCGCAGCAGGACGACGGCCAGGCCCAGGGCGAGCGCGGCCCAGGCACACAGCACCGCGAAGCCGGCCCACGGCGCCAGCGGGTAGTAGCCCTTGTTCGGCGTGTAGTTGCCGATCACCTGCGGGTACTGCGGCATGCTCTGCTGGATGGCGAAGGCGGCGGCCGGGGTGAGGCGCAGCAGCCACTCCGCGGCGCCCGCGGGCAGGACGGAGGCGACCGCGAGGACGTACGGCAGGACGATCGCAACGATGACGGCGGTGACCGCCCCCGCGCTGCGCCGCAGCACGGTGCCGATGCCAAGGGCCAGGACGGCGGCGACGGCGAGCAGCGCCGCGGTGCCGGCGATCACGCGCAGCTCCGTCAGCGACGTCACCGGGAACACGTAGAAGCCCTTGTGGCGCTCCAGCCACACCACCAGCGGGACCGCGACGCCGGCGGCGGCCAGCCCGGTCACGAAGGTGACCGAGCCGATCACGATGGCCTTCGCCGCCAGCACCCGGCCGCGCCGCGGGCTGGCGGCGAGGGTGGTGCGGATCAGGCCCCGCCGGTACTCGGCGGTGATGAACATCGTGGCCACGACGACCACGACGATCAGCCCGGCGAACACGCCTACGAGGCCGTTCTCGATCTTGCTCTGGGGCCCTTCTCCGGGCAGGGCCGGCGCGATGTCGCCGGACCCGCTCACGGTGAACCCGCCGCCGGCCTGCTGGAACCCGACGCTTGGCCCGCTTGGCCCGTTCCCGCCGGCCTGGCCTCGTAGATCGTCGCCGGTCCACGCGCCACCCGGCCAGGTGCCCTGGAGGCTGACGTGGTCGAAGCGGGCGGTGGCCTGGGTGGGACCGCCACTCGAGTTCGACCCGCCGCCGAAATTCTGGGTCGTCACCGCGTAGTCGGGGGAGGCGGCAAACAGCCCGGCCTGCACGGTCGCAGGCAGCCCGGCCAGGTGCGCGGTGCCGAGGGTGGTCCAGTGGGTGCCGTCGGCCGACTCGTCACCGGTGATCGTGTCGCCGGAGCGGGTCAGCCGCAGCCAGCGCGGGGATGCCGCGGAGACGGCACCCGGGAGGCCGGCCACGTCGTGGGTGTAGTCGTCCTGCATCCGCACCCCGTCCGCGCCGTTGGGTGAGTACAGGCCGGTCAGCGAGGTCACCCGCACGGTGATGCTGCCGTCTCCGGCCAGCGGCTGGCGCACGAAGTAGAAGCCGTCGGTCACCGCTTCGCCGTCCGGTCCCATCGGAGGGGCGGAGGGTTTGCAGGACTGACCGCCTGGCCCGCTGCAACTGACGCTGCCGCCCCCCGAGCCCAGCAGCCCGACCAGCACGGTCAGCAGCGCCGCGGCCAGCATGCCGATGACCCAGCCGCGGACCGTCCTGAACTTGGTCCACTCGGCCCGCAGGAGCTGCGCGAAGCCGTCCCGCCCGGCCGGCAGCTCGGAGCGGTACGGCGCAATGGTGCCGGTGCCGGTGGCGGTGGTCATCGCGCCGCCTCCCCGGCCGCGTCGGCCGCGGCGGCGCGGAACTCGACCGCGTCCCGGGTCAGCTCCATGTAGGCCTCCTCCAGCGTCGCGCGGTGCGCCGACACCTCCGAGAACGCCACCGCGCGCTCGCCCAGCAGCGCCACGACCCGCTCTGGGGCCAGCCCGGACACCGTCAGCGTGTCGCGGTCGGTGGCGGCCACGGTGGCCCCCGCGTGCGCCAGCACCGTCATCGCCTCCGACCGGGCGGTCGTGCGCAGCGTGACCCGGCCGCCGGACGCGGCCGTGATCAGCTCCGCCACGCTGGTGTCCGCGACGAGCTGGCCGCGGCCGATCACCACCAGATGGCTGGCGGTGTCCTGGAGCTCGCTCATCAGGTGGCTGGAGACCAGCACCGCGCGGCCCTGGGCGGCCAGCGACCGCAGGAAGCCGCGCATCCACACGATGCCCTCGGGATCCAGGCCGTTGAACGGCTCGTCGAGCATGAGCACCGGCGGGTCGCCGAGCAGTGCCGCCGCGATGCCGAGCCGCTGCCGCATGCCGAGCGACCACCCGCCCGCCTTGCGCCGGACCGCGGTCCGCAGGCCGGCCTGCTCGATCACCTCGTCGACCCGCCGGGCGCCAAGGCCCTGGGAGTGGGCCAGCCACAGCAGGTGGTTGCGGGCGCTCCGGCTCGGCTGCAGGGCGGCGGCGTCCAGCAGCGCCCCGACGTGGTTCAGGGGGTGCCGCAGGCTCTGATAGCGCTGGCCGCCGATCAGCGCGCTGCCCTCGTCGGCCGCGTCCAGGCCGAGGATCACCCGCATGGTGGTGGACTTTCCCGCGCCGTTGGGGCCGACGAAGCCGGTGACGTTTCCCGGCGTGACCGTGAAGGACAGCCCGTCCAGGGCCACGGTCGGCCCGAACCGCTTGCGCAGGCCGGTGACTTCGATGGTTGCTTTCATACCAGGCGCATCCCTCGCACGGGGGACGGCGGTATCCCTGGCCACGGGGACGCCAGTGCGCCAGCCAGGGGCGACAATGATCTACGTGAGCCGAGCGGGTGACTGGCCCAGCGGATGGGCCGACAGGGGACGGCGGATCGCCGCGGCCCCGCAGGCGCCTGCCGTAGGCGGCGCACTGCTGGGGCTGCTCGCGGCGACCGAGTCGGTCGCGCGGGCAGCGGCCACCGGCGTGAGCGGGCAATTCGTCCTGGTGCTCTGCCTGCTCGCCCTGGCCACCACGCTGCCGCTGGCGCTGCTGCGACCGGCTGGGGCCGCCGTGGCCGTCTCCGCGGCGAGCGTGCTGTCGCTGGCGCTGTTCCACACCCTGACGGTCGCGGGCCTGGGTGCGCAGCTGATCGTCCTGTACCGGCTCGGCCGGGACGGCGCACAGCGCAGCGGCGCACAACTGCTGGCTATGGGCCTTGCCGTGCCGTTCCTGGTGCTGGCACTGGCTGGTCCCCGTCCCACGGGCTCTGAGGCAGGGGTCCTCACCGTGCTGCTGGCCTCGCTGGCCCCGGCGGCCGCCTGGGCCGGCATCGCCCGGCGGGCGCGCAGCGAGGCGCTGGCGCACAGCGCCGCGCGGCAGGTCATCGCCGGCACCCTGCTGGAGCACACGGCTCGCGGTGAACGGGCGCGCATCGCACGCGAGCTGCACGATGTCGTCGCCCACCACATCTCCATGGTCGCCGTGCAGGCGGAGACGGCCCGGCTGACCACCCCCGGGATGCCCGCCGCCGGGGCGCAGCGGCTGTCGGCGATCGGCGACACCGCGCGGGCCGCGCTGACCGAGATGCGGCGGCTGCTCGGCGTGCTGCGCGAGGACGCCCAGACCGACGCCGCGGACCGGCGGCCCCAGCCTGGCCTCGAGCAGCTCAACGACCTGCTCGACGCGGCACGGGACGCGTCCGGGACGGGTACTCGCCTCATCGTCTCCGGCCCGCCGGCCACGCTCGACCCGGGCGTCGAGCTGGCTGCCTACCGCATCGTCCAGGAAGCCCTCACCAACGCCCGGCGCCACGCGCCAGGCGCCGCCGTCGACGTGGAACTGCACTACACCGACGACGCCCTGCGGTTGCGCATCCGCGACAACGGACCCGGCCCCTCCCCTGCACCGCCGGCCGACGGTCACGGGCTGCCCGGCATGCGCGAGCGCGCCGCCGCCGTCGGCGGCCAGCTGCGCACCGGCCCCGCGGCCGGCGGCGGCTTCCTCGTCGACGGCTGGCTGCCCGCCAAGGCCGAGGCGCTCGGATGACCGCCGGGGGGTCCGGGGGGCTCAAGAGCGAGGCCGGTGGCGGGGGATCCGGGCGCGAAGCAGAGCCGAGCGTTAGCCCCCCGGTGGATAGCTCGCCGGCGGTGCGGATCGTCGTCGCCGACGACCATCAGGTCGTACGCGCCGGCTTCGCCGCACTGCTGGACACCCAGCCAGACTTCACGGTCGTCGGCACGGCCTGCGACGGGGCCGAGGCGGTACGGATCTGCCGCGAGCTGCGGCCAGACGTCGTCCTCATGGACGTCCGCATGCCGGGCACGGACGGCATCGAAGCCACCAGGCAGCTCGCCGGCTCCGGAGCGGGTGGGCCGCGCGTCCTCATCCTGACGACCTTCGACCTGGACGAGTACGTCTACGACGCGCTGCGCGCCGGTGCCAGCGGCTTCCTGCTCAAGGACGTCACCGCCGAGCGGCTCTTCGACGCCGTGCGGGTCATCGCGGCCGGCGACGCGCTGCTCGCGCCGGCCGTCACCCGCCGCCTCATCAGCGAGCTCGCCCTGCTGCACCCCAAGCCGGCTGCCCCGTCCACGGCCGCGCTCGCCGCGCTCACCCCGCGCGAGACGCAGGTCCTGCGGCTCGTCGCCGAGGGCTTGTCCAACCCGGAGATAGCGGCCCGGCTGGTGGTCACCGAGGAGACGGTGAAGACACACGTGAGCCGCGTGCTGAGCAAGCTCGGCCTGCGCGACCGGACGCAAGCGGTCGTCACCGCCTACGAATCGGGACTGGTCGTGCCGCGCTCCCGTGAGCCGAGATAGTTCGAGGGTAAAAACGTAAGCTTAGGGACCGATGACCGTGACCAGCGTCTTCACGCCCGTCGGGGCCGCGCGGAGGAGCAGCCACACCAGCACGCCCTTGCCGGGGCGCAGCGTCGCCGGCAGGTCGAGAACCATCGCGAACGTCACCTCCCGGCGGGGCCCGATCGCTCCCACGGGGGCGCAGTTCAGCAGGTGGCGCTCACCGGCCGTGCCACCATGCTCAAGGCTCACGCGCTCCTCGTAGCTTGGGCAATCGGCCAGCGACACCGGGGCGGTCGTGGGGTTGGCGAGCGTCACCGTGTAACGCAGCGGCCGCCCAGCCACCAGCGATGGGGACAACGTGACCCGCACCTGAAGGCTGCTGAGCGGGTCGGGCAGCTCGGGCTCCTCGGCGACGAAGGGGCCGCGTGACAGCCGGGACGGGGCGGCCGGCGCGTCGCAACGCGGGGTCAGGTCCCGGCGCGTGTCGGGGTCGACGGTCGCGGCGAGTGTGCCGCGGCGCGGCAGGGTGACGCGCAGGCCGACCGGTCCAGGGCCGGGGCCGGGGCCGCACCAGTTCCGCCAGAAGAACTCGACGCGCGCCGCCAGCCCGGGACGCAGCAGGACCGGGGGCGGAGCCTTGTCGCCTGGGACCGGGTCGCCCGCCAGCTGCAGCGGCCGGCCGTGCCGGTCCAGCAGGGTGATGGTCGGGTATCCCGCCAGGAAGCAGGACGCCGCTGCCCGGCTGGTAAAGCGCACGGCGCCGGCCAGCGAGCCGGTCGCGCCCTGCCAGCCGGCCGACGCCCGCAGCTGGCCCGCCGTGCAAGCCGGCGTGCCCGGCGGGACCGCGGGAGGCCCCGGCTGGTGGTCCGGCGTTGGCGGTGCTGGCGCCGCGATCCAGGGGACGAGCCGCCCGCCTGGCGCTGGCGCGAGCGTGGTGGGGCTCGGCGTCGGCCCGGCGGGCACGGTCGGTGCCGGCCAGCCGGCCCGGACGGCGACCACCGCACCACCCAGCGCAAGGGCAACCACGACCACCCCAGCGGCTTGGCGCCGCCGCCGGCGGCGGCTGCGCCGGTGGATCGTGGCCGGCGCGGGCGGGCGGGCGTGACGCGCGCCCTCGGCGGCCAGGCCGGCCAGCCGCTCGTCCAGATCCAGGTCATCCCTGCGCATGGCCAATCTCCTCTTCCTCGGCGGCGAGCAGGCGGGCCAGCGCCACGCGGGCGCGCGACAGCCGCGCGGTCACCGTCCCCACCGGCACCCCGAGCTCGCGCGCGATCTCCTGGACCGACAGGCCGACGACATGGTGCAGCACCAGCGCCTCCCGGCCGCGCAGCGGCAGCTTGCGCAGCGTCCCGGTGAGGGCGACCGCCTCCACCGACAGGGCGGGGACGTCGGCCGCGCCGAGGCGGATCAGCAGCCTGGCCCGCCGACGCGCCCGCCGCAGGCCGCTGGCGGCCAGGTTGAGGGCGACCCGGCGGACCCACGCCTCGGGCAGGTCGTAGTCGCGCAGGTGAGGCCAGCGGCCACAGGCACGCACGAACGCCTCCTGCACCACGTCCTCGGCGTCGGGGAGGCTGCCGGTGACGACCAGGAGCTGGCCGACCAGCCGGTCGTAGGTGGCCGCATAGAAGGCCTCGAATTCGCTGTCCCCGGCCATGGTCGACTCCCAGCCGCGCCCATCCCATCAGATAACACGCCTGACCGCCCAGCCGTACTGCATCGCCGTCCCGCCTGTTTCGAGCCGTCGTTGCAGCGCTCAGAGCACGGCCCAATCGTTGCCGGTCTGCTGCGCTTGGGGCGGTTTCGCCAAGCTCGCCCGGGGTGTCGAGCTGGACGCCCATCCGCACATGCTGCGCCATGCGCTGGCCTCGGCGATGGCGGCCAACAAGGAACCGGCCTCCATCATCGCCGCGCAGCTGCGCCACGCCGACGGCGGCGCGCTCGCCCAGCGCGTCTCCATCCACCAGCTCCCGCAGACCGCACCCCGGGTAGCCGAGCTGATCGAGGGCGTGCTCAGCCCGACGGCGCGGGACGAGCTCCGGTGTCGGCACCGCGTCGGGCGGAGCGAAATCGGAGCGAAATCCGGCCCGCGCTGGGGCGTGACCAGGCCGGCGGCAACTGCGTTTCCGCAGGTCAAACGTAGTGTGGCAGGACCAGGATTCGAACCTGGGTAGGCGCTAGCCGGCGATTTTACAGGCCGCTAACGCGGGTCCCGCAGGTTCCCTTCCGATGCCCATCTGACCCCGACAGTCGGGCCTGACCAGCGCAAACGGCCCTGCCGACAGCCCCAGCCGTCCCCCGGCGTCCCCACCCGTACCGGCCCGTCCCGCGCGGCGGAGCGTCGGGCGGAGGGAAAGTGGAGGGAAGTCCCAGCCGCCGTCCGACCAGAGTCTCGCACGCTATCACCTGTCATCTCGACAGGGCCTTCCGCCATGTGCTACAACTAGCACATGGCGACAGTAGGAGTGCGTGAACTCAGGCAGCGCGCGAGCGAGCTGCTGCGGCGTGTCGAGGCCGGCGAGACGATCGAGGTCACCGACCGGGGCCGCCCGGTCGCCGTCCTCGCCCCCCTGCCCGACCGCAGCCCGATCCAGCGCCTGCGCGCCGCCGGCGACCTGGTCTCCAGCCAGCACGAGCTGGACGACCTGCCCGACCCCCTACCCCTGGCAGCCGGCCAGGAGCCGCCATCGAGCGTGCTCGCACGCCTGCGGCGCGATGAGCGCTGACAAGGCCACCTACCTGGACTCCTCCGCGCTGGTCAAGCTCGCGGTGCGCGAACCGGAGTCCGCGGCCCTGCGCCGCTACCTGCGCCGCCGGCGGCCACTGATCGCCAGTGCCCTCGCGCGGACCGAGGTCGCGCGGGCACTGCTGCCACTTGGACCGCAGGCGGTCCGACGCGGCGATGACGTCTTGGCGCGCGTCGACCTGGTCAGGATCAACGATCGCGTCCTGGACGCCGCCGGCGCGATGCTGCCGGCCGAGCTCAGGTCCCTGGACGCCATCCACCTCGCGACCGCCCAGCAGCTCGGCGCCGACCTGGCCCGGATCGTCACCTATGACGACCGGATGGCCGCGGCAGCCAGCCAGCTCGGCCTGACGGTCGCGCGACCAAGCTGACAGAACCTGTGCGTGCCGAAAACGTCGTCCGTATCAGGCGACGTGCGCGTATTCGTGGATCAGGCCACCCAGCCGGTCCCGGCGAAGGACACCGACAGTGGCTGCGGAAGACGGTGAGGGGACGCTGCGCAGCGGGGATGCCTGATCGAGCGAGCGGTGCGGGCGATGCGTGTTGTAGTGCATCAGGTACTCCGACAGCGCCGCCTTGAGTTGCCGTCGACCGGTGATCAGCATCCGGTCCAGCAACTCCCGCCGGAGCGTGGCCACCCACCGTTCCGCGAAAGCGTTGGATCGAGTCGTCAAATGCACCCGATGACGCCGGTGGGCATCGTATTGTCCGGGTGACGCACCCGTTTCATCCGTGGTTTGGCCGCGAGTTGGAGTTCGTGGTTCGACGCCAGAACTGGGGCGAGGACCGGGTCTGTGTCCGTGACGAGCACGGCGAGGTGCGGTCGCTGCCTGCAGCGTGGACCGACGTGGTGGCTGCCGACCCGTTCGTGGTGATGGCGGCAGGCCGGTGCCCGTTCCGGGTCGCGGACCTGTTGGAACTCGCTGACCTGGTGGAGCGGCTGCGCTCCGGGGCCGCTCGAGCGTGATCGGTGTCAAGTAGATTACGCCGTATCTGTTAGGATGATTATGCCGCTGGTGCTGCGATGACGGGAACGTCATCGCAGCACTCGCAGCACATATCAGCACTTGACCTGGAAGAGTTGAGGCGTGAAGGGCCTGTTGTGCCGCTCCTGTCGTGCTGATCTGACATAATCCTCCTTACGCAATGGTGATCGACGAGCAGGGAGACGGCGTGGGCAGGCGGCGAGTGGACCCCAAGGCGGAAGCACTGGCGCAGTCGCGGACACTGAACCCGCATCCCGAAGCGGTAACCGATGAGCAGTTCGGCTCCTCGGCGTTCTTGGACGCCAGAGATCTGGTGCAGGTCAAGTACGAGATGGTGCGCCAGGTGCGGGTGCAGGGAGCGCCGGTGGCGCGTGCGGCCTCGGCGTTCGGGCTGTCCCGACCGTCCTACTATCAGGCGGCGGCAGCGCTGGAGCGCAGTGGCCTGCCCGGGTTGGTGCCGGCCAAGCCCGGCCCGCGTGGCGCCCACAAGCTCACCGACCAGGTGTGCCAGTTCGCCGAGGCGCTGCTGGCGGCCGATGCCTCACTGCGGCCAGCAGGCCTGGTCGAGCCGCTGGCCGATCGCTTCGGGCTGCGGGTGCATCCCCGCTCCATCGAGCGGGCGCTGGCCAGGCGACGCCAGGCACCAACGGCAGGTGAGCTGCCCGAGCGCAAAAGTCCCCCTGGCCAGCGAGGTCGCCGGTGAGCTGGACCAGCGCTACGAGCAACTCCGGGCCATCGTGCTGGGCGGGCGGGCCGGCGGCAACGGGCTCGGCCTGGGCGTGCTGGCCGGTCGTGGCATGGCCGCCTGGATCAAGGTGTGGCGGTCGGACCCGCCGCCGGCATCGGCTGTTCCCGCCGCACCTGCCATCGACGGCTTGGTGCTGGCGGCCGGTGGCAGCGACCGCCAGCTCGACCGCGAGCTCGTGCACGTCCTGGCCGCGATGGCCCTGGCCCACATCCACCTGTGAATAAGGAGCGCCCCCGACGATGAGCGTCACGATGACCACCGATGCCAGGTTGGCCATGAAGGTCACCGCCGATCACCTGCGCCGCGGCGCCTACCTGTATGTGCGCCAGTCCACCCTGCGGCAGGTGCTGCACAACACCGAATCCACCCACCGCCAGTACGACCTGCGCGGACGGGCGACCGCGCTGGGCTGGACCGCCGAGCAGATCATCGTCATCGACACCGACCAGGGCCAGTCGGGCGCCTCGGCCGCAGACCGCGACGGCTTCCAGCGGCTGGTCGCCGAGGTCGGCATGGGCCACGCCGGGATCGTGCTCGGCCTGGAGGTGTCCCGGCTGGCCCGCAACAACACCGACTGGCACCGCCTGCTGGAGATCTGCGCGCTCAACGGCACGCTGATCCTGGACGAGGACGGCCTGTATGACCCCCGCAGCTTCAACGACCGCCTCCTGCTCGGCCTCAAAGGCACCATGTCGGAGGCCTTATGCCGACATCGGCATAATGCTTCTTATGCGGACCTGGTGGTTATGCCGACCTGGACCGGGAGCCGCTGGTGGTGACGGCTCCCGGCTGCGTCAGGTCGGCATAATCACAGGCTGTCGAGGAATGCCAGGACCGCGTCGGAGGGCTGGTAGCGGCCGGGTGCGGTGTGCTGCGGTGCGGTGCGGGCCAGCGCCTTCTCCTTGAGCGCGAGGTCGGCGTGGATGTAGATCTGGGTGGTGGCCACGTTCTCGTGTCCCAGCCAGAGCGCGATCACGGTGGCGTCGACGCCGGCGTGGAGCAGTCGCATCGCGGCGGAGTGGCGCAGGACGTGCGGTGAGATCTGCTTGCCGCGAAGGGCCGGGCAGGACCGTGCGGCGGTGGCGGCATGGGTGGCCAGTCGTCGTTCCAGGGCGTCGCGGCTGAGCGGGGCGCCGCGGCGGGTCGGGAACAGCGGGTCGGCGGGTCGGCCGGCGCGTTCGGTCAGCCAGGCGCGCAGGGCGGTGGCGGTGGCGGTGGCAAGTGGGGTGATCCGCTGCTTGCGGCCCTTGCCCATGCAGGAGATGTGCGCGCCGGTGCCCAGGTGCACGTCGCTGACGGTCAGTTGGGTCAGTTCGCTGGCGCGCAGCCCAGTCTGGCAGGCCAGCAGCAGCAGGGCGTGGTCGCGCCGTCCGGTCCAGGTGGCCTGGTCGGGGGCGGCCAGCAGCGCGGCGATCTCCTCCTCGGTGAGGTAGGTGATCAGCGTGCGGTCGAAGCGTTTGGGCGGGATCGCCAGGACCCGCTGAATGACCGCGGCGTCCTCGGGGCGGTGCAGCGCGGCGTGGCCAAACAGCGAATGGATCGCGGCCAGGCGGGCGTTGCGGGTGCGGACGCTGTTGTGCCGGTCGGTTTCCAGGTGGTTGAGGAACGCGCCGATCAGGGGCGCGTCCAGATCGGCGATGTCCAAGGCGGAGGGCGCCTTGCCGGTCTGGGCGGCGGCGAAGACCAGCAGGAGCCTGACCGCGTCACGGTAGGCGGCGATGGTGTGGCCGCTGGCCTGCCGCTGGCGGGACAGGCGGTCGGTGAAAAACGACTGCAGGATCGGGGCGAGGGTGTTCATGCTCGGCCTGCCAGGTGCGCGTCCAGGCGCTGGCCGGCCAGGGCCATCAGCTCCGGCGCGGCCGACAGGTACCAGAACGTGTGTTTGGGGTCGGTGTGGCCCAGGTAGGTTGCCAGGCGCGGCAGCATGGCCGGCACGTCAGCATCCGTGCGGTACCAGTTCAGCACGGTGGCGACGGCGAAGCTGTGTCGCAGGTCGTGGATGCGGGGTCGGCAGGCTGCCGAGCGTGGGGTGATCTGGGCCTGGCGGGCCAGGCGGGCGAAGGTGCGACCGATATTGGCGTGCAACAGCCGGGCACCGGTGGCGGAGACCAGCAGCGCCGGGCTGGCCGGCTGTGGCTGCAGCTCGTCGCGCAGGTCCAGGTAGCCGGTCAGGGCCCGGACCGCGGTCGCATGCAGCGGCACCAGCCGGGACTTGGCGAATTTGGTGTGGCGCACCACCAGCAGCCCCTGGTCGACGTCGAGGTCGGTGGTGTCCAGGGCGATCGCCTCACCGATGCGGATGCCGCTGACCGCCAGCAGGCCGATGAGGGTCTGGTAGGTGGCTGCCCGCAGCCGGGGCCGCAGCCCGGCCGCTGCCCGAACCAGCGCGCGCCGTGCAGATAGGCAGCGAAGCCGCGGACCACGCTCAGGCGGATCGCCCGCCAGGCGGTGGACGCGTTCGCGGGCAGTGTCGCCCAGGCCAGCGCGTGGTCGGTGGTGGGGGTGTCCACGCCGTGGCCGTCGAGGTAGTCGACGAACTGGCCCAGCAGCCTGCCGGCGTTGGCGAGCTTGAACCCCAGGGCGCGGCGCAGGGCCAGGTAGCTGGCCAGCGCATCCCGCAGCGGTGGGTGCGTGCTCATGCCCCGTCACCCGGCCAGGGGCGGGCCAGGGGTCGCAGCGCCTGCTGGTCGACCTTGGCGTAGATCGCGGTGGTCAGCGGGCGCTGGTGGCGCAGGACCTGGCCGATCTCGGTCAGTGATCCGCCGGCTGCCAGCATGGCGGTCGCCGCGGTGTGCCGCAGCCGGTGGGCGCCGACTGGTCCGATACCGGCCCGGCGGCCCGCGATGACCACGACCGTGGTGACCCCGTTGGAGGTCAACGCCCGGTGCGGGGCCTGCGCGCGGACGAAGACCGTGCGGTCTTGGGCGGTGTCCGGGCGGGCGCGGTGCAGGTAGTCGACGATGGCCTGCCCGACGTCGGCCGGTAGTGGGAGCCGGGTATGGCGGTTGCCTTTGCCCCGTACGGTGAGCTCCCCCGCTCGCCAGTCGATGTCGTCCAACCCCAGCGCCGCGACCTCGCCCGCACGCAGCCCCAGCCGGATCAGCAGCGTGAGGATCGCCAAGTCCCGACACCCCGTCGGGGTGTTGGGGTCGCAGGAGGTCAGCAGCGCCGTCACCTGCTCGGCGTGCAGCGCCTTGGGCAGGCCGGAAAGCGACCAGGCGGCCACCGATGGCACCGCCACGGCCAGCGACCGGTCGATGACGCCGTCGACGTGCAGGAATCCGAGCAGGGACCGCACCGCGCTCACCATCCGTTTGACCGACCGCGGTCGCTGGCGGGACTGGGCCACCACGAACGCGCTCACCTCACCCGCACGCAAATGCTCCAGGTCAAGCTGGCCGTCGGCCCGCACCCGATCGGCCAGGAACGGGCGAGCCATCCGCACGTTCAACTCGGCTGTCGACGCTGCCAGGCCCCGCTCGACGAGCAGGTAGTCGCGATACCGGGCCAGCAGCCGTTCAGCCGGTGTCGCTGGGATCACCGGCGGGCCAGGTGGAGCCGCTCCCAGCCGTTGCAGGTACTCCAACAGCGGCCGCACCGACCGGCCTGTCAGCGAGTTGACGTAGCCGGCCGCACGACGCTCACGGAAGTAGGCATCCACCGTCGCCGGCGTCAACGCCGACACCGACAGGCCCTCCCCGGCCATCCAACGGCTCAGGTGCGCGATCAACCGCACCTGCGCAGCCGCCGACAGCGGCGTGTATCCCAACCGTTCCAACTCGCCCCGGAATCCCTCGACGTACGGCTCCAACGGGCCGCGCACCAGAGCCCAACACGGATCAACCACGATCTCTCCTCTCCTCGAGAGCCAGGAGAGGATCATGGGTGGCGGTGCCGCGATTATGCCGACCTGACGCAGCCGGGAGCCGTCACCACCAGCGGCTCCCGGTCCAGGTCGGCATAACCACCAGGTCCGCATAAGAGGCCTTATGCCGACATCGGCATAATGCTTCGCTCATGGTGCCCTTCAACCCAAGCAGGAGCCGGTCGTTGAACTCGCCTGGGTCGTAGAGGCCGTCCTCGTCCAGGATCAGCGTGCCGGCAAGCGCGCAGATCTCCAGCAGCCGGTGCCAGTCGGCGTTGTTGCGTGCCAGGCGGGAGACCTCCAGGCCGAGCACGATGCCGGCTCGTCCCATGCCGACCTCGGCGACCAGCCGCTGGAACCCT
>WNGE01017063.1_pt1 | contig 14055 bp, 12 predicted proteins | sample 5400651 | NCBI WGS metagenome assembly WNGE01 (sample SAMN13153370, study PRJNA577476) | soil metagenome | isolation source: 60 cm soil or saprolite under grassland replicate 2 | place: USA:California | collected 2016-06-15 | reverse complement strand
CGGCATCCCGGGCCTCTACGACCCGGCCGCCGGCACGACACGCTTCCTGGTCAATATGCCGGGGGTCTGGGCCGGGAAGCCAGTGGCGGGCCCCGTTGGCGCGCTGCTCGGGTTGCCGGCGTTCCTGATCAATGACGCGCGGGCGTTCGGTCTCGCCGAGCTCAGGCTCGGCGCGGGACGGGGCGCCTCGTCGATGATCGGTCTCACGCTCGGGACGGGCGTGGGCGGCGTGGTTGCCGTTGATGGCCGGGTGCTGCAGGGCCATGACGGTACGGCCGGCGAGATCGGCCACCAGACCATCGAGCCCGACGGTCCCTGGTGCGGCTGCGGGAACAGGGGTTGCCTGGAAGCGTTCGCTCGGGCCGACCAGATCGCCGCTGCCTGCGGGACCGCCTCGGCCGAAGAAGGGATCGCACGGGCTCGTGCCGGCGACATCCGCGCGACGGAGGGAATTGCCCAGGTCGCGCGCTATCTCGGGATCGGAATCGCCAACATGGTGGTCGTCATCTCGCCGGACAGGATCGTGATCGGGGGCGGCATCTCGGCCGCGGCCGACCTCCTGCTAGGCCCGATCCAGGACGAGTTGCGACGGCGCGTTCAGACGACGTCGCTCGACGAGGTCGAGATCGTCACGGCCGAGCTGGGGACCTGGGCAGGGGCGATCGGGGCGGCCATCCATGGCGCCGAGGCGGCAGAAGGATCGGCGCAGCGGAACGGACCACCCCGGTGACCCTCGTGGCCGCCCGGTGACCGGCGAGACGGCCAGCACCATCAGCGGCCGACTGGTCCTGGACGACCGCGTCGCGAGCGGTCGAATGACGATCGAGGACGGGCGGATCGGAGCGATCGCCCTCGATGAGGCCTCGGCTCCCGACGGCGCGTTTCTCGCCCCGGGGTTCGTCGACCTGCATGTCCACGGCTGGGGCGGGCACGATGCGATGGGCGACGTCGCCGCCCTGGACGGCATGGCCCGCCGGCTGTTGCGGCACGGGGTGACCTCGTTCCTGCCGACCGCCGTGACCGCGCCGCTCGGCGAGCTCGTGGCCTTTGCCGAACGCGTTCGGACCTGGCAACTCGATGCCCCCAATGACGGGGCGGAACCGCTCGGGTTCAACCTGGAGGGACCGTTCCTGGCGCCGGCCCGGCGCGGGGCCCATGACCCGACCCACCTGCTGACGCCGGCCGAAGCTCCACGTGCGGCGCTCGAGCCGCTCATCGACCGACTCCCACGTGTTCAACGCGATGAGCGGAATCGATCACCGGGCTCCGGGGGTCGCACTGGTCGCCCTGCTCGACGACAACGCCTACGTGGAGCTGATCGCCGACGGGATCCATGTCCATCCCGCGATCTGGCCGCTCATCACCCGGCTGAAGCCCCGCGACCGGTTGATGCTCGTGAGCGATGCGATCTCGATCGCCGGAACGGGCGACGGACGGGGTCGCATCGGCGGCCTGGAGGTCGAGATCGTGGGACAGCGCGTCACGCTTGCCGGCACGGAAACGCTCGCCGGATCGGTCATCGCCCTCAACACGGCGGTCCGAAACGTCGTGGCAGCCGGGGTCCCGTTGCCCGCCGCCGTTGCGGCCGCCAGCCGCAACCCGCTCGGCCTGCTGGGAGTCCGGGACCGTGGCCGGATCGCGGTGGGCCAGCGCGCCGATCTCGTCGAGCTGGACCCGGAGCTGACCGTCCAGCGGGTCATGCGCGCCGGCACCTGGTACGCCGGCGAAACGTCCTGACCGGTGCGGCATCCGCGATGCCGGGGCGGCAGGCCGTCAGCGGTCCGGCATCGCCGCGAACGTCCGCTCGATGTCGTCAAGCAGCCGAATCGTCGACTTCGCGACGACCCCGAGGTAGCGCTCGCCGAACTCCGCGGTTGCCTCTCGAGCGTCGCCCCACGTTCCCGAGTGCGTGGCCCGATGGACCGAGCCCGGCGCAGAGAAGAAGAACGCCGTGTGAACCGCGGCCGCGTTGGTGACCTCCGGGAACGGCGGCAACTCGGCGTTCGCGCGGTCCATGTCCACCAGTGCCGGATTGATGGCGAGGATCGCCGATGTCTCTCCGCGGTTCGCGTGCAGCCCCGTCGATGGGCCGAAGAACTCCGCCGCCTCGTCGGCTGTCATGCCGTCCCAGTAGTTGATCGGGAAGGCACGCACGCCGGCGGGCATCCGGTCTGCCGCGTTCGCGCAGGCGTACGCGATGGCGTACGTGTTGTCGTAGTGGCCGTTGAGGAAGACGATCCGGGTGAACCCCATCGTGGCGAACGAGACGCAGAGGTCCTCGATGAGCGCCATGAACGTGGGGATCCGGATCTGGACGACACCGGTGAACCCCGTGTGCGGGTAGGACAGGGCGTAGTTGATCGGCGGCGCGACGAGGGCGCCGACGCGCGGGGCGATCCGGCGGGCGACCTCCTGGGGGACGAGAACGTCGGTCAGGAGCGGTCCATGCGGGCCGTGCTGCTCCGACGAGCCGGTTGGGACGATGACGGTCTGGCTACTCCGCAGGAACGCCTCGATCTCCGGGCTCGTCATCTCGCCGAGGAACGCGGTCGGCGGTTTCATCGCGGATCCTCCTTGTCGGTCAGGCGACCGTCGTCGTGAGCTCTCCGATTCCCTCGATCCAGGCGGTCACGACGTCGCCGGGCTGGAGATGCCGCTCCGGCCCGGGTGGGGTCGCAAGTCGTGCCGGCGTGCCGGTCGCGATCAGGTCGCCAGGCAACAGGGTCACGTGACGACTCAGGAACGCGACGATCTCCGCTACGCCGAACCGCAAGGCGGCGGTGGTGCCGTCCTGGATCGCCGTGCCATTGATCGTGCAGCCGAGGCGGAGGCTGCCGGTGTCCAGCTCGTCCGCGGTCACGATCCAGGGCCCGACCGGGCAGAAGCCGTTCATCGACTTGCCCAGCAGCCACTGGTCGCCGTCGAGCCATGGATCACGCGACGAGACATCGTTCACGATCGTGTAGCCAAACACGTGGTCGAGCGCTTCCTCCGGATTGACTGCGGTGGCCGGCTTCCCGATCACGACACCGAGCTCGACCTCCGCATCGACGTTCGTGGTGAGCGTCCGATCCCAGTCGAGTGTCGCGCCGTGACCGGCGACCGATGCCGGTAGCTTGCCGTAGACGAGTGGCCGTTGAAGGCGTCCATCATCGGGCTCGCCGGCTGCCCGGTAGTTGCGGCCGATCGCATAGATCGCGCGAGGATCCCGAACAGACGGACCGAACCTGACCCCCTCCAGCGGGCGCCATGCCGCCGGGGGCTGAGCATCGACCCAGGGCCGGGCACGTTCCACACCCCATGTGCTGCCTGCGATGGACCGCAGCGATCCCGGGCCTGAAGGATCCATCGGGAGAAACCGACCATCGCGCACGTACACGGCGCGGAGCCAGTCCCCGTCAAACACGGTCGCGAGGCGCATCGGTCAGGCCTGCAGAGTCGGGTCGGCGAGGAGCGGCGCCACGGCCTCGCGCATGACGTCGGCCATCCCGCCGATGCCGGTCCACCGCTCGAATGCGATCGCGGCCTGGGCGATCAGCATCTCGGAGCCGTTCGCCGCCCTGAGGCCCCGTGCCCTGGCCGCCGCGAGCAGCGGTGTCTCGGGCGGCACGTATACCAGGTCGAATACGGTCGCCGACGCGGGCAAGCGCGCCACCTCGATCGTCATGCCGGGATCGATCATGCCGACGGTCGTCGCGTTGACGGCAAGGTCCGCCCTCCGCAGCGCGTCGGCGAACGCCGGGTCGTGGAGCGCGACCGCCCGCACCTCGACCGAATGGCCGCCGAATCGCCGCGCAAGCGCCGCTGCGCCCTCGACGGACCGGTTGCCGATGGTCACCCTGCCCGCGCCCGCCGCCACGCTGGCGTGGACCACTGCGTGCGCCGCGCCCCCGGCCCCGACGACGACGATGTCGATGCCCTTCAGCTGCCGGTCCATCGCGAGCTCAACGCCCGCCCGGAACCCCGGCGCGTCGCTGTTGAATCCGATGAGCCGGCCTTCGGCCGTCTTCGTGACATTGTTCACCGCGCCGATACGCACGGCGTCGGGCTCGACCTCGTCGACAAGGCCCGCGACCACCCGCTTGTACGGCGCGGTCACCCCGAGGCCGAGGAACTCCGAACCGCGTGCCGCGGCGACCACCTTCGCGACCGCGTCGGCCTCGATCTCCATGAGCTCGTACCGAGCGTCGATGCCGGCCACCTCGAAGGCCGCGTTATGCATCACGACCGAATGCCGTCGCCTGAGCGGCGTGCCGATCAGCGCTACGCGTCGCGTCACCGCAGGGCAGGTGCCATGCGCCGCACCGGCCCGACGGTGGCCGGGAACCGGACGTTCGGGATGACCTCGTCGACCCAGTTCCGGAGCTGGGCCGGATCGGGCGTCATCGTGTGCAGGACGAAGTACTCCACACCGGCGTCGATCCGGGCCTGGATCGAGCCGACCACTTCGTCGGGCGTGCCGAACAGGTAGACCGACTCGAGGTACCTGGGTCCGCGCTCGGCGCTCATGACGCGCAGGAAGGCGCGGTGCTGCTCCTCGCGCGCCTTCGCCGGATCGTTCGTCATCACGAGGTGGAGGAAGTTCTCGTGCGCGACCATGCACTCGCCGGGGTCCCGGCCGTGCTCGCGGTAGTAGGCCTGCAACTCGACCCAGTCACGGGCGATGTCGTCGGGGGGGCAGGTCGGCCGCGGGATCCACCCGTCTGACCGCAGGACGCGCGCCTTGACGGGCTCCACGAAGCGGGGCAGATCGGGTGACTTGGGATCGGCCAGCTGCGACCCACCTCCGATCCAGATCTCCGGGCGCTGCGACGCCGTGGGTTCGATGAAGAGATCGTCGACCGCGTAGTAGCGGCCGTGGTACGTGACGGTCTCTCCCTCGAGCAGCGGCACGATGATGTCGAGCATCTCGTCGGTGCGCTTGCCGCGTTCCGCCTTCTTGACGCCGACCGCCTCGTACTCGGCGTCGTTCCAGCCGACGCCGGCGCCGAGGATCATGCGGTTCTCGGACAGGAACTGGAGCGTGGCGAGCTCCTTGGCCAGCATGACCGGGTTGCGCAGCGGCATGATCAGGATCGAGGTGCCGAGTCGGACGCGCTCCGTCACGCCGGCGGCGACCGCCAGGGCCGAGAGCGGCTCGAGGAACGAGACCGAGTAGAACCGCTTCGCCGCCAGCAGGTGGTCGGTGATGAACAGCGAATCGAAGCCGAGGTCTTCGACCGTCCGGGCGAACTCCCGGATTCCGCGGGATCGCTCCGGGCCGTCGCCTTCCCAGACGTATGAGGGCAGAAAGACGCCGAACCGGGCGATCTCAGACATGCGGTTGCATCCTCACCTCCGCCTCAGCGGCCGCCGTACTCGGGATCGCGTTTCTCGAAGAAGGCGTTCGCGCCCTCGATCATGTCCTCGCTGGCGAAGATGCGTTCCGATGCGTCCAGCTCGGCGGCGAGGCCGGCGTCGAGGTCCAAGTCCCACGCCGCATCGATCAGCCGCTTCGCCTCGCGGACGGCAAGGGGTCCGCGAATCGCGATCTCGTCGGCCACCTCGTCGGCACGGGTCCGGGCCTCGCCGGGCGGCACCACCTCATTGACGAGGCCGATCCGCTCCGCGGCGTCGGCCGTGATGATCCGGCCGGTCAGGATGAGCTCCTTCGCGCGGGCCGGACCCACGACCCGCGGCAGCCGCTGCGTGCCGCCACTCCCCGGCGTCACGGCCAGACGCACCTCCGGTAGCCCGAGCCGGGCCCGGGCCGAGGCGATCCGCAGGTCGCAGCACAGCGCCAGCTCGAGCCCGCCGCCAAGCGCGTTGCCCTCGATGGCGGCGATCGTGGGCATCGGCAGGTTGGCCAGGCTGCTCGAGACGCGCTCCTCGAGCTCGTGCCGCTCCCGACCGGCGCTCCCCCGCTGGGCCTCGAACTCGGCGACGTGCGAGCCCGCGCAGAAGGCCCGCTCGCCGTTCCCCGTCACGACGACGGCCCGGACGTCGCCTGCCGGCGCGGCCGCAAGGACTGCCAGAGCCTCAGCCAGCTCCTCGAGGAGCGCCCGGGTGACGAGATTGAGCGGCGGGTTGACGAGCTCGAGGTGGGCGACGCGGCCGAGCTGGAGCGCGACGAGCCCGCTCACGCCCGCGCTCCGAAGTCCGCGGCCAGGCCCATCGGACCCGTCGCGTACAGGCGGGCATCCATCGTCCGCAGGTCGTCGGCGACGCGCGGCCGGAAGCCCATCTGCGAGAGCACCTCGCGCTCGACGTCGATGCCTGGAGCGACCTCGATGAGCACGAGCCCGTCGTCTCCCAGGGCAAACACCGCCCGCTCGGTGATGTAGCGCACCTGCTGCCCTCGCCCGCGCGCCATATGGCCGTTGAAGGAGATCTGGCGCACCCTCGGCACGAACTTTCCGAGGCTGCCCTCGCTCGTCACACGGATGCCGTCGCGGATCTCGATCTGGAGGCCGCGCGCCGTCAGCGTTCCGACGAAGTTGATCTTTCGCGTCCGCGCGCTGATGTTCGGGAAGCCTCCCGGGCCGCGGACACGCCCCTCGAAGGCGTGGACGTTGACGTTGCCCTCGGCGTCGACCTCTGCGAACGAGAGGCTCGCCACGTCCAGCCCGCCGCCGTCGTAAAAGTCGAACATGTACGGCTGGTCGATCATGGCCTGGTAGTTGAACCCGGCGCCGCCCTCGTTGCCGGCCACCGGCACGCCGCCGAAGATGCCCTGCTCGACGGTCAGCACCAGCTGGTCGGTGATGCCTTCCTCCCAGGCGACCCGGCCGATGAGCTGGCTGATCCCGAAGCCGAGGTTGCAGATCGCGCCGGGCGGGAACTCGAGCAGGGAGCGGCGGGCGATGACCTTGCGGACATCGAGCGGCAGGGGTGGCTCGGGTCTGACCGGCTTCCGCAGAGCGCCGGCGTAGAACGGCGAGTCCTGGGTGGTGTATGTCTGCCATTGCTCGGGATCGACGTAGACGTGGTCGATCAGGGCGGCAGGCACCTTCACGTCACGCATGCGCAGGCTGCCGCGCGTCGCGAGCTGCCGGACCTGCGCGATGACCGTGCCACCGCTGTTGCGCGCCGCCATGGCCATGGCCAGCATTTCGCCCTGGACCGCCTCCCCTTCCATCGTCAGGTTGCCGTCCTCGTCGGCCGTCGTGCCCCGGATCACCGCCACGTCGATCGGGAAGGCGTGATACAGGAGCCATTCCCGACCGCGGAGCGTGACCACCTCGACGAGATCCTCGGTCGTGGCCGCGTTCTGCTTGCCACCGGTCTGGCGCGGATCGACGTACGTCCCCAGGCCCACGTGCGTGACAAGCCCCGGGCGCCCCGCGGCGATCTCGCGCATGAGCTGCGACAGGACGCCCTGCGGGAACGAGTACGACTCGATCTCGTTCGCCTCGACGAGCGCGCCGAGCCGTGGCTCGTTGCCGATGTTGCTGCCGATCGTGCGCCGCATGAGCCCGGGCAGGCCGAGCTGCGAGAAGCCGCGGTCGGCGAAGTCGCCGATGCCGACCACGCGGACCGTGGTCAGGTCGCGCGGCCGGCCCTCCTCGCCGAAGATCGCGGCGAGCTCGTCGATGAAGCGCTGCGGGAGCGCGTGCCCGGCTCCCGAGCCGCCGATGAGCAAGGTGCTGCCATCGTGCACGAGTCCGACCGCCGCACGGACGTCGATGACCGTGCTCACGGCATGTAGCCGCCGGCGTTCGGATTGAGCGTCTGGCCGAGGAACAGGCTCGATGCATCCGACAGGAGGAAGATGACTGCATCGGCCACCTCGTCCGCACGCCCGAACCGCCCGAGCGGCATGTCCCGCAGCCGCCGGCGGCCTTCCTCGCTGTCGACGAGGTCCGTCGTCATCTCGGTGATCGTGACCCCGGGGGCAACGGCATTGACCCGGATCCCGCGAGGGCCGAATTCCCGGGCGAGCGCCCGTGTCAGCCCGATCAGTCCTGCCTTCGCCGCGCTGTAGGCCGCCGTCTCCGCGATGCCCATCTGGCCCAGCCGCGACGCGATGTTGACGATCGCGCCGCTGCCGCGCTCGACCATCGACGGCAGCGCGGCGCGGCACGTGTGGAAGGCGGCGGTGAGGTCGGTCCGGATCACCTCGTCCCATTCGGCCGGCTCGATCTCGAGGAACGGCCCGACCTGCGTCAGACCGGCGTTGTTCACGAGGCCGTCGAGCCGCCCGAACCGGCCGATGACATCGCCGACCAACTCCTCGGCCTGCCGGCGATCGAACATCTCGGCGTCTGCGCCCAGGCTCCGGATGCGCTCCACCGTGCGGGCGGCTCCGTCCGCCGAGCGAAGATAGTGGACCGCGACGCGGGCTCTCTCGGCGGCCGCCTTGACCGCGACCTCGGCACCGATCCCCCGGCTGCTGCCGGTCACGAGGACCACCCGACCGGCCAGCGCATCGCCCATCAGCCGACGCGGACTGTGCGCGCCCGGGCGGTCGAGCCGCGGAGGACGACTTCGGTCGGCAGGACCTGGGCCTCTGGCAGTCCTCCGGCGAGTAGTCGATCGGCGTGCTCGAAGCCCCGGCGACCCATCTCACGGAGTGGCAGCCGGACCGTCGACAGGCTCGGCGCGGTCAGGGCCGCCGTGGGGATATCGTCGAAGCCCGCGACGGACACCTCGGCCGGCACGTCGACGCCGCGCTCGGACAGCCGCTGCAGGACCCCGATCGCGAGCAGGTCGTTGGCGCAGCAGACCGCCGTGAACGGCACCCCGCCGGCGAGGAGCGTCTCGACCCCGAGCGCACCGCCCTCGCGGTCGAACCCGGTCCGCACGACGAGTCGCTCATCGAAGGCGATGCCCGCATCGGCGAGGCCGCGCCGGTAGCCCGCGAGGCGCTCCCGCGCCACGAACAGCGAGCGCGGCCCGGCCAGGAAGGCGATCCGGCCGTGGCCGAGACCGACCAGGGCCGCCACCATCGCGGCGATTCCCGCGGCGTTGTCGACACTGACCTCGGGGTCGCCGAGGGCGTGCGGCGAGAGGTGGACGATCGCGGCGCCTTCGGCCCGCATTGCGCCGATGTGCCGGTCGATCTCTGCGTTGAGAGCCGGGTCGTCCAGGCCGCTCCCCGCGAAGATGACCGCCGCCGCGCGGATCGAGCGGAGGAGCCGGACATAGGACGATTCGCGCTCGGCGCTGCGCTCCGAGCTGCAGGTGATGACGAGGAAACCGGCCGCGGACGCCGCGTCCTCGACGCCGCGGACGACCTCCGCGAAATACGGGTCGGTGATGTCGTGGACGATCACCGCGACGACCGGCACGCGGCTGCCGAGAAGCCCGCGGGCGAGGGCGTTGGGCACGTAGTCGAGCATCCTGGCCGCCTGGAGGACCCGCTCGCGCGTGGCCGCGCTGACCGGGTAGTCGGAGGCCGAGACGACCCGCGACGCGGTCGCCGCTGACACGCCGGCGAGCCGGGCTACCTCCGTAATCGATGCCATCGAGCGGTCTTCGGCCGAGTCAGTAGGGATACGGGTACGAACGCGGCTCGTCGCGCACGGTCAGCCACTGCCATTCGGTGAACTCGTCCCAGTTCGCCGCGCCGCCGAACCGCGCCCCGTTGCCCGACCCCGAGCGCATCCGCTGGGCGAGCGCGAGCCCGCGCGAGATCGACCGCGAGTAGACCGCCCCGGTGAGCCCGTACTCGCTGTCGTTGGCGAGCGCGAGCGCCTCCTCGTCGGTGTCGAACACGACGACCGGGGCGACCGGCCCGAAGATCTCCTCGCGCCAGGCGGCCTGCCCGGTCGTGACGTCGGTCAGCACGGTCGGCCGGTAAAACAGGCCCTCGTGCGTGCCGCCGACGACGACCCGCGCGCCGCTCTCGACCGACCGCCGGACGATCCCGTCCACCCGCTCCAGCTGACGCTGGTTGACGATCGGCCCCAGGTCGACCTCCTCGCGGTAGGGGTCGCCGAGCCGCAAGCGCTTCGCCTTCTCGGCGAGCAGGTCGACGTAGTCGGCGGCGACGCTCCGATGGACGATGTGCCGGCCGGTCGCGAAGCACACCTGACCCTGGAACTGGAACGAGGCGAAGGCCCCGGCCGAGGCCGCCGCCTCGAGATCGGCATCGTCGAGGACGACGAACGCGTTGTTCCCGCCGAGCTCCAGGCTCACGCGCTTGAGCAAGCCGCCCGCCAGCTCCCCCACGCGCCGCCCGGCTCCCGTGGAGCCGGTGAACGAGACCCGGGTGACGTTCGGGTCGGTGACGATCGCCTCGCCGACGTCCGCCCCGCCGACGACGACCTGGAGGAGGCCCTCGGGCAGGCCCGCCTCGCGGAAGACCGCGGCGAACATCGCGCCGCCACAGACTGGGGTCTGCGGATCCGGCTTCAGGATCACCGCATTGCCGACGGCGAGCGCCGGCGCGACGACACGCATCCCGAGGACGCTCGGCGAGTTCCACGGCGTGATCGCCCCGAGGACGCCGACCGGCACCCGCCGGAGCATCGACAGCCGGCCGGGCACGACGCTTGGGACGAGCTGGCCATACGGCTGGAACGGCATCGTCGCGGCCGCGTTGAGCTCGCCCACCGCGAAGTTCTGCTCGTGGTGCATCTTCCCGTGGACGGCGCCGGTTTCGCGCTGCGTCCACGTCCCGAACTCCGGCCGGTGTGCCTCGTAGATCACGGCCGCACGACGGAGGATCGCGGCCCGCTCGTCGTAGCTCGTTTCAGCCCAGGCCGGCTGGGCCGCGGCCGCCGCGGCCGCCGCCCGGGCGACGTCGGCGGGGGTGGACTGCGCGATGGTCAGGAGCGGCCGGCCGCTCGCCGGCTCGCGGATCTCGCGGGCCTCGCCGGTCCCGGGCTCCCAGGCGGCGAGGAACGGATCTAGCCAGCCCGCGCCTTCGGCACGGGGCGTCGTCTCAGGCGCCGTGGTCGTCATCGGTTGCTCCTTCCGGGGCGGCGAACCGCTCCGCGTACGTGCGCGGCGCCCCGCGGACGACCGCACGCTGTCCCGTGGCCGGGTCGCGCCAGGTGGGTCCGCGGGCGAGGACCGCGTCGATCAGGCCTTCCTCGAGATAGCGCGGGAGCTCCCACGACCGGATCGTGAGCGCCTCCTGGCCCGGGTAGCCGATCAGCTCCCGGACCCGTCTGTCCGTGTAGTAGCCGGCGACGATCGCGAGCTGGAGCGCGCCGACTGCCGCGGGCTCGTCCCGGCCGAGCATGTCGATTCGCGTCTGCACGTCGTCGCCGAGGTCCGCCCGGAGCGCCGCCCGGATCGGCTCGAGGAGGTCCGGGCGCGCCGCCAGCACGAACCGCAGCCGGTCGTCGGTGAGGATGTCCGCGGCGGACGGCATGCCGTGCGCCGCCGGGATCAGCCGGTCCGCGACGGCCGACAGGACGGCCCGGTCGCCGGCGCTGAGCGCGGCCAGGGGATCGGCGAGGCCCGCGGTCCCGCCGGCGCGGTCGCCGGTCAAGCCGGCACCTGCTGCTCGAACCGGGTCTCGACCAGGTGGTCTGCTGCCCGGAGCGCGATCGCGACGATGGTCGAGGTCGGGTTCACCCCTGATGAGGTGACGAAGCATGAGCCGTCGACGACATACAGGTTCGGGACGTCGTGGGCCCGGTTCCAGCGATCGAGGACCGAGGTCTTCGGGTCGTCGCCCATCCGCGCGGTGCCCAGGAGGTGCCAACCGGAGTAGCGCATCAGCCGGTCGACCTCGATCTTGTAGGCGCCGGCGGCATCCATCGACTCCTTCGCCCGCTCGATATGGAAGTCGAGCATCCGGCGCGAGTTCTCGGACATCCGATAGTGGACCTCCGGGGCGGCGATCCCGGACGAGTCGGTCACCGTGGACGATAGCGTGATCTGGTTCGCCTCGTCGGGGAGGTCCTCGGCGAAGAGGCCCCAGTTCGCGCCGTGCCCGAAATGCGTCCGGACGTGGGTGTGGTGCTCGGGTCCCCAGGCCTGCTCGCCGGCCCGGCTCGGCAGCGCCGTGTTGATCGGCCCGCCGGTGGGCGCCAGGCCCCACCGTGCGCCCCGCACGAAGCCGCGCTTCTCGTCGGTCTCGTAGAACTCGAGGGACTCGATCAGGTCGCCGAACTGGCCCTGCCAGCTCATCAGTGGCTCCTCGAAGAGCCCGGCGACGTTCGCGAACGGGTGCATCATCAGGCGCTTGCCGACGAGCCCGGACGAGTTCGCCAGCCCGTCCGGCTGGCGCGCAGTCGCCGACAGGAGGAGCAGCCGCGGCGACCCGATCGCATTGGCGGCGAGGACGACGACCTTGGCGGCTTGGAATTGCTGGGCCCCGTCCCGATCGATCCAGGCCGCGCCCGTCGCCAGGCCCTGCTCGTTCGTCTCGATCTTCCGGACTCGGGCGCCGGTCACGAGGCGCGCCCCCAGCCCGATCGCCTTCGGCCAATGGGTCAGGTCGGTCGAGGCCTTCGCGCCCTCGTTGCAGCCCGACTGGCAGGTGCTCCGTTGGACGCACGGGCGACGACCGTCGTACGAGGTCGAGTTGATCGAGTTGAATTCCGGCCACCAGTGCCAGCCGAGCTTCGTCTGGCCGCGGGCGACCTTCAACCCGGCCGAGCCGATCGGGAGCGGCGGCATGGGCGCGTCCTCGGTGTCCGGCGGGTAGGCCGGATCGCCGGGGAGGCCGGACACGCCGAACTGGCGATCCGTGCGGTAGAAGTACGGCAGGAGCTCGAAATAATCGATCGGCCAGTCGTCGGCGATGCCGTCCAGGGAGCGGACGCGGAAGTCCGACGGCAACGCCCGCGGCCAGGCGCCCGCGAAGATGATCGTCGAGCCGCCGACCGCGTTGTACATGAGCGGCGACACGGGCGAGTCGTCCTCGACGATCGGGTAGTCGGCCGCGAGGCCGCGGATGTTCGGGCTCGTCGCCCAGTCCTTGCGGGCCTTCAGCTCCCAGTCGAGCTTGTTGCCCGGGTAGTCGGCCGGGTCGAGCCAGTCGCCTTGCTCGAGGCAGACGACCTTGAAGCCGGCCTCGGCGAGCCGGAGGCCGACGACCCCGCCGGACGCGCCGGCACCGATGATGAGGACGTCTGCGGGTTCGGTCGTCACGGCCGGGTCCTCCGCTGGGTGCTGGGGTTCGCGGCTCCCGATAGTAAACCTTCTCTATCCGTTCTCGTCCAGCCGGCCCCGCGGCGCGCGGGCCCGGGTTCAGTGGCCGCCGTCACGGCCGGACGTCAGGATCCCGCGGGACCCGGCGCCACGGCCTCTCGGAGCAGGCCCACCTCGGCGAGGACGTCCGCGAGGTGCGCCCGCTCCTCGTCGCCGAGCGGCTGGAGCGGCCGGCGGACGTGCGCGGACTCGAGCACGCCCAGGATGCGCAGGCACTCCTTGAGCCTCACCCGGTAGTCCCCGACCGGCCGCGCGAAGACGGCGTCGGCGAGGCGCTGCACGCGCCGGCCGAGGTCCCGGGCATCGTCGATCCGACCCGCGTTCCAGGCGTCGATCATGTCGACCTGCTCCTGGGTCATCACGGCGCCGAAGCCGATGAGTGCGCCCGTCGCGCCGAGCATGAACGACTCGAGGATGAAGTTGTCGTTGCCGGTCAGGAACGTGATCGGCCGAGGCAACTCGGCGATGAGGCGGGCGGTGTCGACGAAACGGCGCGCGTCGAAGGACGCCTCCTTGATGGCAACGACGCCATCGACCGCGGCCATCGCCCGCAGCGTCTCGGGTTCGAAGTTCACCCCGGCGAGCGCCGGCTGCAGCTGGAACAGGATCAGGGGCAAGCCGACGCCGGCGATCGCCTCGAGATAGCCGACCGGGACGCGAGCGTCGAGCGGCTCGCTCAGGTAGGCCGGGATCGGGAACACGAGCAGCGCATCGGCGCCGACGTCGCGGAATTCGCCAGCCTGGCGAACCGCCAAATCGGTCGAGGGGCCCGCCAGGCCGGCGACGATCGGGAGGTTGGTGACCTCGCGCACGATCCGCAGCACACGGAGCTTCTCGTCATGGCTGAGATGCGGGCCCTCGCCGGTGTCGACGTTGATCGCCAGCGCCACGGGTCCCTGCCGGACGACCCAGCGGATGTACGAGCGCAGGGCGACCTCATCGATGCTGCCGTCGGCGTGCATG
>WNGE01015805.1_pt1 | contig 14058 bp, 13 predicted proteins | sample 5400651 | NCBI WGS metagenome assembly WNGE01 (sample SAMN13153370, study PRJNA577476) | soil metagenome | isolation source: 60 cm soil or saprolite under grassland replicate 2 | place: USA:California | collected 2016-06-15 | reverse complement strand
CGGCGACGTCGACCAGTTGCCGTCGGTCGGCGCCGGGGAGGTGCTGCGCGACGTGCTGGCCGCCGAGACCGTTCCTCGGGTGCGATTGACGAAGATCTTCCGGCAGGCGCAGCAGTCCGGGGTGGTGGTCAACGCCCACCGGATCAACGCAGGACAGTCACCGGTGTTCGGGGAGCACCCGGACTTCTTCCTGTTCCCGGCCGACGAGCCCGAGGCCACCGCGGAGATGGTGGTGGACGTCGTCGCCCGGCGGATACCTGGCCGGTTCGGCATCGGCCCGCGCGACATCCAGGTGCTCACCCCGATGCACCGCGGCCCGGCCGGTGCGGGCAACCTCAACACTTTGCTGCAGCAGACCCTCGCCCCGTACCGCGAAGGGGCGCCGGAGCGCCGCCACGGCGCCAAGGTGTTCCGGGCCGGTGACAAGGTCATCCAGATCCGCAACAACTACGACAAGGGCGCGGCCGGGGTGTTCAACGGCACCGTCGGCGTCGTCTCCGCCCTGTCCACAGTGGACCGGCAACTCACCGTACATACCGACGAGGACGAGGACATCGCCTACGACTTCGACGAGTTGGATGAACTCCAACACGCCTACGCCATCACCGTGCACCGCTCGCAGGGCAGCGAGTACGCGGCGGTGGTCGTCCCGCTGACAATGAGCGCGTACACGCTGCTGCAACGCAACCTGCTCTACACCGCGGTCACCCGGGCCAAACGGCTCGTCGTGCTTGTCGGCAGCCGCAAGGCCCTCGCCGTTGCGGTCCGCACCGCCGGCACCGGCCGCCGCCACACCGCACTGACGCACCGCCTGGGCGGCATGGCACGGTGAGCCGTTCGCGAGCAACGTAGCCGCAGACGACTGCTGGTGTCGGGGTACAGGTTGACATCCCGACCTCGGTACGACTTTTCCAGAGTCGTGGTAAGGCTCTTTGCAGGTTGAGCCTAATCGCCTGAGTAACGGACAGTAACGCCCGATTGGTCCGGTGGAGATTCGTACGGCAGCTTCCTCGCCATCCGCTCATGGCACCCGTTTATGTCAAGACCCCGGCTGGAATGAGAGTTCTACGCTGTGGTGAGGCGGGTCCGGGAAGTGGCTTGTCCGAAGAGCCGATCTTCGGGGTCAGGTCGGTCACGCTGGATTGCACAGTCGTCCCCGAGTGCCCTCCCGGGCCCGTCGTGTCTGGCCGGTTCTGGTCGGCGATCATGCGCGCGTAGACCACGTTGGACAGCCGCCGTTTGAGGGCGCGCATGGCCTCCATCGAGGTTTTCCCGGCGGCCTTCTTGGTGTCGAAGTAGGCGCGGCCTTCGGTGTGGTGGCGCAGCTGGACCACGGCCATGATGTGCAGGGTGCGGTTGATGCGGCGGTTGCCGGCGCGGGAGAGCCGGTGGCGTTGCTGCTGACCGGAGGAGGCATCCAGCGGAGCGGTGCCGTTCCAGGAGGCGAACCGGTCCCGGTCGGCGAAGCGATGGATGTCGCCGACGTCGGCGAGCAGCCGGGCCGCGCCGGCGGGTCCGATGCCGTGCAGGCCCATCAGGGTGGACCCGCGGGCGAGGACCAGGGCCTTGAGGTCCTTGTCGGCAGCTTTGATCTTACGGTCGATGCCGTCGAGTTCCCCGATGAGCTCGACGGCCAGCCGCCGTCTGGTCTTGCCGACCGGGTCGCGGGGTTTGACCGTGGCGATCAGCGTCCGGGCCTGCGGCGCGGTCAGGTACTTCTTCGCCCCGCCGGGCAACAGTTCCAGCAGCAGCCGGTGCAGCCGGTTGATCGTCTGGGTGCGGGCCCGGCCCAACTCGTCGCGCCGGTCGGCGAGCATCCCCATCACCTGCAGGTCCGCATCAACCTGGACCCGCACCAGGTTCGGGGTGCGCAACGCGAGCATCGCCACCGAGTGGGCATCGACCGGGTCGCTCTTGCGGCCGTTACCGGTGGCGAACACCCGCACCTGCGCCGACAGCTTCGCCGGCACATCCAGCACGGTCTCACCGTCGTGGACCAGGCGGTGGGCGATGTGCTTACCGATGCCGTTGCAGCCTTCCACCGCCCAGGTCCGATCGTGGTAGCGGCGGCCGGCCGCGAGCATGGCGGCGTAGCCGGCCTTGTCGGTGCCGTAGCGGCATGTCGCCAGCACCCGGCCGCGTTCATCGACGACCTCGATGGACTCCCCGCGCGGTGCCCGGCGAGACCGCAGGCCATGAGAGAGCCACACCAATGACGCCGGTGGGCAGCCGCAATGTGGGAGCGTCTCGCCAGGCACCTGGACCGAGTCTGGCCGGACACCGATCCTGGAGTAAGTCTCTAAGTAGCCGATGTGAGTGCACGCAGGCTCGCCGACTCAGCTCACCCTTCGGTCGCGATTGCCGCGATTGCCGCGATTGCCGCGATGGCGGCGTGTGGCCGATGGGTGCCTTCGCTGGGCCGCTGCAGGCGCTCAACTTCCGTGAAGCCGGCTCGCGCCAGTCGCTCGGAGAACTCGTCAACGGGCCAGCGATACGCGGTCACGACCTTGTGGTCGGAGGCGGCGACCTCGTCACCTCGGGTTTGCCCTTTTCGGGGGATGGCCACTGTGGACACGCCCAGGGCGTGGAGGTCGTCATCGACGGCTGCCACAAGCCAGCAGGTGATCCCGCGTATCGCATCACCTCAAGAGAGCCGCACCCTCCCGAACCTCTTGACACCAACCTGGATGCAGGTAAGCGCATAGGGTTACGGTGCAGCCGCAGATTGCCGGCTGGCAGCCGGCCATGCCGCCTGACCTTGCCCAACTACTTCCGAATAGAGCGTATGTATTTCGCCGTACCAGGCTTCTTCTCCAAGTTGCTTGTCGTTATGCAATATTCTGCACATAGCTGGGCTGGTCCGCAGTAGCCCTCGAATCCATGGTTCGAACCCTGGTAGCTCCTTAAGGGAAGGCGCAAAGAGCTTGCGGCGTAGTAGCTCAGTGTCTAGGTAATCAACGTGCAACTCTGCCGCCGCAAGCACACGTTGACGAAGCGAGTCGGTTTCGTCGGGGACGTCACGCCCGTCATAAAAGTATGGACGAAGATCAGGATGCTCAACGAACAAACGGCTCAGATCGAGCATTCGCCCTGCTGTTGCATCGAATAGCTGCCCGCGCAACGTCGCCTGAGCCTCTTGCACTTGTCGAATCACAAAATACGCGGAGCCGACGATAACAATTGGGCCGACAGCCGTAGCGAACTGAGCGAGTCGCTCAAGAGAGGACATTGGCATCACGATGGCGCCAAGAGCCGTGAGTATGCCCATCGCGACTACCGCAAAAAAGACAATATGGGTCGCGCGTCGGTTATTCACCAGATGCTCCCAGGTCTGACCATCTAACCCCCAACAATGCATGTGTCGTGCCTGACCCGTGGTCCAGTCACAAACACAGCTGCCATCGTGCCGGAGCGCGTCATCGGATACCATCCCACGGCCGAGCGCCCGATAGTACCGATGGGCCGCGTCGTGTACGTAGAGGCCTGATGCTGAGCCCGGTGGTGCCCTGGTGAAAGCAGGTGGCGTGGATACGCTGCGCCCAGCCGGAGTGCTGCCCGCGCAGGTCGTGGTACAGCTCCAGCAGGGCCCGCCACTCCAACACCGGCGACGGCGGGATGTAGCAGCCGGGCAGCCGGCCGGTGGCCAGCAACTCCCGCAGCAGCTTGGCATCGGCCCGGTCGGTCTTGGCCCGCCGCTTACGCCCCCGCAGCGCCGAGGTTTCGGCCGGCTCGGCCAACTGCGGGACAACGCCAGCGGCGCGCATCTCCTCCGCCACGTACCGCCAGCCGGTGCAACCCTCCATCGCGAACTGCACATCCTCGACGCCGTCGAACCGGACCAGCCAGTCCGCCAGATGCTGCCGGTCGGCCGGGGCGACCCGGCCCCGCTCCCACCGACCGGTCTCCTGCTCGACGTAATCGAACGCCAACTGCTTCCGGTGGATATCCACCCCACCTACGATCGACATCAGGGCCTCCTCGAGCTCCGACACATCGATGTCCCAACGCAAGCACTGCGTTTGAGCCGAGGAGGCCCCCAAAACACCGGGATCGTCAATACCCCAACCGGCGTACCCTCCGAGCCAGCCCACCGACCCCGCGACACCGAACGAAGCCGATGCATGTCATCTCTTCTGCCGCGAGCCGAGCGACTCGTGGAGGCGTTCGCCTGCGGTGTTCTGGAAATCATCTGGCGTTCGATTTCACAACTACGGTATAGCAGTCCGTCTTCTTCTGACGCCACGGCTATCACTGGCACGGTACACTTCGATGCCGATATTCTTATGCGGTCGCGCTAGTCGATCTAGGTCCCACATAGTCTGCACTGCCTCGCTATTGAGCCACCCTGCATCCTCGTCTTCAGGCTGACCAGCTAAGGCGCGGACGCGCTCAGCTACGCGAACGTGAAATTGCTTTACGACTTGCCGAGTGGTCTCCCCGTGCGATACCCGGAAGGAGCCCGATAGGGCCAGGCGGTGCAAGCTCCGCATGTGGCGACGTAGCCGCAGATTTATTCCGGCATAGTCCTCACCCCCTCCCCCCATAACCACTACCAGTCCACCCGGAGGCAAAGTGCGCCGGATGTGACGCATGGTCGCTTTAGCACCCCTGACCATGCTATCCGTCGTAAGTAGGTAACTAAACATGCATAAGTGAAAGCGCTCCGGCTTGTGCCAGTCGGGATACTCACTATTCAAGATATACCGCGCTCCATCGCGACCAACATCCCATTCCTCTTCTATCTTACGGAGGAGTGCTTCTCGCGTGACAGCATTCGTCGCCTTGTCAGGCTCCAGCTCAATGTCAAATGCGTCCGGGAATGTAATGTGGTAGGGACCGCCGAGCTCGCGCCTCTCCGAAACCTGGTGAACAAGGCGACCCATAGCGATGCTTCTCTCGGACAGCTCTACACGAGGCAGATTGGTCTGCATCCGCTCGGTTTCAGCATCGGTCTTGTGGGACAACGCCGCCGACTGAAGACTGTGAACGAAGTCAAGAAGAGCGTAGGTGGCCGGCGCAGGGCCGGATCCGGCGTCGAGCGCCTTGATGCCCGCCGCCCGCATTGGGAACCATCCACCGTTAAAGAGATGATGGAAGACTCTCCACCATCTGAGATATCTTTCTGCGAGATGCGTATACGCGTACGCTTGCGCGGCCATGGGCAGCTCGTAAATGTCCTCGTTGCATTTGCCGCGAACAACTGGGAGCATCCTCAAGAACTCTTGGGCGTTCTGTTTGTCGGCTATCGCATCAGAAAGATGTCCCTCAAGAGAGGCTAGGATCTCCGCAAGGCGCGCAGTTAATGACTGATTGAGAGCATCGACCAGCGTCGGAGCGATCCGCAGCTGTAGTGACCGCCAGGTCATCGGAGCTTGATCGATTGTCACTAACATGCCCCTCTCGAAGCTCCCGAGATCCTTCGCCGCCGCTGCCAGATCGACATCTTGTGAATGTGGTTGCGCACGCCAAGAATCATAGTTCGACGATGCCGGAAAGCTCCTATCCACACTGATCCGCTATCCGTGCGCACTGGCCACTGATCACGTGTCACCTTGCGTTGCCGTCACTCGCCAGCACGAACTTCCGACTTTAGCCGATGTGCAGGTGGTGAAGCGGGATCTAGTGGATCTCAGTCACGCCGGGGAGTCGGCTTGCCGTAGGGTGCGGCCGGCCCCGGGGGAGGTATAAAGCGCGGACGTGCCGGTGTCGAGCCGTACAGTGGTCGCGTGTCGCTTCCGCGCCCCAATCAGAAGTCCGGTCCACTCGCTGGCCACGTCAGGAGGGGCCGCACCTATCGGTCGCCGCTCGCTGCGACAGGTGTCCTGCAGATTGGAGACTGGGTGCGGGACGACCTGCCGGACCTGTTGTGGCCCGTACTCACGTTGTCCGAGCTTGGGACCGCGGAAGCCGTCAGATTCGTGCGTTGGCAGCAGGCCGTGCAGGAAGACCTCTCAGGGAAGGCCGAGCAACGCTTCATTGCCGAGTGTCTCGACGGGCGGCTGACCAGCCTCGACCGGCTCGCTGCTCAAGTTCCGGAGGCGAAGGCCGTAGTCAAGACCCGGGCTGAGGAACGTGGATTGCTTCCAGAATCCGTCGCGAGCGTTTTGGCTTCCTATCCGCTTCGCCCGGCTGAGTGGCTTGTGGATCATGAAACGACACTTCCAGGCGAGGAACAGACCAATCTGCTTGCGCGGGCTGTGCTCGACGTACTCAGTGATGGACACCGCGAAGCCGTGATCAAGTGCCTGTTCGTCTGGAGCGCCGTCCAAGCCGGCACTTTCAGGACGAGCGCCGAGACGATCGAGTTGCTTAGGACTTATCCGAATGATCCCAAGACACGCGGCAAGGCCAACTCAGCTGTGCGGGCGATGTGGGGCGCCCACAAGGCGGTGCTGCTCGACGAAGATGAGAGCCACTTCGTGGACGCCACCAAGTGGGCCAAGGTCTTCTGGGGTGCGAACTCCATGACCTCACGCTGTCTGCGGCGTCGCGAATTCGATGCTGAGGAACCTGACATCGAGGAGGGCGACTTGGGTCTACCGACGGATGCGGAATCGAATGGCGAGGCACCTGGACCGGTCGCCGTGCCGGAGAGTGGCGCGCACCTTCGTCGGCTGGCGATGGACCTGCTCTCCAGCTATGTAGAAGCGCTGGAGACGTCGCCTGCGCGCCCCTACGACCGGGAACGGCAGGAGGTTCACGCGGGGCTCGTCGCCCGTGCCGGACGCGATGTCATCACAGCGCTCGGCGCTCCGGACTTGTGGTGTATGGAGCACGGCGCCCACATCATCCGAGTATTGGTCGAGGTCCGCATCTACATCCAGTGGATGGCGCGGCAGGACTTGTCGATCTACCGCACCTTTCAGGAGTACGGAGCTGGTAAGGCGAAGCTGTACGCACGAATCATGGAGGAACTCCCCGAGGAGGCGCAACGGCCTGACTTCAAGGAGGCCGTCAAGGACTTGGACAGGCTAAGCCACAATGACGAGGTCCTCGATTATCGAGTCGTCGATACCCGCGATTCCTTTGCCGAGGGCAAGTCCATACGGGCCATGGCTGAAGAATGCGGCCTTCTCGATCTCTACCGCCAGGCGTATTACATGGCGAGCGGGGTCGCTCACTCCGAATGGTGGTCGATTGAGACTCATGCGATGGAGCGCTGCCTGAACGTGCTTCACGGAGGGCACCTCGTTCCGAGTCTCTCCCTCAACTCGGGTGGGAATGTCGAGCTCGCAACCTCATGGGTGGATCAGCTCTACACGCTGATCCGGATCAGCCTGCAGATCCTTGGGACCGACGAGCAGGCGGTAGGAAACGCATTCGCCCGGCTCGGCGCAGATGCAGACGAAGGCGCCCGGCGGGTCGAGGCCACGAACGTGGGAGGAGTCGGCGCCACCGGCGTTGCATGACCGCCAAGGCCCACGACCTGCCGGTTAGGCGAAGTCGGCCTCGATGATGCCGTCGGCATGGCCGGCCGGCCACTGGACCAGCTCGATCCGGTACCCGTCCGGGTCGGTGATCCAACTGGTCTGCGGCTCGGCCGCGCCGTCGGGTGGTCCGGGCGGCTCGGCCGCGATCGCCTTGGCGGCAAGGTCGGCGAGGGTTGGGTCCAGCGACTCGACCTGGATGACGAGGTGGTTGACGCCGGTGCCGAGGTCGACCGTGCCCCTCGCCGGGTCGTGGACCAGCTCGATGGTGACGAAGTCGTCGCCCGCCAGTCGGAGCATGGTCAGGCGGCCGAACGCCGTCCCCTCGACGTTTCCGACGACCGTGTAGCCGACGGCGCTGTAGAACGCGAGCGACCGCTCGAGATCGCTGACCCGCAGGCCAACGTGCAGTGTGCGTATGGTGGGCAGGCTACCCACATCAAGTCTGGTGGAGTTCCACGGACCACGATCCAGCGCATCCAACCCCGCTCATCCGCTCCACCCCGGACGAAGATCCGGTGCACGGTCATGCCGCCTTCCGCTCGTGACGTTCCGTAGCCGCGCGCCTGAAACTGAGGACGCTCGGTAGTGCCGATGTGTGCAAGTTGTTCTTGGACCGGGCTTTGGGATGCTGCGCGCATGCCTTTCCTTCCCAGGACATCGGCCGAGGATGCCATCAACCAGCCGGCTCGCAAGCAGTTCGAGGTCTTCCTCGACGAGCACCGCGACGCGCTCAACCGATGCTTGGACGGGCTGACCGAGGAGCACGCACGCCGATCGCTGGTGCCCTCACGGACCACGCTGCTCGGGCTGGTAAAGCATGCGATCTTTGTCGAGAAGGTCTGGTTCGACGAAGCCATTACCTGCCGGTCACGCGCCGAGATCGGCATCCCCGCCACGCCGGACGAGTCATTCGTCCTCCATGACGACGACACCATCGCCACCGTCCAGCAAGCACACCGCGAAGCATGCGAGGCATCACGCCGCGCGGCCTCACCGTTGGAGTTGGACGACATGGTCCACGGCAACCGGCGCGGTCCGCTCCCATTGCGTTGGGTGTACCTCCACATGCTGCGGGAACTCGCGCAGCACTGCGGGCACGCAGACATCCTCCGCGAGCAACTCGTCAACAAGTAGCGGACGGCGTCCGCTATGCCGCCTTCCGCTCGTTACGTTCCGGAGTCACGTCTCGGGCTGGGACGCTCGGTCGCGCCGAGCAGGGTGGTCCGGGGCCGCGCCTGTTCGTGCAACGATCGCGGCGTCTCTTTGGCGACGCACGGTCCCGCCTTGCTCGTATACCGGGGCGGCGTGGAACATTGATCGGCGCGGACGATCGTCGACGCGAACGCCGAACGATGGGACGACCTGGCCGATCTCATGGATGAGCGGGGTGATCCATCCCGCTGCTGGTGCCAGTACTACCGCAGCGAGGGACCGTACGAGCACCACAGCGGAAACAGCAACCGGGCCGCGATGCGCCGCCAAGTGACGACGGCCAGGATGCCGCACGGTGTGCTCGCCTACAACGGTCGACGACCGGTCGGCTGGTGCGCTGTCGCTCCGCGCGGCGACTACCCACGGCTGAAACGTATGCAGGCCGCGAAGGCTACCCAGAACGAGGACGGTCTCTGGTCGGTCACCTGTTTCGTGGTGCGCGTCGGATACCGGCGGCGGGGAGTGGCTACCCAACTGCTGCATGCCGCTATTGATCTCGCCCGCCGGCACGGCGCGCGAACCGTCGAGGCCTATCCGGTCGACGAGTCGGTCAGACCGACCGGCTCCTCGGGACTGTTTCAGGGCCCGCTGGCGATGTACCTGCGGGCTGGCTTCACCGAGGTCGCCCGTCCGAGTGCCTCCCGCTCGGTCGTCCGTCTGGCCCTGACCGAGTAACAGGTTCTACGTTCACGAACGCGCACTCATGCCGTGGAAAGTCCGGACCACAGTGTTCTGCCGCGAGGCCGCTCGCTACGTACCGTCACGTGAGCCACACCGACGCGTGTGCGCTCTTGCCGAGAAGAGCTGCGCCGTCGGTCGCGTCGCAGTGTCTACGGCCGGAGCGTCGGTCGCGTCGCAGTGTCTACGGCCGTAGCGCAGACCCACCGTGGGAAAGAGCAGTCATGGCCGCTGTCCCTGCAAGCGCACTCATCTGCCCGCAGACAATGCGTCGCGCGCAGTGACGGTCCGGCCAGCGTCGGGACGCGCGATCGTGCCGAAGAGAGTGCACACATAGGAAACCAACGCAGGCGAAGGTCGAGTGACCGATGATCATGATGGTGTCGCGGCTGCGGCTCGGACTTCAGGGGGAACGGTGCGGGTCCTGACAGCCGATTTTTGCCGCGATAAGGCGTCGATGTGCCTCGGACGCCTTACGATCATCTTCGACATACGGTAGAACCGACATCAAGACTGCCCATGGCCGACTTGCAAGTCCAAGGGGGTACAGACAATATGGGGTTTGAGGTCGTAACCCGGGATCATTCATACGGACGGTCGATCACTATCGGGTTGACGTTAAGCGACATCATTATCGCCGAAACACATTCCGGTCAGTTTAGCCTCCACTGGACTACGAACATTACGGCCTCGCAATTCCTGCTGAAATGGCGAGTCGTCGGTGGAAAAAGCAGAGTGCTGATAGTGTCAGCATCTGGGCGGGATCCAATTGACGGATATGGCTACCAGTTCTTCGAATTAGCAGATAAGGGCGCCTTGGATGAACTCGACGTATTATTGGCAAGGATTTGGTTACCAGATGTGACAGCCGCGTGGCAACGCCTTCCAAAATCCCCGGACGGCAGCCTCGATATTGTCGGCGTCGCTTCGGACCATTATCACAGCGCAATCCAAGATTTCATGGAGGCGACGGGTAGTGGCGGCGTTAAGGATGAAGGCCGCGGCGCATTGAGTGAAATTGGATTGGACGAGCTGTACCCAACTGCCCACTTCTCGTCGCTTGAAGAGCTGTCCCACTGACAAGGAAATCGACATGAATAAGAAATGCTACGGAGAATCCGATACAGCTTATCCCGGGCTGAAGATATCGTCGAACATAGAGGGATCACCGGCATGCGCAGTGGGGATAATGGGAGCGCGTCAGGTACTCTCGATTACCAACTACTCCCTACTTACGTACGACGTAACCTACCTGAGCTCCTGCGACAAGGACTTCCTCTTCTATGTCCCAGACGGGACGCCGCCCTACTCGCCAGGACTTACAGTAAGCAGCACATGGGATGGCGCCTTTGCGGCTCCATTCAGATGGAAAGGTGATCCACGGGTTACCCAAGATGCCGCCCTTCTCGTCGCACGATCCGAGAAAGGCGCCTCCGAGGATCGGGAAATTACGATTAACGTCGAATGCGAGTCAGCAGCATATGCGCCCATTGGCCCTTTCCGAATCGCACTGAAGGTGGACACTGAGCGTTGACTATCGGAGTTGTCGTGGCTGCTCCGTTTTTGGCGGCGACGCTTTTTACGGCCCTCGCGCCGGAGCTATCAAAGCTTGTGAAAAGCCGTGTAAGGCTGGTATTGGGCTCCACGACGCCTGCACCAACAAAGCAGTCGGGGGTGCCGCCACTGCTCAGTCCTGAATATATAGAGGATTATATCGATTACTCGATAGATGCCGCGCAAGCAGTGTCGGCGCTAGCGCTCCCGGTAGTCGGTGTTGTTTTCGCTGTCCACCAAGGATTGGCGTTACCGGTCGTGATAACGCTAATCGTAGTCGGCGTCCCAGCGCTCCTCTTTGCATTAATAAGGCTCTTACTCGTTGGGCCAAACGAATACGCTGCGAAAAAGTTCTTCTTTAGGCGCTACACACTTGTCCCGGCAGTTGGCGTAGTTACCAACGCACTAGCGACACTCATAGTTTTCCTGCTATCGTAATACCAGGCTAAGTCAGCACCCTCAACGGGCAGCAGGTGGACCAAGCCCGCGAAGGCGGACTCCGCATTGTTTTACTTCATAGGGCGATGCGGGATTGAACGTATCAATGTTTTTACGGCATTTTAGGAGATGGGTAGAAACTGGCGAACGGGAAACGAATCGCATGCTCATCTGCCGCGGTGCGCGCGGTCGTTGCTGATTCCGATCGGCGTGTCAGGGTGGGGGTTACAGCAGAGCTGCGAGCTTGTACAGCACGAGCGAGCCGGCGACGGCGACGTTGAGGCTGTGACCGGTGCCGATCATGGGGGTCTCCACGGCGCAGTCGAGTAGGTCCAGAGCCTCGGGTGGGATACCGGTGGCCTCATGGCCGAGGACCATGATGGTGCGGCGATCGGCCGGTGGGAGGTCGGCCAGGCGGATCGCTTCGTCGGCCAGCTCCACGCCCACGATGAGCGAACCGTTGGCCCGCTCGGTCTGTAACCAGCCGGTGGGATGGCCGATGCGGTGCACGCAACTGGGTCGGCGCAGGGTGTTACCCCGGGCGACAGCCTCGTCGACCCACCGGAACGGCGGTACCGCAAGACAGGCGCCGACCGCGTCGCAGGTGCGCAGCAGGGTACCGAGGTTCGCGCCGTGCATCGGCCACAACGCGGCAGCGACGAGGTGTCCCCAACAGCGATGGGCGCGGGGTCGGCGTGCGGCCCGCAGATCCTTGCGGGACCGGACTCTGATCGCCGGGCTCACCAGAGAAGAGCGAGCCGGCTGCAGATGTTCATCAGCATCGGATGAGGTACTTCGCGGCGTACCCGGGCCATCGGCGCACAACAAGTATCGCAGCCAGGGTAGCCGCGACAGCCCGTGTGCGCCACGGCTGGCCGGCTCGTCGAGGCGACGCCCGGGCGAGAACACCACGGCCGGGCCCCTCGCGGAAATCCGGTCGCTCGCGCGGCAGTCACTGCTCTAGCCTGCGTACCGCCGATCCACCACCGGGAGGTCGCCATGCGCCGCAACGACAACCTCGAGACGTCCTTTTGAACCGACCAGCAAGCGCCGCCGGGGGTTCCCTCTAGCGAGAGCCACGTCAAGCGCGGCGACCGCGTCGTCGGTCACGACACCGAACTGATGGAGAAGCTCGGCGGCAAGGACCTGTGCCCGTGCGGATCAGGGCGGCGGTTTCCGCCGCTGCTGCAGGCCCAGTGGCCGGTTCGACGACAGCAACAGCCACTACTACATCCGTGACTGAGCCACGACCATTCCAGTGGCGGCCGGCAGCCCAGTCCGCGGCTGCCGGCCGACGCACGGATCTGCCGCTGTGAGCGCGCACGACGGTGCCGAGTCGCCATGGCGCTCGTCACTCAGTGTTACGACTGCTCTGTCCGGTCGGAGCCTGGCCTACCGATCGGTTCTGGAAGCGAGGCGTACCGATCTCGGGAGATCAGCCCGTACCCCGATGGGCGGCATCGGAACGCCGCAGGCTTCTTCGTTAAGGCGGGGTATGGCGACGACGAATGTGGTGCCGTTGTTGTCCTGCTTGACCACGAGGTAGGGGCTGGTGGCGGGTGGAGTCAGCGTCGCGCCGACCGAGGGTAGGTGGCGCATGTCGCCGTTCCACCGGACCTGGGTGGCGGTGTCGGCCAGGGCGAGCACGGCTTGCAGCGCCCATCGGGTCCGCCGGGCCGGGTCCGCGATGATCCACTCCGGTAGCGGGGTCAGGCCGTCGAATGTGTCGATCGGCTCGGTCAGGGCGTAGACGAACATCGGGCTCCTTGTTGCGTGGCAGGTCAGGTGGGGCGGTTCTCGGCGCGGATCATGCGGCGGAGGCTGGTTCGGGCTGCGGCAAGGTCGCCTTCCAGCTCCGCGACTGTGGCGGTGAGCAGGTCGTTGCTGCTGCGGAGTTGGTGGGTTTCGGCGAGCAGTCGGGTGTTGTGGTCGAGGAGTTCGTCGACGCGGGCGATGAGGTCGGTCTTGGTGAGGTTGTCGAGTTGGTTGCCCAGTGCGCGGCGCAGCTTGTCGTGAAGCTGTTCGATCTGTGCCCGCAGGCGTTTGATCTCGTCGCGGGCGAGCGCGAGGTCGGTGTGCAGGCTGGCCTGGCTTGCCGCGCGGCCGGGTGGAGTGACCGGTTGAGCGCGCTGTCGGTCGCGGGCTTGCTCGATGGCTTCGCGGACGCCGTCGGCGTGGACGAGCCAGGTCGACACCTTCGCGTGGCGGGCGACGGCGGTGAAGGTGATGGGTGTGCCGTCGGCGAGCATCGCCTCGATCGCCTGTGTGACGCGGGTGCGTCGTTCGTGGCTGTCGCGGCGGCGGGCAGCGATCATCGCCTCGGCGGCCCGCCCATCCCGGGTCACGGCTGCCGCCGCGGGCCCAGCGTGATGACCGGTAGCTGGGTCTGCCCGCGGGCGGCGCGAGCCTTACGCAGGATCCGGCTGGCTTCTTCGACCTCGGCGCGTTCCTCGGCCGGCAGGGCGTCGAGCGTGTGGTGCATCGTCGCGGCGACCTGGCCGAAGGCGGTGATCTGTTCGTCGAGGTTGTGCACGACGAAGGCGTCGACGTCCATGGCGGTGGCGGTTTCCCGGTCGGCCTTGAGCGCGGTGAGGTGTTCTTCGATGGCCGGCAGGTAGGACGGGTCGGGGCGGTAGAAGCCGCAGCCGGCGCATTGGAACCGGATCGGGCAGGCTTTGCCGCCGGCCTTGACGTTGCTGGGTTCGCGGCAGTTGCCGAACGGCACCGACACAGACCTGAGCTCGTA
>WNGE01014543.1_pt1 | contig 14058 bp, 10 predicted proteins | sample 5400651 | NCBI WGS metagenome assembly WNGE01 (sample SAMN13153370, study PRJNA577476) | soil metagenome | isolation source: 60 cm soil or saprolite under grassland replicate 2 | place: USA:California | collected 2016-06-15 | reverse complement strand
TAGAAGCGAAAATGCGAAAAGGCCTTGTTCGCCTCGGCCATGCGGTGCACTTCCTCGCGCTTCCTCACCGCGCCGCCGCGCCCCTCGGACGCTTCGAGCAGCTCTGCGGCAAGGCGCTGGCCCATCGATTTCTCCCCGCGCTTGCGCGCGGCTTCGCGCAGCCAGCGCATCGCCAACGCCACGCGACGCACCGGACGGACCTCGACCGGCACCTGGAAGTTGGCGCCGCCGACGCGGCGGCTCTTGACCTCGACCATCGGCTTTGCGTTCGACAGCGCCTGGGTGAAGACTTCCAGCGGATCCTTGCCGCCCTTCTTGGCGATCGATTCGAACGCACCGTAGACGATGCGCTCGGCCACCGACTTCTTGCCCTGGCTCATCAGCACGTTGACAAACTTGGCAACGTCGCTGCTCGAGTACTTGGGATCGGGCAGGATTTCGCGCTTGGGAATCTCTCGGCGTCGGGGCATATCGCTCTATCTCTGGATAATTTTTAGGCAGCGCTTCAAGCAGCTTTAGGTTTCTTGGCGCCATACTTCGAACGGGCCTGCTTGCGATCCTTGACGCCTGCCGTGTCGAGGCTGCCGCGCACCATGTGATAGCGCACGCCCGGCAAGTCCTTCACGCGGCCGCCGCGGATCAGGACCACCGAGTGCTCCTGCAGGTTGTGGCCTTCGCCGCCGATATAGCTGATCACCTCGAAGCCGTTGGTAAGGCGAACCTTCGCGACCTTGCGCAGCGCGGAGTTCGGTTTCTTCGGTGTCGTCGTATACACACGCGTGCAGACGCCGCGCTTCTGCGGGCTCTGTTTGAGCGCGGGCACCTTGCTCTTCGACACAGGGGCCACGCGGCCCTTGCGCACCAGCTGATTGATCGTCGGCATTCCAATGGTCCGTTTCGTGCGGCCTTTTTGCCCGACCGCAAATCGCTCTTTGCGAGACCCGCTTCCGACCGCCGCTTTCGGCCCGTATCGGGCATGCGACGGCATTTTGTGCACTTCAACAAATTAAAGTGGCCCAAGCATCGCCTGCTCAGGCCACTCTTCTCACGCCTCGGCTGACGCCTTGATACCGCTGCCCTGATCGGAGTCCTCTTCGGAGTTGCGAGAGGGCAAGCGCGGCCGGGTACGCACGCCCCGCCGGAAGGCTTTCACTAGGGCACCCGGCGGAAGGCGAAAAGACTTTGGATTTTAAGGCACTACGCTATTTGTGTCAACGCGCTTCCACCCCGGCGAAGCCTCAGGCGGGCTCCGCGCCCACATAGTCGCGAAACTGCTTGCGAGGTCGTTCTCGAATTGCTTAGACATCGCGACCCGGTGGCGGCGAAAGCCTGTCCGGCGCGCGGGGGCCGCGAACGCTGATCTACGGGTGCCCGGCACGGCTTCGGGACTCAACCCACGACTCCCTCGCCGCGCCACCCGTGACGATCGGCGCGGCCCACGCGCGCCTGCCATGCCTTCGCCGCTTCGTGTCACGCGGCGTATCGCCAAAAAAAGGCCGGCGGTCGCCCGCCGGCCTTGGTGCTCCATATCGACAGCTTACGCAGCGTCGGCGCTGACCTCGGTCGTCGGGGCCGCTTCCTCGGGCAAACCGAGAAGCGCAGCCGCGTCGGCCCCGGCTTTCTGCTTCTTGCGCGCATTGTGGTACGCGAGGCCGGTGCCTGCCGGAATCAACCGCCCGACAATCACGTTCTCCTTGAGTCCGCGCAGCTCGTCCCTCTTGCCCATGATCGCCGCTTCGGTGAGCACGCGCGTCGTTTCCTGGAACGAGGCCGCGGAAATGAACGAATCGGTCGACAGCGAGGCCTTGGTGATCCCGAGCAGCATATGCTCGTAGGTTGACGGCTTCTTGCCGTCCGCGACGACCTTGTCGTTCTCGTCCAGAAGATCCGAGCGCTCGACCTGCTCGCCCGGGATGAACCGCGTATCGCCGGCGTCGAGGACCTGCACCCGGCGCAGCATCTGCCGGACGATCACCTCGATGTGCTTGTCGTTGATCTTCACACCCTGCAGACGATAGACGTCCTGCACCTCGTCGGTGATATAGCGTGCGAGCGCTTCCACGCCGAGCAGCCGCAGGATGTCGTGCGGATCGGCCGGACCGTCGACGATCGACTCTCCCTTGTTCACCACCTGCCCATCGTGCGCGGTCACGTGCTTGTCCTTGGCGATCAGATACTCGTGCGCCACGCCGTCCATGTCGGTGATGACCAGCCGCTGCTTGCCCTTGGTGTCCTTGCCGAACGAAACCGTCCCGGTAACTTCCGCCAGTAGACCCGCATCCTTGGGCGACCGCGCTTCGAAGAGCTCGGCCACGCGCGGCAGGCCGCCGGTGATGTCGCGCGTCTTCGACGTTTCCTGCGGAACCCGCGCCAGCACTTCGCCAACCGCGACTTCCTGCCCGTCCTTCACGGTGATGATCGAGCCCAGCTGAAAGGTGATGTTGACCGGCTGGTCGGAACCGGCCAGCTTCACTTCGTCGCCTTGCTCGTTCAGAAGCTTCACTTGCGGCCGCACGCCCTTGGCGGTGGCACCCACACGGCGCTTGGGGTCGATGACCACCAGGGTGGACAAGCCCGTCACTTCGTCGACCTGCTTGGCGACCGTCACGCCCTCCTCGACGTTTTCGAACTTCACCCGGCCGGCGTACTCGGTGATGATCGGCCGCGACGTCGCGTCCCAGACCGCCAGCACTTTGCCCGCCTTGACCGCGTCGCCATCCTTCACCAGCATCGTCGCGCCGTAAGGCACTTTGTGCCGCTCCCGCTCGCGCCCGTTGTCATCGTGAATCATGACCTCACCCGAACGCGCGATCACCACGATCTCGCCCTTGGCGTTGGTGACGTAGCGCATGGCCATCGAAAAGCGCACCGTCCCGGCGGACTTGCTTTCGAGCTGCGACGCCGCCGCGGTACGCGACGCCGCGCCGCCGATGTGAAACGTCCGCATCGTCAGCTGCGTACCGGGCTCGCCGATCGACTGCGCCGCGATCACGCCGATCGCTTCGCCGACGTTGACGACGTGCCCGCGACCGAGGTCGCGTCCGTAGCACGTCGCGCACAGACCGTAACGCGTGTCGCAGGTGAGCGGAGTGCGCACCTTGACCTCGTCGATGCCCAGGCCCTCGATCTGTTCGACCTCGTCCTCGCCGAGCAACGTGCCGGCATGGAACAGCGTCTCCTGCGTCTCGGGGTTGATGATGTCGGCCGCGGCCGAACGGCCAAGAATGCGCTCGCGCAACGGTTCGATCACTTCGCCGCCCTCGATCAGCGCCTTCATCGCCACGCCGTTGTTCGTACCGCAATCTTCCTCGGTGACGACCAGGTCCTGGGTCACGTCGACCAGCCGGCGCGTTAAGTAACCCGAGTTCGCCGTCTTCAACGCGGTGTCGGCGAGACCCTTGCGCGCGCCGTGCGTGCTGATGAAGTACTGCAGCACGTTCAGGCCTTCGCGGAAGTTCGCGGTGATCGGCGTCTCGATGATCGAGCCGTCCGGCTTTGCCATCAGGCCGCGCATGCCGGCAAGCTGGCGGATCTGCGCCGCTGAACCCCGCGCGCCCGAGTCCGCCATCATGTAGATGGAGTTGAACGATTCCTGGCGCGCGGGCTTGCCGTCGCGCGTCGTGACGTCCATCGTCCCGAGCTGGGCCATCATCGCCTTGGCGATGTCGTCTCCGGCGCGGCCCCAGATGTCGACCACCTTGTTGTAACGCTCGCCCTGCGTGACCAGACCCGAGGTGTACTGCGCCTCGATCTCTTTCACTTCCTTTTCGGACTTCTCGATGATCGAATGCTTCTCCGCGGGGATCAACATGTCGTCGGCGGCAAACGAGATGCCGCCGCGCGTGGCCAGGCTGTAGCCTGCCTGCATCAGCTTGTCGGCGAAGATCACCGTCTCGCGGAGGCCGCAGCGACGGAAGCTCGCGTTGATGATGCGCGAGATCTCCTTCTTCTTGAGCGGCTTGTTGATCGTTTCGAACGGCAGGCCGACCGGCAGGATCTCGGAAAGCAGCGCACGGCCGACGGTCGTCTCGTAGCGCGTGATTTTTTCGGTCCTGTCGTTGTTGGCGTCGACCTCGGTCTCCTTGATTCGCACGCTTACCTTGGCGTGCAGATCGACCTGCCGCGTCTCGTAGGCCCGCGTGACTTCGGCGATGTCGGCGAACAGCATGCCCTCGCCCTTGGCACCGATCAGCTCGCGTGTCGCGTAGTACAGGCCCAGCACGATATCCTGCGAGGGAACGATGCACGGCTCGCCGTTCGAGGGCAGCAACACGTTGTTCGACGCCAGCATCAGCGTCCGCGCTTCCATCTGCGCCTCGAGCGAAAGCGGGACGTGCACGGCCATCTGGTCACCGTCGAAGTCCGCGTTGAACGCCGTGCAGACCAGCGGATGCAGTTGGATCGCCTTGCCTTCGATCAGCACCGGCTCGAACGCCTGAATCCCGAGCCGGTGCAGCGTTGGCGCCCGGTTCAACATGACCGGGTGCTCGCGGATCACCTCTTCCAGGATGTCCCAGACCACCGGCTCCTGGTTCTCGACCATCTTCTTCGCCGCCTTGATCGTCGTGGCGAGCCCCATGGTTTCGAGCTTGTTGAAGATGAACGGCTTGAAGAGCTCGAGCGCCATCAGCTTGGGCAGGCCGCATTGATGCAGCTTCAGCTGCGGACCGACCACGATCACCGACCGGCCGGAGTAGTCGACACGCTTGCCGAGCAGGTTCTGCCGGAAGCGACCGCCCTTGCCCTTGATCATGTCGGCGAGCGACTTCAGCGGCCGCTTGTTGGCGCCGGTCATCGCCTTGCCGCGACGGCCGTTGTCGAGCAGCGAATCGACCGCCTCCTGCAGCATCCGCTTTTCGTTGCGCACGATGATATCGGGCGCCTTGAGCTCGAGCAGGCGCTTCAACCGGTTATTGCGGTTGATGACGCGCCGATAGAGATCGTTCAGGTCGGAGGTCGCGAACCGGCCGCCATCGAGCGGCACCAACGGGCGCAGGTCGGGCGGCAGCACCGGGAGCACCTCGAGGATCATCCATTCGGGCTTGATTCCCGACTTGTGGAACGCCTCGAGCACCTTGAGCCGCTTGGCGATCTTCTTGATCTTGGTATCGGAACCCGTCGTTTCCAGGTCTTTCCGCAGCTTGGCGATCTCGGTATTGACCTCGAGTGATTTCAGCAGCTCCCGAATACCTTCCGCGCCCATGCTCGCCGAGAAGTCGTCACCATATTGCTCGACTTTGGACAGATAGTCGTCCTCGGTCAGGAGGCCGCCGCGATTGAGCGGCGTCATCCCCGGCTCGGTGACGACGTAGGCCTCGAAGTAGAGCACGCGCTCGATGTCGCGCAGCGTCATGTCGAGCACCATGCCCATGCGCGAGGGCAGGCTCTTCAGGAACCAGATGTGCGCTGCGGGCGACGCCAGCTCGATGTGCCCCATGCGCTCGCGCCGGACCTTGGTCAGCGTAACCTCGACGCCACACTTTTCGCAGATCACCCCGCGATGCTTCAGGCGCTTGTACTTGCCGCAGAGGCACTCGTAATCCTTGACCGGCCCGAAGATCTTGGCGCAGAACAGCCCGTCACGCTCGGGTTTGAACGTGCGGTAGTTGATCGTTTCCGGCTTCTTCACCTCGCCGTACGACCACGAGCGGATCTTCTCGGGCGAGGCCAGGCCCGTCTTGATCGCGTCGAATTCCTCTTCCTGCGTGACCTGTTTGAATAGATCGAGCAATGCTTTCATGCGTCGTTACTCCCGAGTATTCCGTAGCGGCCGTGTTTCAGCATTCAATCGCAACGGTCGCATCAGTAGCGTTCCAGATCGATGTCGATCGCGAGCGAGCGGATTTCCTTCACCAGCACGTTGAACGACTCCGGCATGCCGGCCTCGATCTTGTGCTCGCCCTTGACGATGTTTTCGTAAACCTTCGTGCGTCCGTTGACGTCGTCGGACTTGACCGTGAGCATTTCCTGCAGCGTGTACGACGCACCGTAGGCTTCGAGCGCCCAGACTTCCATTTCGCCGAAGCGCTGGCCGCCAAATTGCGCCTTGCCGCCCAGCGGCTGCTGCGTGACGAGGCTGTAAGGCCCGGTCGAGCGCGCGTGCATCTTGTCGTCGACGAGGTGATGGAGCTTGAGCACGTGCATGAAGCCCACGGTGACGGGACGGTCGAATGCTTCGCCGCTGCGGCCGTCGTAGAGCGTGATCTGGCCGCTGCGCGGCAGCCCGGCGAGATCGAGCATGTCCTTGATCTCGGCCATCTTGTTCAAGAACTTCCGCACTTCGGCCGCAGTGGCCTGCGCCTTCAGCATGTCGCCGATGCGCTGCCCGAGTCCCTTCGCCGCCCAGCCGAGGTGCACTTCGAGGATCTGGCCGACATTCATCCGCGACGGGACGCCCAAGGGGTTCAGGACGATGTCGACCGGCGTGCCGTCGGCCATGTACGGCATGTCCTCGACCGGAACGATCTTGGACACGACGCCCTTATTGCCGTGACGGCCGGCCATCTTGTCGCCGGGTTGCAGCCGGCGCTTGACCGCGACGTAGACCTTGACCATTTTCTGGACGCCCGGCGGGAGCTCGTCGCCCTGCGTCAGCTTCTTTTTCTTCTGCTCGAACATCTGGTCGAACAGCACGCGCGTCTGCGCGAGCGATTCCTTCATCGCTTCGAGCTGTCGCGCGGCTTCTTCGTTGGCGAGCCGGATGTCGAACCAGTCGTGACGGTTGACGCCTTCGAGATAATCCTTGGTGAGGCGCGAGCCCTTGGCCAGTCGTTTCGGACCACCGTTCGCAGTCTTGCCGAGTAGAAGCTTCTCGATCCGGGCGAACGCGTCGTTCTCGACGATGCGCAGCTGGTCGTTGAGGTCCTTGCGGTAGCCCTTGAGCTCGTCGTCGATGATCTGCGCCGCGCGCTTGTCGCGCTCGATGCCTTCGCGCGTGAACACCTGCACGTCGATCACCGTGCCGGAGATGCCGGACGGCACGCGCAAGGAGGTGTCCTTCACGTCGGAGGCTTTCTCGCCGAAGATCGCCCGCAGCAGCTTCTCCTCCGGCGTCAGTTGCGTCTCGCCCTTCGGCGTCACCTTGCCCACGAGCACGTCGCCCGCCTCGACTTCGGCGCCGATATAGACGATGCCCGACTCGTCGAGCCGGCCCAGCTGCGCCTCGCCCAGGCTCGAGATGTCCCGCGTAATTTCCTCGGGCCCGAGCTTGGTGTCGCGCGCGACCACCGACAGCTCCTCGATATGGATCGACGTGTAGCGGTCATCGCCGACTACGCGCTCGCTGATCAGGATCGAGTCTTCGTAGTTGAACCCGTTCCAGGGCATGAACGCGACCAGCATGTTCTGGCCGAGCGCAAGCTCGCCCATATCGGTCGACGCGCCGTCGGCGATGACATCGGCTTTGGCGATCATGTCGCCGACCTTCACCAGCGGCCGCTGGTTGATGTTGGTATTCTGGTTGCTGCGCGTGTACTTGGTCAGGTTGTAGATGTCGACGCCGACCTCGCCCGCCGCCGTTTCGGTGTCGTTGACGCGAACGACCATGCGGTTGGCATCGACGTAGTCGACTTTGCCGCCACGGCGGGCCAGCACCGCCGTCCCCGAATCGACCGCTGCAGTGCGCTCCACGCCGGTGCCGACCAGCGGCTTCTCGGCGCGGAGGCAGGGAACCGCCTGCCGCTGCATGTTCGAGCCCATCAGCGCCCGGTTGGCGTCGTCGTGCTCCAGGAACGGGATCAGCGACGCCGCGACCGAAACGATCTGCGCCGGCGCCACGTCGATGAACTGGACCTTGTCCGCGGTCGAGAGCATGAACTCGTTGCGAGACCGGCAAGAGACCAGCTCGTCCTTCAGCCGTCCCGCCTTGTCGAGCTGCGCATTCGCCTGCGCGATCACGTACTGGCCTTCCTCGATCGCCGACAGATAGTGGATCTCATCGGTGACCTTGCCGTGGACGACCTTGCGGTACGGCGTTTCCAGGAAGCCGTATTCGTTGGTGCGCGCGTAGAGCGCCAGCGAGTTGATGAGACCGATGTTCGGGCCTTCCGGCGTCTCGATCGGGCATACCCGGCCGTAGTGCGTCGGGTGCACGTCGCGCACTTCGAAGCCCGCGCGCTCGCGCGTGAGCCCGCCGGGGCCCAGAGCCGAGACGCGCCGCTTGTGCGTAATCTCGGACAGCGGGTTGGTCTGGTCCATGAATTGGGACAGTTGCGAAGACCCGAAGAACTCCTTAATCGCGGCCGAAATCGGCTTGGCGTTGATCAGGTCGTGGGGCAGCAGATTCTCGCTCTCAGCCTGGCCGAGGCGCTCCTTGACCGCGCGCTCGACGCGCACGAGTCCCGAGCGGAACTGGTTTTCCGCCAGCTCGCCCACCGAGCGCACGCGCCGATTACCGAGGTGATCGATGTCGTCGATCTCGCCGCGGCCGTTGCGCAGCTCGACGAGGATCTTGATGACCGCGATGATGTCATCGTTGGTGAGCGTCCCTGTTCCCGTCAACTCGCTGCGGCTGACGCGACGATTGAACTTCATCCGTCCGACCGGCGACAGGTCGTAGCGCTCTTCCGAGAAGAACAGGCCGTGGAACAGCGCCTCGACCGCTTCCTCGGTCGGGGGCTCGCCGGGGCGCATCATGCGATAGATCGCGATCCTGGCCGCGGTCTGGTCCGGCGTATCGTCGAGCTTGAGCGTCTGCGAGATATACGGCCCCTGATCGAGGTCATTGACATAGATCGTATGGATCTTGGCGACGCCGGCCTCGCTGAGCTTGGCCAGCAGCTCGTCGGTTATCTCGTCGTTGGCCGAGGCGAGAATCTCACCCGTATCCTTGTTGACCACGCTCTCGGCCAGCGTGCGGCCGGAGATGTAGTCGCTGGGCACGGCGATCTTCTTGATGCCGGCATCGGCCAGCTCGCGAATGTGGCGCGCCGTGATCCGCTTGTCCTTCTGCACCAGAACCTTGCCGTCCTTGCCCACCAGATCGAACTTGGCGACTTCGCCGCGCAGGCGCTCGGGCACGAGATCCATGTGCGAGCCCTTCTTCGACAGATGGAATGCGTCGAAGGCAAAAAACCGCTTGAGAATGTCCTCGTTGGACAACCCGATCGCCTTCAACAGCGTCGTCACCGGCATCTTGCGGCGGCGGTCGACGCGGAAGTAGAGGTAGTCCTTCGGATCGAACTCGAAATCGAGCCACGAGCCGCGATAGGGGATCACGCGCGCCGAGAACAGGAGCTTGCCCGACGAATGCGTCTTGCCGCGATCGTGCTCGAAGAACACGCCGGGGCTGCGATGCAGCTGCGAAACGATGACTCGTTCGGTGCCGTTGATGATGAACGAGCCATTGTTGGTCATGAGCGGAATCTCGCCCATGTAGACTTCCTGCTCCTTGACCTCCTTGACCGTTTCCTTGGCCGCTTCCTTGTCCATGATGATCAGGCGCACCTTGGCGCGCAGCGCCGAACAGTACGTCAGCCCACGCTGCTGGCATTCGGTGACGTCGAATGCCGGCGGCAGCAACGAATAGCCGACGAATTCCAGGCGGGCGTTGCCCGAGTGGCTGGAGATCGGAAAGATCGACGTGAATGCCGCCTGCAGGCCCTCGTTCTTGCGCGCCTCCGACGCAGTCAATGCCTGCAGGAATGCGCGATACGATGCGAGCTGGGTTTCCAGCAAGAACGGGACCGGCAACACGCTTGCGCGCTTGGCGAAGCTCTTGCGAATACGCTTTTTCTCGGTAAACGAGTACTGAGTCATGGATCTTGACCTCTCCGGCTTTGCTTGAGGACGCCGCGGTAACGCGCCCGTCGTTCATCGACTCGCCGGGGACGTTGCGTCCCCCTTGGGATGGTGGCTGGCCACTACCAGCCTCTGGCGGACGACGGCGCTCATTGCCCACAGCTGCACCGTCCGACCAAACCTGTCCTCTGCAGTCGGGTCAGAAGACAAAGACAAGCAAGCTGATATGGAGGCGACTTGGGCTTTCTCAAGTCGTCTAAGCTCGCTTGTCTTCGGCTTCTGCGCGCTTAAAGCGCGCCTTCACCGAAGGCGGCAGGCAGGCAAACGGCGCCGGCCTGCCGTATTGCGGGTTACTTCACTTCTACCTTTGCGCCGGCGTCTTCGAGCTTCTTCTTCGCCGCCTCGGCGTCGGCCTTATTGACGCCTTCCTTGACCGGCTTCGGCGCCCCGTCGACCAGGTCCTTGGCTTCCTTGAGCCCCAGACCGGTGAGCTCGCGCACCGCCTTGATGACGTTTACCTTGTTGTCGCCGAACGCGGTGAGCACGACCGTGAATTCGGTCTGCTCTTCGGCGGCAGGCGCGGCGGCAGCGGCGCCCGCCGCCGGCCCGGCGGCAGCGACCGCCGCGGTCGCCGAAACGCCGAACTTCTGTTCCATCGCCTTAATGAGCTCGGAGAGCTCGAGGACGGTCATCGACGCGATCTTGTCGAGGATTTCCGCTTGTGCCACAGCCATGATCTGCTCCTGATTGCGTAAGGTTGATATTCGGTCGAAAGCGTCAGCTCGCGGCCTTCGCGTCGCGCACGGCAGCCAGCGTCCGCACGAACCTGCTCGGAATTTCATTGAGCGTCCGTACGAACTTGGCGATCGGCGCCTGCATCGTGCCCAAGAGCTTTGCGATCAGCTCTTCGCGCGGCGGCAACGCCGCCAGCGCGGCGATTTCCTTCGCGGACATCACCTGGCCAGGCATCGCACCGCCCGTGATCACGAACTTCTCGTTGCCCTTGGCGAAGTCGTTCAGGACTTTCGCCACGGCGACGGGATCGGGGCCGATGCCATACGCCAGCGGTCCGACCATGCGGTCGGCCAGCGGGGCGAACGGCGTCTCGGCCACCGCGCGACGCACCAGAGTGTTCTTGACCACCCTGAAGTACACGCCGGAAGCCCGTGCCTTCGCGCGGAGCCGCGTCATGTCCGCGACCGCCATGCCGCGGTTCTCGACCATGACGATGGCCTGAGCGCCCGAGACCTGCTTCGCGACTTCCGCAACGACCGCCTGCTTCTGTTCCAGATTGAGACTCAAGGTCTACCTCCGTACACTCTCTCGCTTGCCGATGCTCCGGCTCGCGTTCCCGGTGACCTTACGTCAGGAGCTCTTCATCCTGTCTTCGGGACACCATCTGCGCAGGACGCCGCGACTGCCGACGATTAAGCTTTTCTCAAAGCTCCTGCGGTCTTTGACGGCCCGCCCGGCGATGCAGCCGCCGGAGCGCTCCCTCAAAATCGCTAACTCACCGGCGCGGGCATCGGCCCGCGCCATCCATCGTTGCCTCTAGTCCGCGAAAAGCGACGGGCCGCAGCCTCCTTGAACCCGTCCCCGCCATTTATCACGTCTAGTGTCGGCCACATTGCGCCGACTCGCCTCGCGCGATCCCCACGCAATGCGCGGGGCGACTGGCGACGCTGCGGGCTCACGTCGCTCCCCCTCGCTTTTGCGCGCAATCTCAATGCACCACCGCGTGTTGCGCCAGCCCCGTGGTATCGATTCGTACTCCGGCACCCATCGTGCTCGAAACGCTGATCTTCTTCAGGTACACACCCTTGGTGTCCTTGGGTTTTGCCTTGTTCAACGCGTCGATCAGCGTGGTGAAGTTGGTCTTGAGTTGCTCGGATGTGAACGACGCCCGGCCGATCGTGCATTGCACGATGCCCGCCTTGTCGGTCCGGTATTGCACCTGTCCCGCCTTGGCGTTCTTCACCGCCGTGGAAACGTCAGCCGAGACGGTTCCGACTTTCGGATTGGGCATCAGCCCGCGCGGCCCGAGGATCTGTCCGAGCTGCCCGACGACCTTCATCGCGTCGGGCGACGCGATGACGACATCGAAGTCCATGAACCCTTCCTTGACCCTGGCGGCGAGGTCGTCGAAACCGACGATGTCGGCGCCGGCGTCCGTGGCGGCCTTCGCTTTGTCGCCCTGGGCGAATACCGCGACACGCACCTTCTTGCCCGTGCCTGCGGGCAGGACGACCGAGCCCCGCACCGTCTGATCCGACTTCTTCGGGTCAACGCCCAGGTTGACCGCGACGTCGACCGACTCGTCGAATTTCGCCGCGGCGGTTTCCTTGACGAGCTTCAGCGCTTCGTCGATCGGATAGGCCTTGCTGCGGTCCACCTTGGCGCGGACGGCTTTCATCCGTTTCGACAGCTTGGGCACCTTCTGTTCGGCGGCCATGATCACTTCACCCCTTCGACGACGATGCCTATGCTCCGGGCGCTGCCGGCGATCGTTCGGACCGCGGCATCGAGATCCGCGGCGGTGAGATCGGGCGTCTTCATCTTCGCGATTTCCTCGGCCTGTCCGCGCGTGAGCTTGCCGACCTTGTCAGTATGCGGCCTGCCGCTGCCCTTTTCGACCTTCGCCGCTTTCAGAATCAGCACCGTCGCGGGCGGCGTCTTCATCACGAAGCTGAAGCTCTTGTCGGCGTACGCAGTGATGACCACGGGAATCGGCAATCCGGGCTCCATTTTCTGCGTTTGCGCGTTGAACGCCTTGCAGAACTCCATGATGTTCAGGCCGCGCTGGCCGAGCGCGGGCCCGATCGGCGGGCTCGGGTTCGCTTTGCCCGCCGGCACTTGCAGCTTGATGAATCCGACGACTTTCTTCGCCATGTCCTATCTCCGTGGGTACAAACGAGCTTTAACGCTCTCCCCATTCGTTGCCGTCAGAGCGCGAAAAGCGAAGGGGCGCCCCGAGCTTTTCGCGGTAACTTCATCCGGCCCAAAGTATCGTGCGAGCAAAGCGAGCGAAACTTTGGGCCGATTCATTCACGCCTTTTCCACCTGTGAGAAATCGAGCTCTACCGGCGTCGACCGTCCGAAGATCGTGACCGACACGCGCAGCTTGCTCTTCTCGTAGTTGACGTCCTCCACGTTGCCGTGGAAGTCGGTGAACGGTCCTTCCTTGACGCGCACCGCCTCGCCCATCTCGAACAGGACCTTCGGCCGCGGTTTCTCCACGCCCTCCTGCACCTGGCGCAGGATTGCGTCGACTTCCTTTTGCGTGATGGGCGTCGGCTTGTTGGCCGTGCCGCCGACGAATCCCGTCACCTTCGGCGTACTCTTCACGAGGTGCCAGGTGTCGTCGGTCATCTCCATCTCGACCAGCACGTAGCCGGGAAAGAACTTGCGCTCCGAGATCGCCTTTGCGCCGTTCTTCATCTCCACGACTTCCTCCACCGGTACCAGAATCTTGCCGAACTGCTCGGCCATGCCCGAACGCTTGATACGCTCGGTCAGCGCGCGCTGGACGCTCTTCTCGAATCCCGAGTAGGCGTGGACGACGAACCACTTCTTGTCGCTCATCCCTCACCCCGCCCGGTCACCAGCTTGACCAGCCACGCCAGCGTCGAATCGATGGCGAATAGAACCAGCGCCATGACGACCACGAAACCGAACACGATCAGCGTCGTCTGGATCGTTTCTTTTCGCGTCGGCCATGAGACTTTTCCCGCCTCGAGCCAGGCTTCCTGACCGAACGCGAAAAGCTCCCGGCCGGGCGCGGTGAACCACGCAACCACGGCCGCACCGATCATCCCGCCCAGCACCATCAGTACCCGCAGCACGACTGCCAGATCGCTGAAGTGGTAATAGCCCCACACTCCCACGATCACCAGCGCGACCGCCAGTGTCATCTTGATCTTGTCGACCATTCCCGCCGTTCTTCCTCGGTTACCCTCGTTTGCCCGCACTCACCGGCCACCCCTGCCGCCGTCGGCTGGCAGGCCAGGAGGGAATCGAACCCCCAACCTGCGGTTTTGGAGACCGCCGCTCTGCCAATTGAGCTACTGGCCTTTAAACACGGCCGAAAGTACAAACCTACTTTCGCCCGATTAATCTTCCGCCGAAGCCCGGGCCAAGCCCGCAGCTTCGGCGCATTAACGGCAACGAAAAATCATTCAATAACCTTGGCGACAACGCCGGCGCCCACGGTGCGCCCGCCTTCGCGAATGGCGAAGCGCAACCCCTCCTCCATCGCAATGGGCGCAATCAAGGTCACCGTCATCTGAATGTTGTCCCCCGGCATCACCATCTCGGTGCCCG
>WNGE01005676.1_pt1 | contig 14059 bp, 14 predicted proteins | sample 5400651 | NCBI WGS metagenome assembly WNGE01 (sample SAMN13153370, study PRJNA577476) | soil metagenome | isolation source: 60 cm soil or saprolite under grassland replicate 2 | place: USA:California | collected 2016-06-15 | reverse complement strand
GCGGGAGGCGCACGACAACGGCTCCTTCGGTGCCCGGGCCCACCGGAGCGGCGTCCGCGTCAACGATCTGGACGTCGTAGCCGGGCACCGCCCTGGTCGGCGAGCCAGGCTTGACCGGCAGGCGCTCGACCCCCAGGCAGTTGGCGGCGATCGGCCAGCCGGTCTCCGTCTGCCACCAGTGGTCGATCACCGGTACGCCCAGGAGCTTGCTGGCCCAGTGGTAGGTGTCGGGGTCCAGCCGCTCACCGGCAAGGAACAGGTACTGGAACCGTGACAGATCGTACTTCTGGAGGTACTGCCCGGTCGGGTCCTCGCGCTTGATGGCCCGGAAGGCGGTCGGGGCGGTGAACAGCACCTTCACGCCGTGCTCGGCGATGACCCGCCAGAAGGCGCCCGGGTCGGGCGTGCCCACGGGCTTGCCCTCGTACAGCACGGTCGTGCAGCCGGTGAGCAGGGGCGCGTAGACGATGTAGGAGTGGCCGACCACCCAGCCGACGTCGGACGCCGCCCAGTACACGTCCCCCGGGTGGGTGTCGTAGATGTGCGGCATGCTCCACCGCAGCGCGACGGCGTGGCCGCCGTTGTCGCGCACCACCCCCTTTGGCACAGCGGTCGTGCCCGAGGTGTACAGGATGTACAGCGGGTCGGTGGCCGCCACCGGCACGCACCCGGCCGGGGAGGCCGTGGCCATCGCCGTGTCCCAGTCCAGGTCGCGCCCGTCGACCAGGCTCGCCCGGGCCTGTGGCCGCTGCAGGACGACGCAGTGCTCGGGCTTGTGCCGCGCAAGCTCGACGGCCCGGTCCAGCAGCGGCTTGTACGCCACGACCCTGCTGACCTCGATGCCGCAGGAGGCCGAGACCAGGACCTTGGGGCGCGCGTCGTCGATGCGGACGGCGAGCTCGGCGGCGGCGAAGCCGCTGAACACCACCGAGTGCACCGCGCCCAGCCGCGCGCAGGCCAGCATGGCCACCACGGCCTCGGGGACCATCGGCATGTAGATGACGACGGTGTCCCCCTTGCGCACGTCCAGGTCCCGCAGGACGCCGGCGAAGCGAGCCACCTCGTCCAGCAGCTCCCGGTAGGTGAAGCGGCGGACCTGCCCGGTGACCGGGCTGTCGTAGACCAGCGCGAACTGGTCGGCGCGGCCTCCGTCCACGTGGCGGTCGAGGGCGTTGTAGCAGGTGTTGAGCTCGCCGCCCACAAACCACCGGTAGAAGGGGGCGCTCGAGTCGTCGAGCACGGTGTCCGGCTCCCGGTACCAGTCGACGTCCTTTGCCGCCGCTCCCCAGAAGCCGCCCGGGTCCTCCAGGCTCTGCCGGTAGGTGCGCTCGTATTCGCCCATCACAGTCACGTCCTCGAGGGATCTCGGGGTTTGACGGCCTGGCTGTTGCAAACTATCCTGAGCAGGGTGCCTCTGCCCGGGGGATCTTTGCCACCCGCGGCACCAGGGAAACGAGCGAGTGCCGCCATGACCGACCCATGGAAGGCCCAGATGCAGGCGCTCGGGGCCTTCATCCGGACCCAGCGGAAGCTCGCGGACCTCTCGCTCCGCGAGCTCGCCGCGCTCACCGACGTCTCCAACCCCTACCTGAGCCAGCTCGAGCGCGGGCTCCACCAGCCCTCTGTACGGGTCCTCAAGGCCATCGCCAATGCGCTGAACCTGTCCGCCGCGACCCTCCTGGCGCAGTCGGGCCTGCTGGACGCCGACGGCTCCCAGCCCGACACCCCCACCGGTGAGCCCACGGTGGAGGCTGCCATCCGCACCGACGCCGCCCTCTCCGACGGCCAGAAAGAGGCGCTGATCAACCTGTACCGGACGATGGCGCCAAAACGGCGGCGGTGACGGGGTGTGCCGCCCTACGCTTGACAGCCGGACCGGCGCTAAATATAGTTAGCGACTCATACCTGTGAAGGAGGCTGCCGGTGCAGGTTCGAAACCTCATGAAAAGGCCGCTCGTGTCGGTCGAGCCGGCCGACTCGCTGTACGAGGCCGCCAGGCGCATGCACGAGCACGCCATCGGCTCGGTCGTGGCGCAGGACCCGAGCGGCCTCGTCGGCATCCTCACCGAGCGCGACGTGCTGCGCGCGGTCGCGGAGGGGACCGACGCGCGGCGGGCGACCGTCGCCGACTTCATGACCAGGGACCTGGTGACCGCCGGCCCGAACTGGGACGTCATCGTGGCGGCCACGGTCATGGCCGACCGGCGCATCCGCCACCTGGTGGTCATGGAGAAGGACCGCCCGCTCGGCATGGTCTCCCTGCGCGACGTGCTGTCCGTCTTCCTGCCAGAGCAGGTTCACCAGCAGTAGCCGCGCGCCGCGACGCCCGGCACCGGCCCGCCGGCGGTACGGCTGCCGGCCCCGGCTACGCTGCCGGCCCCGGCCCCGCCGGAGGACGTGAGGCGGGCCGGGGCCAGCAGCGCCCCTGGAGCCGCTACAGCCGCTCGTAGATGGCGGCGATGCCCTGGCCGCCGCCGATGCACATGGTGACAAGCGCGTAGCGCCCTCCGGTGCGCCTGAGCTCGTACAGGGCCTTGACGGTGAGGATGGCGCCGGTGGCGCCGATGGGGTGGCCCAGCGAGATGCCGCTGCCGTTGGGGTTGGTCCTCTCCGGCGGCAGACCCAGGTCGCGCGCGACCGCCAGGGCCTGGGCGGCGAACGCCTCGTTGAGCTCGATCACGTCCATGTCGTCGACCTTCAGGCTGGCCCGCTCCAGCGCCGTGCGGACCGCCGGCACCGGGCCGACGCCCATGTACCTGGGGTCGACCCCGGCGAGGCCGTAGGCGACCAGCCGGCCGAGCGGCCGCAGGCCACGGGCCTCGGCCACGGCGGCGTCGGCCAGCACCACCGCGGCGGCGGCGTCGTTGACGCCGGCGGCGCTGCCCGCGGTCACCGAGCCGTCCTTGCTGAAGGCCGGCTTGAGCTTGGCGAGCTGCTCCAGGGTGGTATCGGCGCGCACGTGCTCGTCGGTGTCGAAGACCACCGTGGCCTTCTTCGCCTTGACCTCGATGGGCAGGATCTGCTCCCTGAAGTAGCCCTCGGCGATGGCGCGGGCGGCGCGCCGGTGGCTCTCCACCGCCAGCGCGTCCTGGTCCTGGCGGGTCACGCCCCACTTGGCGGCCACGTTCTCGGCGGTGAGGCCCATGTGGCAGTCGTCGAACGGGTCGGTCAGCGCGCCCACCATGGCGTCGACGCAGGTGCCGTCGCCCATGCGCTGTCCCCAGCGCAGGCCGGGCACCCAGTACGGGCCGCGGCTCATCGACTCGGCCCCGCCGGCCACCGCGACGTCGGCGTCGCCGAGCTTGAGCAGTTGCGCGGCGGACACGATCGCCTGGAGACCCGAGCCGCAGAGCCGGTTGAGGGTCAGCGCGGGGGTCTCCACCGGCAGGCCGGCCTGCACGGCGGCGACCCGGGCGAGGTACATGTCGTGCGCGTCGGTGTGGATCACATTGCCGAACACCGCGTGGCCGACGTCGCCGGGCTCCACCCCGGCACGGCGGACCGCCTCGCGGGCGACCGCCGCCGCCAGGCTGGTGGGCGGGACGTCCTTGAGGCTGCCGCCGTACTTGCCGATGGCGGTGCGCACACCTGACAGGACGACGACGTCGCGTTGCTTGCTCATCTGTGAGCTCCCTTACATGTAGAAGCCGCCGTTGATGCCGTAGGTCTCGCCGGTGATGTAGCCGGAGGCGGGGTCGGCCAGGAACTCCACCACGCGGGCGATCTCGTCGGGGTCGGCCAGCCGCCCCGCGGGGATCTGGGCCACCACGCGCTCCAGCACCTCGGCGGGCATGGCCGCCACCATCTCGGTGCTGGTGAACCCGGGGCTCACGCAGTTGACGGTGATGCCCTTCCTGACGGTCTCGAGCGCCAGGCTCTTGGCGAACCCGAACAGCCCGGCCTTGGCGGCCGCGTAGTTGGCCTGGCCGATGTTGCCCCTCTCCCCCATGACCGAGCTGATGTTGACGATGCGGCCATAGCCGCGGCCGGTCATGTGCGGCAGCACCGCACGGCTCAGGTAGAAGGCGCCGGACAGGTTGGTCTGGATGACCCGGTCCCACTCCTGGGGGGTCATCTTGCGGATGGTCCTGTCGATGGTGATGGCGGCGTTGTTGACCAGGATGTCCAGGCGGCCGTGCTGCTCCAGGACCTCCGCGACCAGGCGCTCGCAGTCGGCGGGGCTGGAGACGTCGCCCTGGTGGACGGTGCACGACTGGCTCTCGTGCGCGGCAAGGAAGCGCTTGGCGGCTTCCGCGTCGCGGGTGTAGCCGGCGGCCACGCGCACCCCGCGGGCGGCAAGCCGGTTACAGATCGCAAGCCCGATCCCGCGCACGCCACCGGTGACAAATGCGCTCTGCCCTTCCATGTGATTCCCCTCCCGATGAGGACGCAGGGTGACCCTGAGACGTCGAGGTGCCGCGGAGGTGTCGCGTCCGCGGACATGGGACAGCCTGACGCTCGTGGCCGGACCGGCCGTAGAGCCAAAGGACCCTCCGGCGAAGGGTCTATCGGTAAATGGCGGCGCCGGCTACAGCAGGACTTGACCGGTGCGGCGTCCAATCCGCCGAGGTGGTCGGTTCCGCCGGGCTGTCGGACTTTTCTTGACAAAGTATGCATGTGCTTAGCATAGTTGATGGGCTGAGCGGGAAGGAACCTGGTTGCCGGTTCGACAGGACGGGAGGTTCCGACGATGACAGGCTCGACCGCAGGAGACCTCGGGCAACAGGGCGACCGGGGAGCAGCGACGGTCGTCGCGCTCGAGCGGCTGCCGGAGCATGCCGGCAGCCATCTCGGCTACAGCGCCTGGAAGCGCATCAGCCAGAACCGCATCAACCGGTTCGCCGCGGTAACGGGCGACCGGCAGTGGATCCACGTCTCCCCGCAGCAGGCGGCAAGGGGGCCGTTCGGCACCACCGTCGCCCATGGCTTGCTGACCCTGGCCCTGTTCCCGCCGCTGCTCAACGAGGTCCTCCAGGTCGACGGCGCTTCGCTGGCGATCAACTACGGGCTGAACCGGCTGCGCTTCCCCGCGCCCGTGCAGGCGGGCGCGTGGACCCGGCTGGGTGTCGAGCTGCTCGCCGCCGATTGGCGCGGCGGCGGTATCCAGACCGTTTTTGGCGCTACCTTCGAGGTCCACGGCCAGGCCAGACCAGGCTGCGTCGCCGAGGTGGTGTTCCGCTACTACCCCTGAGCACCTCGAAGACCGCCGTCCGCGCCCGGCCGGCGCACGACAACCCAGCGGAGGTGGGCAATGAGTCAAGAGGGCGCCGAACCCACAGGTAGCCAGAGCCAGGCGGCCGAGGCGCTGGGCCCTGAGGCCGGCCTGGTCGCCAGCCTGGACCCGCTGTCGCTCGGGCGGGCGCTCGGCTCGGCGGCGCTGGGCGCGGCCCGCAACCCGCTGCACGCGGCACTGGCGGGCCTGCGCTTCGGCGCCGGCCTGGGGGCGGCCGGGACCGCGGCCGGCCTGCGGGCGCTCGGCGGCCGCACCGCCGCGCCCGTGACCCCGCCGCCCAGGGACCGGCGCTTCGCCGACCCGGCCTGGGAGCAGAACGGGCTCTTCTTCGCCCTGCAGCAGGCCTACCTGCTGTCGCAGCGCTACGCGCACGACCTGGTCGAGGCCGCCCGGCTGGAGCCGGCCGAGGCGCAGAAGGCCGCCTTCACCGTGCAGCTCCTCGCCGACGCGCTGGCGCCCACCAACTTCCTGCCAGGCAACCCGGCCGCGCTCAAGAAGGCCATCGACACCGGGGGCCTGAGCCTGCTGCGCGGAGCCCGCAACTTCCTGGACGACCTGGCCGCCAACGGCGGCAAGCCGCGCAAGGTCGACGCCAGGCCGTTCGAGCTTGGCAGGAGCCTGGCCGCCACCCCGGGCAAGGTGGTGTTCCGCAACCGGCTGATCGAGCTGCTGCAGTACGCTCCGCAGACCGGGACGGTCTTCGAGGTCCCGCTGCTGGCCAGCCCTCCCTGGATCAACAAGTACTACGTGATGGACCTCGCGCCCGGCCGCAGCTTCATCGAGTGGGCGGTCAGGCACGGCCACACCGTCTTCGCGATCAGCTACCACAATCCCGACAGCTCCATGCGGGACGTGTCGCTCGACGACTACCTGCTGCAGGGGCCGCTGGAGGCGCTGGACGTGATCCGCGACGTCACCGGCGCGCCCCAGGCCAATATCGTCGGCCTGTGCCTCGGCGGCACCCTGACGATGATGCTCCTCGCCTACCTGGACGCCATCGGCGACCAGCGCATCCAGTCGGTGACGCTGCTGAACACCCTGGTGGACTTCTCCGAGCCGGGCGTGCTCGGCTGCTTCACCGACCCGGAGTCCATCCGGCGCCTCGAGCAGAAGATGGCCAGCCGCGGCTACCTGGAAGGGCGCGAGATGGCCCTCACCTTCGACCTGCTGCGCGCCAACGACCTCATCTGGAACTACGTGGCCTCGAGCTGGCTCATGGGCGAGGACCCGCCACCGTTCGACGTCCTGGCCTGGAACGAGGACTCGACCCGCATGCCGGCGGCGATGCACTCGTTCTACCTGCGCACCTGCTATCTGGAGAACCAGCTCGCCCGCGGGGCGATGGAGCTGGCCGGGGCACGGCTGCGCCTGGACGCGGCCGCCCGCGACCTCTACCTGGTCGGGGCGGAGAACGACCACATCACCCCCTGGAGGTCCTCGTACAAGACCACCCAACTGGTCAAGGGGGAGGTGCGCTTCGTGCTCAGCTCCTCCGGCCACATCGCCGGCATCGTCAACCCGCCCAGCCCCAGGGCGCGCTACTGGACGGCCGAGCGCCTGCCCGCCGAGCCACAGGTGTGGCTCGCGGCGGCGCGGGAGCACCAGGGCTCCTGGTGGGAGGACTGGGCCGACTGGAGCGGGCGCCGTGCCGGCGAGCGCCGCAAGCCCCCGCCCATGGGCAGCGGGCGCTTCCCGCCGCTCGCCGACGCGCCAGGCGGCTACGTGCGGGAGAAGTGAGGTCATGCTTGACACACTGTGATGGTGCTAACTATACTTAGCGCATTCCGGCCCCGAGGAAGCCACCAAGGGACCTACTGAACGCGGGAGGAGCCCATGCCCAGCACCAACGGCCTGGCGACGGAAGTCCAGGAGCAGATCCTGCTGACCGTCCGCAAGAGCCAGGAGGCCGTGGTCGACGCGGTCCGCGCCTGGAGCGAGGCGGTCGAGAAGGTCGCGCTGCCGCTGCCCAGCTACCCGATGGCCGACCGGGTGCCCAAGCCGGTGGAGATCGTCGACGGCGCCTTCGACCTGGCCGAGCAGTTGCTCACCGCCCAGCGGGAGTTCGCCCACAACCTGCTCGGCGCGGCCGCGCCGGTGGTCGAGCGCCCCAAGGAGCACGCCACCAGGACCACCCGCAAGACCTCGGAGTCCTGAGCTGCGCCGCACCGCGCCCGAACGGAGGCCCCCACAGGGGCCTCCGTTTCTTCTTGTGCCCTTGGCCGCGGTCTATTCTGGGCGCGACCCGGCACGACCCAGGACGGACCCAGGACGGACGAACCGCACCCACCATGCCGACCACCGATCCCTGGAAGTCGCAGATGGAGGCGCTGGGCGCCTTCATCCGTGCGCAGCGCAAGCTCGCCGACCTGTCCCTGCGCGAGCTGGCCGAGCTGACCGACCTCTCCAATCCCTACCTGAGCCAGTTGGAGCGCGGACTGCACCAGCCCTCGGTCAGGGTGCTGAAGGCGATCGCCAAGGCCCTGGACCTGTCCGCCGCGACCCTGCTCGCCCAGGCCGGCCTGCTCGACGACAGCTACAGCGGCGGCAGCGGCGGCAGCGGCTCCCCGCCGCACGTGGAGGCCGCCATCCGCGCCGACCCCGCCCTGTCCGAGTCGGAGAAGGCGGCCCTGATCGCCGTCTACCGCAGCATGCGCCAGGCCAGGTAGCCGCACTTCCTCTCTCCCGGCTCAGTCGCCTCCCACGCCGAGGGCCGTGAGCAGGACCAGTACCAGGGTGGTAACGGCGAGCAGCCCGTGGAGGTAGACCACGGCGACGGGGAAGTGCTGCTCGGGCGGGTCGCTGGCGCCGGTCGCGCCGGTCGCGCCGGTCGCGCCGGTGGCGCCGGTGGCGGCCACGGCGGCCTGGCGCCCCTGCCGCCAGCGGGTCACCATGACCAGCCCGAGCAGGGCGACGACCAGCAGGATGACGAACGCGACCCAGGTGAGGGATTCGGCGTCGACGGCCAGATAGACGATCCACAGGACGAGGCCGACGGCGGCCAGCAGGAAGTGGCCCAGGATGAGTCCTGGCGGGAACTGGCTGCCCCCTGCCGAGCGCTCGCGCAGCCCGCCCCTGCTGAGCCACGTCCCCAGCAGGACAGCCCCGCCCCCCGCGGTGATGACCCAGGTGATCAGTGCCGCGATGCCCACGGTTGCCTCCTTGTCGCGCCCCGCCCGGTCTGCGACCGGGTCACCGGTACGCCTCCGCCTGGGTGTCCTCGTCGGCCACGCGCACGCCGTAGCGGTAGGCGAGCCTGCCGCCGAGCCAGCTCGAAGCGGTCAGCAGAGCCAGCGCCACGGCCGAGAGCGCGATCAACCCGATGGCCACGCCGTCCGGCTGCCCGAGCCGGCCCCTGCGGAGCAGGAACGAGACGGCGTACACCGCCACCACCGTGAGGTTCAGCGTCATGTGGATGAGACCGGTGCGGAACGCCCTGGTCCCGGTCGGGATGGCGAACAGGTCGAGGAAGCCGAGCATCGCCGCGGTCAGGGCGCCGACCAGCCCCAGGCCGATCAGCCAGAAGGCGCCCTTGGCGAACACGGCGGGCTCGCCCGACCAGCGCGAGGCCAGGTCGAAGACGAAGCTGGCCACCCAGGCGCCGATCGGCACCGGGACCAGCACCGGGTGGAACGGGTGCCCGTACGGCCCTGACAGCAGGCTCACGGGCCGCTTGGCCTGACGCAGGTCCGTCGCCATACCGCTCCCATCGGACGACAATTCCCATCGGAGGACAATTGCGCCAATAGACGTTAGTGCTTTGCAGCTTGCCGCGCAAGCAACCGAGGCCAGGGTCGAGCGTGCGACGCCTCGGCGGGTCCGCCGTGTGCTACCGTCGCGGCATGCCCGCAGGTTCGCCGGTGGATGCGCTCGCGATGCTGGCGGCGCTCGACGATCCGGTGCGCGGCCGGCTGTACCGCTTCGTGCGCCGCCGCGGCCAGCCGGTGACCCGCGAGGAGGCGGCCGCCGAGGCCGGCATCTCGGCCAAGCTGGCCGCCTTCCATCTCGACAAGCTCGTCGGCGCCGGCCTGCTCCAGGCGCGCTACGAGAAGCCGCCGGGAAGACCGCGACGGGTCGGCCGGGCGCCCAAGGTCTATGAGCCGTCCGGCGTCGAGGTGCAGGTCACCATCCCGGAGCGCCACTACGACCTGATGGCCGAGCTGCTGGTGGACGCGGTCGGTCAGGGCGGCCGGGCCGAGCGCGCGGCCAGGGACCTGGCCCGGAAGAAGGGCCTGGACCTGGGCGGCCGGATCCGCCAGGAGCGGCGGCTGCGGCGTCCCGGCGCCGAGCGCACCCTGCGCGTGGCCGGCGAAGCGCTCGACCACTGTGGCTTCGAGGCCGCCCGCAGCCTCGATGGCACGGTCACACTGGGCAACTGCCCGTTCCAGACCCTCGCCCGGCGGGCACCGCACGTGGTGTGCGCGATCAACCACGCCTTCATCGGCGGGCTGGTCCGCGGTCTCGGCAGCCAGAGCGTCCAGGTCCTCCTGCTGCCACGGCCGGACGGCTGCTGCGTGGAGCTCCGCGCCCCCGGGCGGGCGGCCGCCAGGCACGGCGCGGTGGAAGCGGTGGAAAAGGGCTGACAGGACGGGGGCAGGGAGGGATTGATGGGTGAGGTCGTCTACCGGTCGCATGTGACCGTGACCAGGCACCAGGGGCCGCTGCGCACCGCGACGGTCCCGGCCGAACCGGAGCCGGTCACCTTCGGCGTGCACGGCGCGGTCGCCGAGCACTACGGCGTCAGCCCCGACGAGCAGGAGCCGCACGCCACCACGCTGGACTATCTTGTCGCCGCGGCGGCCGGGTGACTGACCGGGACCCTGGGAGGCGCGCTGGAGGCGCGTGGTATCCCAGCCGGAGACGGTCGTCTCCGCGCCGACGCCGAGGGCGAGATCGAGCTGGACGGGCGGGTGCTCGTGGTCAGACGCATCCACGTCACCTACCACCTGGCCGCCGCCGAGGAGCACCGGGCCACGGTCGAGCGCGTGCTCGGCCTGCACGCCGAGCGCTGCCCGGTCGCCCGGACCCTGGACGGCTGCGTGGCCATCACCACCAGCCTGGACCTGGAGCCCCCAGGCGAAAACTCCAGTTGATGGCGATGAACAGGACCACGGCGCTTGTCCGTGTCATATAGTAAATACCTCTTGCTCCTGGACCCACCAGTGAAGGACGCGCCATGGACCGCCAGCCACCGCCAGAGCCCGCGACGGCGTCGGTCACGCGAAGGCAGGCGCTCCTGCTCGGCGCGGGCACGGCCGGCGCGGCAGCGCTCGGGCTCGCCGGCTGCACGTCAGGCGCCCACCAGGCGCGGCGGCCCGAGAGAAAGGGCGGCGGCGAGCTGGTGTTCCTGTCCACCCTGCTCGGTCCCGTCGACGAGGCCGAGAAGATGCGCCGGCGCATCCTGGCCGGCTACGACGGCAAGGTCAGCTTCATCGGCGCCGAGAGCGACCCGTTCGTCGACCGCCTCAGCACCGAGGCCAGGACCGGCAGGGCCGCCATCGCGCTGGTCGGCGGCACCCACGGCGACCTTGCAAGCCTCGCGGCCGAGGAGCTGCTGCTGGACCTCGGCGACCTCGCCGCCGAGCTCGGCGGCCGCCACTTCAACCCGGAGTACCTGAAGCTCGCCCGCTTCGGCGGCGGCCAGCAGCTCTACATCCCCTGGATGTACTCGACCTACGTGCTCGCCGCCCGCAAGGAGGCCGTCGGCCTGCTGCCGGCGGGCGCCAACCCGCAATCCCTCGGCTACGACCAGCTCCTTCAGTGGGCCAGGCGCATCAACCAGGAGCAGGGCGGCAGGAAGCTCGGCTTCCCGGCGGCCCAGGAGGGCCTGCTGCACCGCTTCTTCGAGGGCTACGCCTACCCGAGCTTCACCGGCGCGCTCAACACCAGGTTCGAGAGCGCCGACGCGGTGACGATGTGGGAGTGGATGAAGCGGGCCTGGGCGCAGAGCAACCGCCAGTCCCCCGTCTACGCCTACATGCAGGACCCACTGCGGTCCGGCGAGGTCTGGGTCGCGTGGGACCACGTCGCCCGCCTGGTCAAGGCGCTGGAGGCCGACCCGGAGGGCTTCGTGGTGCTCCCGGCCCCGACCGGCCCGAAGGGGCTCGGCTACATCCCGGCGCTCGCCGGCCTGGCGGTCCCCAGGAGCTCACCGGACCCCGAAGGCGCCAAGCGGCTCATCCGCTACCTCACTCAGCCGTCAACCGCGGCGGTGACCCTGCGTGAGTTGGGCTTCTTCCTGCCGACCGCTACGCTCGACCTGCCGGCCGTCCTCGACGCCGGCATCCGGGCGGAGGCTGCGGCGGTGAAGCGGCAGGCCGCCAGCCCGCGCACGCGAGCCTCCCTGCTGCCCGTGGGGCTAAAGGACAGGTCCGGCGCGTACGACGACGTGTTCCGCAGCACCTTCGACGCGATCGTGCTGCAGGGCCAGCCGGTGCGGGCGACGCTCCAGGCCAAGGGGCGCCAGCTCCAGGCGGTCCTCGCCGGGGCGCAGGCGCGCTGCTGGCAGCCGGACCCACCGTCCAACGGCACGTGCCGGGTCGGCGGCTGAGCCGCTACGGCGGGCACAGGCCGCGGTACCGTTGCCACTCGCCGTCGCCGAAGTCAGCGAGCGGGCTGACGGCCGCGCACGCATGCCGCTGCCAGGAGTCCGGCGAGACGTCGAGCACGACCACGGCGTCGCGCGTGCCGACCGCAAGGCTCCCCCCGTCGGGGCTGAAGGCCAGCCCGCTGCCGAGCTGGTCGCGCTGCCTGGTGACGGCGACGATCTCGCCGGCCCGGCTGTGGAGCATCACGGTGCCGTCCTCCGCCAACGAGGCGAGCAGGCCGCGGCTGCTCCACGCCACGGCGAGGACGGCGTGGGTCTGGTCGGTGAGCGCGGGCAGCGCGGTCAAGCGGTGCTGGGACGTGGAGAACTCGAAGCGGTAGACAGCTCCGTCGGCGCCGCCGGCGGCGAGGGTCGTGCCGTCGGGGCTGAAGGCCACGCTGGACACCCACACCGGCTTGGGAGCGTGCATCGGGCGCTGGGGCTCCCGCAGGTCCCACGCGGCCACGCCCCAGCCACCGATGGCGAGCCTGCTGCCGTCCGGGCTGAACGCGAGGCTCGTGAACGAGCCCTGGTTCGGCCCGCTGGACAGCCACTTGACGTCCGGTAGCGCGAGCGGCTGGATGATGTCCTGCCCCTGTATGTCCCAGTGCCTGATCTCGTCGACGCCCGCGACCGCCGCCACTGGGGGACCGTGCGCGCTGAAGGCGACGGCGCCAGGCGCGGTCCGACCGATTGCGATGGTCTTGACGATCTTCTGGGCCGCCGTGTCCCACGCCACGATATAGCTGCCGCTATAGCTGCTGTAGATGACGGCGAGCCGCCTGCCGTCCGGGCTCAGCGCCGCGCCGGTCACCCGGCCGAACGTCGACTTCGGGCGTGGGAAGCCGCGGACCGGCCTGCCGCTGGCGTAGTCCCAGAGCGTGACACGGGCGTCCGTGGCGGTGAGCAGCCGGCGGCCCTGCCTGTCGAAGGCGACGGTGTGGACCTCCTGGCCGTCACCGGCGGCGGTGGCGGTGGCGGTGGCGGGATAGTGGAGCGACTGCTGCAGCACCGTGCGGCGAGCCAGGTCCCACAGGATCACGGTGCCGTCCGCGCCACCCGACGCGAGCTCGTCGCCCTGGCCGAACGACAGCGCGCGCACGGCGCCGACGTGCCCAAGGAGCGGACCGCCGAGGGCGAGGTCGAGGGTGGCGTGCCGGTCGACGTCCCAGAGGGCAACGACGCCGTCGGCGCCACCGGCGGCGAGAGCTCCACCGTCACGGCTGAAGGCAAGCGTCAGCACGACGCCGTCGACCCATGACGGCGGCCCGAGCGGCCTGCCGCTCGCAAGGTCCGTCAGCACGACGCCGCTGCGGTGCCGTCGCCCTTGCGCCAGCCGCTCGTCGGGGCCTGCCGCCGCGACGACGCGGCCGTCCGGGCTCACGGCGACGGTCTCCAGCCGCGGCAACGGGAGCCTCTGGCTCTTGGTGACCCGGCCGCGCTGCAGGTCGACGACGTCGAGCGCCTCGTCCTCGCTTGCGACCACGAGCCGGTGGCCGTCGCGCGCGAACGCGGCCGCGCCGGCGCCGGAGAACGGCCCGTAGACCGCCGGCCGCCGGGACGCGGACGCAAGCGGCGAGCCTGTGGGCACGTCCCATTGCCTGACCGCGAGCTTGATCGCGCCGTCGCGCGGGCCGAGCACGGCGGTGAGCACGCGGCCGTCCGCGCTGAAGGCGAGCCCGAAGGCAGGCTGGGGCGCGCCGGTCGTGGCGGGCCCGCCGAGGGTCCCGCGCCGCGCTCCCGTGCGAGCGTCCCAGAGCGCGACCGTGCCGCCGGCGGCGTCGGTGGCGACCGTGTGGCCGTCCGGGCTGAAGGCGACCACGCTCCCGCCCTGGCCACCGGGGTCCACCAGGGCGCGGCGCGGCCGCCGGGCGCGCAGGTCCCACAGGCTGACCCTGCCCTGGCCGAGCGCGAGCGCCAGCGTGGTCTCGTCCGGGCTGCGCGCCATGGCGAGAACGGCGTGGCTGGCCGGCAGGAAGGCAGTTCGGCGCGGCTCCTGCTGGAGCAGCTCGAGCAGGGTGCGCTGGGCCTGGCCCGTGGGCGCCGTGCGCAGCGCCTCCAGGTCTGTGAGAAGCGCGAGCGCCGGCTTGCTCTCGGCGAGGTCCGCGGCCTTGGAGGCAAGGCGGGTCGATTCCACCTCGAGGGCGCGCCGCTCGGCGCGCTGGTGCTCCCGCTGCGCGGCGCTTCGCTGCGTGACGGCCACCCCGGCCAGCCCGCTGGCCGCGACGGTGAGCGTGGTGAGC
>WNGE01005675.1_pt1 | contig 14059 bp, 12 predicted proteins | sample 5400651 | NCBI WGS metagenome assembly WNGE01 (sample SAMN13153370, study PRJNA577476) | soil metagenome | isolation source: 60 cm soil or saprolite under grassland replicate 2 | place: USA:California | collected 2016-06-15 | reverse complement strand
CGGACCGGCCGGGCCGAGCGAACGCTTCGCTGCAGCCGGTGCGGCACCCCGCTCTACCCGGGCGCTCGCTTCTGCCCCTCCTGCGGGCAGGCGCTCGAGCCCCAGGCCGAGGCGTGAGCTCCTGTCCACACTGCGGAGCGGTCCAGGAACCGGGGCGGGAGTACTGCCTCGACTGCGGCCGTCCGCTGCGCGGCCCCACCAGGCTCCAGGCCCTCGCGAGCAGGTACGGAGGCAACGCGGTGTGGCCGCTCCTCGGTGTGCTGCTGCTCGCAGCGCTCGGCGCGCTCGTAGCGATCGCCGTCTCGCGCGGCGACGACGGCACGCGGACGCTCGTCGCGACGAACCTGCCGGCGCGCACGACCGTGGCGAAGCGGCCGATATTCGGTACCGCCCCGACCGCCACGACGGCTCTGCCGGTGATCCCAACGCCTCCACCACCCCCCGCGACCGGCACACCGAGAGCAACGACCCTGACCGAGTGGACGGTGCCGGACGGATACACCCTCGTCCTCGCCTCCATCCCCGAGGCGAACGGCCGCGCCAGCGCCGTCCAGATCGCGAAGCGGGCACTTGCGCAGGGACTGACGGAGGTGGGCGTGCTCGACTCGAAGGGCTTCGCGGGCCTGCACCCGGGCTACTTCGTCGTCTTCAGCGGGATCTACCAGACGAATGCGGAGGCGGCGACACACATCCGCCAGGCCGAGACCGCGGGATTCGTCACCCCGTACGCGCGCCGGGTCACACGGTGAACGAAATGTGTAGGCGGCGCGGGAACGGGTAGCCAAGCGAACGTGCCCCGACGAGACTTGTTGACTATGGAGGCAACGAAAGGGGCGACTTTGTAACAGGCGAGAAATTCTGTATGCTCGCTCGCAGTCAACCGCGCCGAACCACTTTTACCTGTTGTTAACAAACGTTTCTGGCCACTTAACACGCAACGGATAAGACTCCCAATGGACGAGCGCATGACCCAGCTTCGTAACTGCATGTATCAGTACTCTCGAGCCATCTACAGGTCGATCAAGGACCTCATCGACCCCTACGTGACACCGGCCGAGCGGCTCGAGTACCGGCGCGAGGTCCTCGCCCACTGCGAGCAGACGATGGAGCGGCTCGCGACCGATCCCCTCTACTTCGCCAAGCCCGACCGCGCGCTCTTCCAGGACATCCGCCGCTACTTCCCGATCACCGTGCAGGCCCAGGTCGCCTGGGCCGTGCAGGAAGGCGTTGCCGCGGCGGTCGCCTTCATCGAGGATCAGATCGAGGCCGGCGCACTCGACGGCGGCGTCGCCCGCTGCCGCGCGACGACGCGCAAGGGGAAGCCGTGCCAGCGCACGCCCCTTCCCGAACGCGACTACTGCCCCTCGCATCAACACCTCGAGACGCGCGTAGCGGCGTAAATCCACAGGTAAGCCACAGCCCTTTCCACAGGGTTGAGCGACTAGGCTCGTTCGAGTGAGCCACGATACGGACAAGCTGATCCGCCAGCTTTCGCTCGTCGCGTATCTGATGGCGGAGCGGCGTGCCCTCACCGCACGCGACGTCAAGTCCAACGTCGAGGGCTACTCGGAGATGTCGGACGAGGCGTTCGCGCGCCGTTTCTACTCCGACCGCGCCGAGTTGATCGGTCTGGGCGTCCCTCTCCACTCGCAGCGCGACGAGTTCACCGGCGAGGAGCTCTACACGTTGCGGCGCGAGCAGTACTTCCTGCCCGAGCTCGAGCTGAAGGACGACGAGCTTGCCGCGCTGCAGACTGCGCTGTTCCTCCTCGACGGCAAGTTCGCCTACGCGGAGCCTCTGCGCCTCGCCCTGCAGAACCTGGCGCTGGGCCGGCCGGGCTTCAGCGAGCTGCCGACCGACACCGCCGTGCGCGTCGAGGTGCTCGACCCTGACTACTCGGCAGAGATGCCGGGCCGCCTGGCGAAGCTCGAGGGGGCGATCTCGAAGCAGCGAACGATCAAGGTTCCGTACTACTCGATCTCGCGGGACAAGGAGTCGGAGCGCACGCTCAATCCGTTCGCGTTGCTGACCGACAACGGCGTCTGGTACGTCATCGCCGAGGATCTGGACGACAAGCGGCGGAAGAAGTTCCGGGTCTCCCGGATCCGCGGCGACATTCGCTTTGCCACGAGGCGCGAGCGCGACTTTCGCGCACCGGTCGACTTCGACATCGACGAGTACCGCGGCCGTCCGCCGTGGCAGATCGGCGATCTCGTCGGCGAAGCACGCATCGAGGTCACGGGAGACACCGCCTGGTGGGTCGAGCGGTCGTACGGCGACACGGGCCGGCTGGAAGGAGACGTCTTCGTCACCGAGTACTCGTCGATCCCGCTGCTCGCGTCGTGGGTGCTGCGACAGGACGGACGGGCTCTGCCGCTCGAGCCCGTCGACCTGAGGCGGGAGGTGGCACGCGCCCTACGGGCCGTCCACGCCGCGCACGGCGGCGAGCCGCCGCGGCTGGCACGTGAATCCCCCGTGCCGAACGTCGACGTTGCCGGCGAGCGCCCCGCGGGGCCGGTCACGCCCGAGCGCTTCGCGGTGCTGCAGGCGCTGCTCGCATACCTGCTCGCTCGCTGCGGCGACGAGCGCGAGGCGCTCATCTCCGCCGACGACATCGTCGAGCGCTTCCGCATTCCCGCGGACGAGCTCGAGGATCATCTCGCGCTGCTCAACCTCGTGAACTTCGGCGGCGGCTGCTACACCGTCTATGCGGAGCTTGCCGACGGTCGCGTGCACGTCGACAAGGAGCTCTACGGCGAGACGTTTCGCGCGGCGCCGCGTCTCACGCCGCTCGAGGCGCGCGCCATCCGACTCGCGCTCGAATACGTCGGTCCGATGATCGCCGCGGAGGCCCACACGCCACTCGCGCGCGTGCGCAAAAAGCTCGAGGAGACGTTCGGCCAGTTCGAGCTCATCCAGACTCCCGAGCCGCACGTCGGCGGGCAGGAGGAGAGCTTCGTCTCGACTTTCAGCACCGCGATCCGGGCCCGCCGCCTCGTCGAGGTCGAATACCAGAAGGAGGGCGAGGAGGGGTCGTCGACGCGAATCGTCGAGCCGTATTCGCTCGAGCGAGAGCTCCCCAACTGGCGCGTGCACACCTGGGACCAGACGCGTGACGGCGAGCGCAGCTTCCGGCTCGACCGGATGCGCGATGCGAAGCTGCTCGACGAGACCTTTGAGCCGCGCGAGGGATTCGAGCCGAGCAGGCTTCGGGATGCGCGGACGGCGCGCGTCCTCTACAGGAAGGACGTTGCACGCTGGGCAGTCGAGCGCGGTGCGCGCGCCCTCGCGGACGGCACGGCGGTCGCGGAGCTGCCGGTCGGCAGCCCGGAGTGGCTCGAGAGCGAGATCTTCTCCTACCGCGGCCACGCGGTCGTGCTCGAGCCGGAAGACCTGAGACGCCACATCAAGGATCGCGCGAAGGAGCTCGCCGCGGAGCTACGCGTCAACCGGATGCGAATTCCCACGTAGACCCGGCAGCGTGAGGGTGAAGGTCGCACCCTGACCGGGCACCGATCGCACCTCGACCGTGCCGCCGTGCGCCTCGGCGATCGAGCGGGCGATGAACAGGCCGAGCCCGGTGCCCGACCGGCCCAGGCCGCCCTTCGCGCGGCCGAACTTCTCGAAGATCACGCCGTGCTCGTCCCGCGGGATGCCTGGGCCGCGGTCGCGCACCCCGATGACGACGCGCGCGTTCGTGGCCGTCACGTCGACGTCGACGTGCTCGCCGCCCTTCGACCACTTCACGGCGTTGTCGATCAGGTTCGCGAGCACCTGTCGCAGCCGCACGCGATCGCCGCGCACCGCCGGGAGCGGCCTGTGCACCACGGCACGGATCGGCACCTCGTCCTGGCCGACGGAGGCTGACGCGACAGCTTCTTCGGTCAGCGCGCCGATGTCGACGTCGTCGAACCTGTAGGTGAAGGTGCCGGCCTCGATGCGCGACGTGTCGAGCACGTCCCCGATGAGCTCTGCGAGACGACTCGTCTCGTCGGCGATGAGCGCCAGGAACGACCCACGTTGCTCCGGGGAGAGCTCACGCCAGCGTTGCTGGAGCGTCTGCGCGGCGCCGATCACCGCGGCCATCGGACTCCGCAGCTCGTGGGAGACGAGCGACACGAAGTCGGCGCGCAATGCGGAGAGCCGGCGCAGCTCCTCCACGGTGCGATGCTCGGCGTCGTACGCGCGAATGTTCTGCACCGCCGTCGCGGCGAGCCGGCCGATCAGCGCAACGAGCTCCACCTCTTCCGAGTTGAAGGCCTCGGGCTCGCGCCGAACAAACGAGATCAAGCCGATGGCCGTCGTCCCGGCGAGCAGCGGTGCGGTCAGTCGCGATCGGAGCCCCAGCCTGACCAGCTCCGCCTCCTCCGGATGGCGCTCGTCGAGCATGTCGCGCCGATAGACCGTGCGCCCGGTCTCGACCGTCTCGAAGATCGATCCGGCGATGGGCCTCGAGGTTCCCGGTGGGAAGACCTTCTTTGCGCCTTCGCCGGAGGTTGCGAGCACCTCGAGCCGTTCGCCCTCGACAAGGACGACCGCGATGCGGTCGAACGGTACGAGCCCGCGCACTTCGCGAATGAACGCGGTGAACGCCTCTTCGAGAACGAGCGACGACGCGAGCGCGCGGGCGCACCGGTTGGCGGCCTCCAGGACGTCGACGCGGCGGCCGAGCGCGTCGCGCAACTGCTCGGCCTCGTTGGCACGCGCCTCCGAGATCGACCGTTCCCGCCCGAGGCGCAGGACCAGCCAGCCGACGATCAGGCCGAGGATGACCTGTCCGCCGGCCTGGAACGTGACGAACTCCGTGTGAAACCGCTCGTCGGCGTTGCGCGCTCGAAGGTGCTCGAACTCGACCAGCACGGGCAGGGTCGCGGCCGTCAGCAGCAGCGGCCCGAGGATGCCGAAGCGCACTGCGGCCTCGGTGGCGGCGAGGTATAGCACCTGCCGGATCGGACTCCCGCTCTGGAAGCTGAAGACGAGCAGGTAGGCGCAGAGGAGCGTCGTGTCGAACACGAGCGCGGTCACGGCGAGCAGCAGCTGCCGTTCACGCGGCATGTCGCGGCGGCTGAGAGCGAAGATGATCACCGCGCCCACCGCGAACAGCCCGGTGATGATCCACGCGTCGCGCAAGTAGCTCGACGGGTAACCCCTGCTGAGCGCGACCTGGAACACGGCGAAGACGACGCCGCCCAGGCGAACCGATGCGATCCAGCGCTCCGTCTGCCGCAGGTGAACGAGGTCGGTCATCATCCGCGTTCCTCGATGCGCGTCCGCGCCCACGCGGCATGTTCGTCTTCGAGGCCGTCGAGCAGCTCGAGCTGCTCGGCAGTCCCGGTGTTCCCGAGCGCGACGATCGCGTTGCGCTGCAGGTAGCGGCCGTCGTTGCGCGGCACGTACAGCCGGTCGTAATGTCGCGCCAGCTCGTCCGCGTCGGAGGTCAGCCAGTCCGCGAGCGAGACGACCGGCTCTCCGCGCGTCTCCTCGCCGGCGCGCCGCTTCTCGACGCCGCGATTCCACGGGCAGACGTCCTGGCAGATGTCGCACCCGTAGACGCGGTCCTCGAGCGGCGCGCGCATCTCCTCCGGGATCGGCTCCGGCGACTGCGTCCAGTAGGAGAGACAAAGCGTCGCGTCGAGCGTGCCGGGCTCGTCGAGCGCGCCGGTCGGGCACGCGTCGATGCAGAGCCGGCAGGAGCCGCAGTCGAGCTCGAGCGGAGGCGTCGGCTCGATCTCGACGTCGGTGACGAGCGTTCCGAGCACGACCCACGAGCCGAAGCGTTTCGTGATCAGGAGCGTGTTCTTGCCGTAGAAGCCGACGCCCGCGCGTGCGGCGCCCTCACGGTCGACGTGCTGGTTCGCGTCGACGAGGACGCGGTACTCGCCTCCGAGCGCGGCGCCGAGCCTGTCGAGCTTCTCGCGCAGCTCCGCGTAGTGGTCGGACCACGTGTAGCGCGGCAGCCGTCCCTCTCCGGGACCTGGCTCGGGACCTGGTCCGTAGTAGCAGAGTGCCGCCGAGACGACCGTGCGCGCGTTGGGGAGCAGCGTCTCCGGGTGGCACGACACCTCCGGCTGCGCCATCGTGAAGCGCATGTCGGCGAAGAGGCCGCGGGCGCGCCGCTCGCGGATGTGGTGCTCGGTTTCGGTGTACGGCTCCGCCCGGGCCGCCCCGACGACATCGAGTCCGAGCTCCTCGCCGAGCCGCTCGAGCTCTTGTGCGGTCATGCCCGGTAGTGTGCCCCGCCCGTGAAGGCGATACGAATCCACGAGGACGGGGGGCCCGAGGTTCTCCGTTATGAGGAGGCGCCAGATCCTGTCGAAGGGCCCGGTGAGGTGCTCGTCGAGCTGCGCGCGGCGTCGCTGAACCATCTCGACCTCTGGGTGCGGAAAGGGCTGCCGTCGGTGCCGAAGCCGCGGATTCTCGGCGCCGACGGCGCCGGAGTCCGCGTCGATACCGGCGAGCGCGTCGTCATCAACCCCGGCCTGGAGCACGGCGACGTGATCACCGTCATCGGCGAGCACACGGACGGGACGCACGCCGAGTTGATCGCCGTGCCGGAGACGAACGTCCACCCCATCCCGGACTCGCTCTCGTTCGAGGAGGCCGCGGCGTTTCCGCTCGTCTTCGAGACGGCGTGGCGGATGCTCGTCACGAAGGCCGCGCTGCAACCCGACGAGTGGGTTCTCGTCTGGGGAATCGGCGGCGGTGTTGCGACGGCGTCGCTTGCGATCGCGAAGGCGCTGGGTGCACGCGCCGTCGTCACTTCGTCGTCCGGCGCGAAGCTCGAGCGCGCACGTGAGCTCGGCGCAGACGCGACGGTGAACCACGCGAGCGAGGACGTGGCCGCGCGCGTCAAGGAGCTGACCGGCGGCGGCGTGCACGTGGTCGTCGAGACCGTGGGAGCCGACACGTGGAAGACATCGCTCGGCGTCTGCCGCCCCGCCGGTCGAGTCTGCGTGTGCGGCGCCACGTCAGGCCCGAACCCGCCCGCGAACCTGCACCGCATGTGGTGGAAGCAGCTGACGATCTACGGCTCGACGATGGGCACGCGCGCGGACTTCGCAGCCGTGTTCGACCTCGTGACGTCGGGCCGCGCGGAGCCGGTGATCGACAAGGTCTTTCCGCTGAGCGAGGCCCGAGCCGCGCACGAGCGCCTCGAAGCCGGCGAGCAGCTCGGCAAGATCGTTCTGCAGATCCCCGGCTGAAGCGAGCCTAGTGACAAAGTGTCACAAGGCCTGAGGGGCGTTTAGCCGAAGCCGAGGATGAACTTGGCGTCGTCGGACATCTTCTCCGGCGTCCACGGCGGGTCCCACGTGAGCTCGATCTCGACGTCCTCGACGCCTGGAACCTCCGACGCGACTCGGTGGATGTCCTCCTGGATCATCGGGCCGGCGGGGCAGCCCATCGAGGTGAGGCTGTGGATGACCTTCACCTTCGAATTGTCTATCTCGACGTCGTACAGCAGCCCGAGGTCGACGATGTCCATCCCGAGCTCGGGATCCTCGACCTGGCGCAGCGCTTCGATCACGTCGTCCTTCGTGAGAGCCATGCGGCCAGTCTAGCTCTGGACTGCCGCCACCCCGCGCGCGATCATGACGGCGTGAGCCTTCCCGGCGGCACCGTCACGCTCCTGTTCACCGACATCGAGGGATCGACGCGCTTGCTCGACGCGCTTGGACCGGCGTACTCGGACGCTCTCGCCGACCACCGGCGTCGCGTCCGCGCTGCCGTGTCCGCGCACGGCGGCGTCGAGGTGGACACACAGGGCGATGCCTTCCTCTGCGCGTTCAAGAGCGCCCGCGACGCCGTGCTCGCGGCCACGGCGGCGCAGACGGCGCTGGCCGAGACGCCGGTGAGGGTACGAATGGGCGTTCACACCGGCGAGCCGGCGCTCACCGAGGAGGGATACGTCGGCCTCGACGTCCATCGCGGCGCGCGCATCTGCGCGGCGGCACACGGCGCGCAGATCTTCGTGTCGAGCACGACCCGAGACCTCCTCGACGGAAGTGTCGAGCTTCGCGACCTCGGCGCGCACCGGCTCAAGGATCTTGCCGAGCCGCAGCATCTGTACCAGGTCGTCGGCGACGAGCTAGAGCAGAACTTCGCGCCGCCGCGATCGGAAACTGCGCCGTCGAACCTACCGCGTCCTGCCTCGCCGCTGATCGGCCGGGCGGATGAAATCGTCCAGCTCGTCCACCTCGTCCGCGAAGGAACGCGGCTCGTCACTCTTACCGGGCCGGGAGGGGCCGGTAAGACGCGTCTCGCGATCGCCGCCGCAGACGAGCTCGCGTCGGACTTTCCCGACGGCGCGTTCTTCGTCGGCCTCGCCGCCGTGACCGACGCCGACCTCGTGCCGTCGATGATCGCCGGCGCGCTCGGCGTGAACCAGCTCAGCGGCCAGAGCCTCGCACGACTCCTCGGCGCGCGCCGCATGCTCCTCGTTCTGGACAACCTCGAGCACCTTGCCGACGCGTCACGACACATCGCCGCAGTCCTCGAGGAGGGACCTGACGTCGTCGTGCTGGCGACGAGCCGCGCGCCGCTGCGCTTGACAGCCGAGCGTGTCTTCGAGGTGCCGCCGCTTCCCGGCGACGACGCCGTTGCGCTTTTCATTGAGCGCGCGCATGCAGCCGCGGCGCCGGAGATCGCCGAGCTCTGCCGCCGGCTCGACGGTCTGCCTCTGGCGATCGAGCTAGCGGCGGCGCAGGCGTCTGTTCTGTCCCCGGCTGCGATCCTTGCACGGCTCGAGCGGCGACTCGGACTGCTGACGCGCGGCCCGCGGGATGTTCCAGAACGACAGCGCACCTTACGGGCGACGATCGAGTGGAGCGTCGATCTTCTGGACGACGATGCACGCCGCCTCTTTGCGAGGCTCTCGGTCTTCGTCGGCGGGTTCACGCTCGAGGCTGCGGAGGCGGTGTGCGGCGACACCGTGCTCGAGCCGCTCGCGACCCTCGTCGATCACAGCCTGTTACGCCGGACCGGAGAGCGTTTCTGGATGTTCGAAACGATCCGCGAGTCGGCGCGGGAGAGTCTCGCGGAGAGCGCCGAGGAAGACGAGCTCCACGAACGGCACGCCGCGTACTTCCTCGCACTCGCCGAGACGGCTTACGCCGGCCGGCTCGACGCGGAAACACACTGGGCGGACACACTCGAGTCGGAGCTCGACAACCTGCGAGCCGCGCTCGATCGGCTCGTGCGAGACCCAACTCGCTTGCTGCAACTCGCCGGCGCGCTCGGCTGGTTCTTCCACCTCCACTCCCACCTCGCCGAGGGACGCGAGCGGCTTGCAGTTGCGCTCGCCGAGCCGGGTGGCGATCCGCGACACCGCGGGCGCGCCCTCGCCGCCGCGGGGACGATCGCAGGCTGGACGGGCGACCTCGACAGCGCTCGCGAGCCGCTGGCAACCGCGATCGCCCTCTGGCGGGAGCTCGACGATCCGGTCGAGACGGCCCTCGCGACCGAGGCGCTCGGCTGGGTGTTGTTCGCCTGCGGCGAAGACGTCGAATCGCTGCAACGCTTCGAGGCCGCGCTCGAGCTCGACCGCGAGATCGGGACGCCGCTGCTCGTCAACAGAGCGCTCGTCGGCGTCTGCCAGCTGCTTGTCGCGCTCGGCGACACCGAGGCGGCCGAGCCACGCGCGCACGAGTTGCTCGAGCTCGCGCGCCGCGAGGACGACGTCCGCTCGGAACATTTCGCGCATCACTTTCTCGCCGACTGCGCCCTCATCCGAGGCGACTGTGAAACGGCCGACGACCGCTACCGGCGTAGCCTGCTCGCAGCATTGCCGCTCGGCGATGCGATCGAGACGAGCTTCGAGATTCAGGGCGTCGGCATGGCCGCCGCCGGGCTCGGCTTTCCGGAGCGAGCCCTGCGGCTCGGCGGCGCGGCTGCCGCGATCTGGCAGGAGAAAGGCACCGCGATCGACGTCCCGTTCTGGCTCGCGCTGCTCGACAAGTGGTTCACGCACGCCCGTGAAGCGCTGCCGCCCGTCGAGGCAGCCGCAGCCTGGGAAGCCGGCCGTCAGCTGTCGTTCGAGCGCGCGGTCGAGGAAGCGTTGGAGCCTGAGCCCGCGGGCTAGAGCCCGTAGAGGCGGACTTCTTCGCGCTTCTGGCGGCGGAAGAAGTGGATCCCGTCGATGAAGCGGACCCAGTTACAGCGCGTGCACATGACGAGCGAGTGCGAGCGCGCGCTGTCGGCGAGATAGCGGACGCCGCGCAGGAGGTCCCCGTTGGACACACCGGTTGCGGCGACGATCGTCTCACCCGGCGCGAGCTCCTCGGTCTTGAAGACGTGGCCGTCCTCGATCCCCTGCTTGCGCGCCTGCTCGATCTCGCTCCGTGACGTCGGCCAGAGTTGCGCCTGCAGCTCGCCGCCGAGACAGCGAAGGGCGGCCGCCGTCAGCACGGCCTGGCGCGTGCCGCCGATGCCGACCGCGAGATGGTCGTTGGTGCCGCGGATCGCGGCGGAGATGGACGCGGTCACGTCTCCGTCCTGGATCAGCTTGATGCGTGCGCCCGCGGCGCGAATCTCCTCGATCAGGTCATGGTGGCGCGGCCGGTCGAGGATGATTGTCGTGATGTCGTTGACGCGCCGCTCGAACGCATCTGCGATCGCCTCGATGTTCGCGGCCATCGGGCCGTTGATGTCGATCTTGCCCCTCGCGCGCGGGCCGACCGCCATCTTGCGCATGTACATGTCGGGAAGCGTGACGAGCGAGCTCGATTCGCCAACGGCGATCATGGACATCGCGCCGTTGCCTCCCCGCGCGACGATGCCACGGCCTTCGAGCGGGTCGAGCGCGAGATCGTAGGCCTGGCCGCCGAGGCCGACGACCGTGCCGTGCGCGAGGGATCCCTCCTCGGCACCGATCACCACGCGCCCTTCGATCGGCAGCTCGGCGAGCGTGCGCGCCATTCCGGACGCAGCCGCCTCCTCGGCCGCCTGCTGGTCGTCGCGGCCGAGCCAGCGCGCAGCTGCGAGCGCGGCCCGCTCCGTGCAGCGCGCGAACGACTCGCACACGCACGGTTCGCGCTGCTCGACGTGCTCGTCGTCGACGGGATGCTCGGCCGTCTCGGTCACACTCGCTCCAGGTGCTCGGCCGCGGCGGCGAGCACGAGCTCGATCACCGTGCCGACCGTGTCGTCGACATTCGTGTTCTCGATCACCGGAATGTCCGTCTCGCGCGCGCGGCCGACGATGAACTCCTGCAGCCGCCTGATGTCGTCCAGCCGCTCGAGGTACTTCTCCACCGGCCTCAGGCCCTGCGAGGTGGCGTCGCGGATCCAGAAGTGCGCGGCGTGCGCCGTCTCGTCCTCGATCGAGAGCACGCAGTGGACGACGATCGCGTCGTCTCGGGGGCCCGAGAGCATCCCCGGCACGAGATGCACGCCCTCGAGGACCATCGACCAGCCCTCCTGCAGCGCCCGCTCGATCGATGCCTCGATCGCGATCAGCACGTTGGTCGTCTGGTCGAGGAAACCATCGACCATCGACTCGCCCGCGCCGGCGTCGAAGCTCGAACGGTGGATCGACGGCATGTACTCCTCAGCGAAGAAGGCGCGCAGTGTCTGCCGCACGACGTCGGTGGACGTGACGCGGTTGATCCCCAGCCGGTGTGCGACCTCGGTCGCGACGGTCGACTTACCGGTGCCCGTCGCGCCGCCGATCAGAAGGATGACGGGTTTGGTCAAACGGTCACCCGCTCGGGCAGGAGCGAACGCACGGCCTCGTCGAGGCCGTCACCTGCGACGTCGTTCGCCGCGAGCACGAGCTCCACGCCGCGGCCGGCGGCCGCCTCCGCGACGACGTCGATCGCAGCCGCCTTCAGCTCGACGAGGTAGACCTCAGCGTCGAGCCGCTCGAGGTCCGCGCGCAACGCGTCGCGGTTCGCGAGATTGCGCGAGACGTGGACGACGTCCGCGTCGAGATGCTCCACGGGTGCAGGCCCGGCCGTGAAGACCGCGGTGCGCCGGCCGCGCAGCGGCTGCAGCGCGCGCAGGCGCAGGTCGACGCGAACGTCCGCACCGCGAACGTCGCCGACGCCGACGACGAGATCCGAGATCGCGACGCGGTACGGGTTCAGGTAGGCGTCCAGGTCGTAGGCGGGAGTCGTGACGAGGATGCGCGCGGACGTCGCCACCGGAGGGATCGCGGCGCCGCTGCCGTCGAAGACGACGACGTCGGGATCGAGCGAGCGCGCGAGCTCTGCGCCGGCCGCCACGTTCGAGTCCGAGACCGCGCCGGCAAGGCCGCCGCCCGCGCGGCGACAGCCGATCGTCGTGACCCCTGCAAGCGCGGCCGTCTCGAGGTGGTCCGAGGCCGCATGGCGTCCGGAGCGCGACAGGGCGAGCAGATCGCCGACGCTCGGCTGCGTCTCGACGAGCTCCGGCTCGCGCGGGCCGCCGCGGCCCATCGCGACGACGACGACCCGGCGGTCGAGCGCGAGCAGTCGCGCGACGTGCGCGGTGACGGCCGTCTTGCCGACACGCTTGCCGGTCCCGATGACGGAGAGCGACGGCAGGTCGAACTGCTCGAGCTGCGGCGGCTCGAAGCGAAAGTCTGCGCCGGCGTACGGCAGTCCGAGCACGAGCGCGCTGCAGGCGAGGCGAAAGCGCGCCGGCGGCGACAACACGGGCTCGTCGGAGAGATCGACGACGAGGTCTGCCTCGACCGCGTCGAGCCGATCGACGAGCGGCACGCCGTAGTCCTCTCCCCCGCGCAGCTTCTCCGTGCCGCCGGCGAGCAGCGCGCCGACGAACTCGTACGGCAGCGCCGCGAGCGCGTCGCGGACGACCGGCGCATAGTGCTCCCCGTCGATCACCGCAATAGCCCTCATGTCGAAGAACCCATCGAAATAGGCGCGGCTTTGCCGCGCCGCCGCAAACCGTCTCCGGAGAAGCTCGCTCTCGACGGCCGTTCAAAGGGCACGCGCGCGAAGCGCGCATGACGGTCTTTCACGCGCGAAATGCGAAGCATTTCTAGCGTCAAGGCGCGCGCACCTCGTCCTCGATCCGGTCGGTGTACTTCTCGTACTCGCGGGTCTCGGTGGAGAACTGGATGATCTTCTCCTGCCCGTGGTACGGGTACCGGCGCCACACGTCGACGTGCGACTCCTGCACCTCGATCACGTTGTAACACGGTCGTGTGTGGCCTCGAAGCCGCATTGACGAGACCGTGCCCGCGTTGACGATGAAGAGGTTCTCGAGCTTCCACGCGTACGGCACGTGCTTGTGTCCGCAGAGGACGAGATCGACGCCGGAGCGCTGGAGGCATTCGATCGCGTCGCCCGCGTCGTAGACGATGTTGCGCTCGCGTCCCGTGCCCGGCACGGGCAACAGGTGGTGGTGCAGCACGAAGACGCGCAGGTCGGCGGGGTCCGAGAACTGCTCCTCGATCCATCCGTAGCGTCCGCGGCCGATCTGTCCGTGGTCGAGATCGGGCTCGGTGGAGTCGACCGCGACGATCGTGACTCCGTCCTTGCGCAGCGTCGAGCTGCGGCTGCCGAAGAGGTCGTCGAAATGCACGTAGCCGACGTTGCGCGAGTCGTGATTGCCGGGGATGACGACGAGCGACTCGCACTCGATCTTGTCGAGGTACTCGCGCGCCTGCTGGTACTCGGGACGGAAGCCGAACGACGTCAGGTCGCCGGAGCAGACGACGACCGCGGGGTCGAGGTCGTTGATCTCGTCGATCGCTCGCTCGAGCAGGCTGGGCACGAAGTACGGCCCCCCGCAATGAATGTCGGAGATGTGGGCGATCCGGAAGCAGTCGTCCTGCATCTGGTCTGCGAAGTCTAGGCTCACTGTCGATCTTGGCAATCCCCGTTCGTCGTACCGTCGAATCCGACGAAAGGAGAGCTCGTGCAGTACATGCTCCTCATCTACTCCAACGAGAACGGCGACCCGCCGGACGAGGACGTCATTCAGAGGTACGGGGCGTTCACGAAGGAGGTTCAGGAGAACGGCAAGCTCGTGACCGCCGACCGCCTCCAGCCGGTCGCGGCCGCCACGACGGTGCGGATCCGCAACGGCGAGACGCTCGTCACCGATGGTCCGTTCGC
>WNGE01005674.1_pt1 | contig 14060 bp, 18 predicted proteins | sample 5400651 | NCBI WGS metagenome assembly WNGE01 (sample SAMN13153370, study PRJNA577476) | soil metagenome | isolation source: 60 cm soil or saprolite under grassland replicate 2 | place: USA:California | collected 2016-06-15 | reverse complement strand
TTCGCGGGTACTCTGACTTTGCTCTTTTCGAGCAGTATTATCAGAGAGTAAGGATTGACATCTGTGAACAACAAGATGTTCGACCCTTGGAGGTCCTTGACGAACTCCCCGACTCTCCCGTGGCTGGACTCTGATAGCTCCACTGACTTTCTCAACAAATTGTTCTTGGTCACTACCATCGCTACTCTGTCTCGTAGACGCTTACGCAGTTCGTGGATCTGCGACGAGCGGACTTTGGTCAGGTCAGCGGCTGCTATGACCGGATACTTCTCCAGCAGAACCTGCAACTGGCCTATCGCCTCTTTCTTCCAGGCTGCTACTTTCCGGGTTGTCGGCATTGTCTCACGCCTGGGTGGTCAGGGGTATCTTTACTAGTGGTCCCATTGAGGCTTTGATCGAAACGGCTTTGATGTTCTTGGGACCCTTCTCCAGCTTTGCCTCCAATCGCGAGATTACCGTTTGGATGTTCTGCACTAGGACATCATCGGTCATGTCCTCGGTTCCAACCTTAGCCTGGATTACCGGTTGATCCTTCATTTTTAGCCGGACGTTACGGCGCTGGCGCTTGATGATATCATCGATTGGTGCTGTTGGAGGAATAGGTGTTGGCATTTTGCCTCTAGGTCCGAGAATCTGTCCGAGGGTCTTTCCTACTTGTGGCATCAGTGGTGCCTCTGCGACAAAAAAGTCGTAGCTCTGAGCTATCTTCCTCGCCTGCTTTTTCTCCCGTCCTAGCTTGTCTAGATCTTCCCTGCCAATAACGATGTCCGCGCCGGCATTTCTTGCTCTAACAGCCAAGTCGCCGCCCGCTATCACTGCTACTTTCGAATCCTTGTCTGCAGCTGTCGGAAGCTCCAGGTTCTCGTTAATCCTCCCCTCAGGCTTTTTCAGGTCTATTTCGCGAAGCTTGACTGATAATTCAATGGACTGTGTGAACTTCCTCTTCGGTGTCTTGCTCCTCACGTCGCCCAGTGCTTTTGTGATTGAATCCTTAGACAATGGCATCTTAGCGCTCTCCTATTCCAATTCCTTCAGCGCGGCGTCGTACTGACCCGCGTCGAGGTTCTTGATGAACTCTTTTGGCTCCTTAGCGTCCACAGTCACGCCCATGCTCACACACGCGCCAGCGACCTCCTTGACAGCCGACTTTAGGGTTCGCGCGTAGCTGTCGGTCCGTTTCATCTGGGCTATCTTCACGATTTGCTCGGGAGATAGGTTGCCGACCTTGGTGGCTTTGGGTGTTGCTGATCCCTTCTCGACCCCCAACTCTTTCACGATTAAGGCAGATGTAGTCGGGGTGCCGATCTCAACTTCGAAACTCTTGTCTTCCACGTTCACAAGGATCTTTACCGGGACTTTCATTCCCGCGTAAGCCTTGGTGAGCTCGTTGATCCTGTTCACGATCTGTAGAATGTTTACTCCTAAAGGCCCGAGTTGCGGACCTAGCGGAACACCTGCTGTGGCTTTACCGCCGTCTATTATCGCGTCAACTGTTTTCTTGTCGGCCAGCTTCCTCAGCCTCTCCTCTACTCACGAGCTTCACATAGTCCGCGTGCACAGTTATGGGTAGTGTTGCAAAACCCTCTTCCAAGAGCTCAATGACAACTTCTTGCTTGACTTTGTCGACGTGGGTAATCTTCGCTTTCAGACCTCTGAAGGGTCCACCAACAACCTCAACAAGGTTGCCGACGCTTAGCTCTTCAATAACAGGTTTGGTTACGATGAATCTTTCGATCGCGGCTAGAGAGACGACACCTTTTGTTCTGGTTCGCGCGTGCCTTGTCCCGGCTATCGCCTCGTCAACAAAGTGTGGTCCCATTGCCTCGACGAAGATGTATCCTTTGATCACTTCAGGCGCGAGTATTGCGACGATAGGCAATTTCTTGGGCTGAATCCTGCTGGCCATGAGGTCCACTACGGTTCTCTCCTGTCCGCTGGTCGTGCGGACTGCGTATATCGAAGTCTTCTGAGTTTGGGTTGCCACGATCTTGCCCTTCTATCCACCTGCGGCAGCTTGGCTGGCCGGCAACTGGTATAGTCCGACCACCCAGAAGAGGATTCTGAGCACGAACCCTATGCCCCCGACAATAGCTACACCTATCAGGATGATCTTGATGTTGAGTTTCGTTTCTTGCCAGTCCGGCTTTTGGGCTACGTGAAACAGGCGTCTTGCCGATTGAAGGAAGGTTCCAACGCCCATGACAAGCCCTCGATTATGAATCGAAGTTCGATGGAGCCGGCCTTCCCTATTTTAACCATGCTAGCCACTTGCGTTTCGCATCTTTCAACCGCGATATCGATTGAGGCGGCGTCTCCTCGAAATGCGGTGATTGCGGAACCCCAAAGGAGATTCCATTCTACGTTTGTTCACAAGATGAGTGAAAGGAGTCCTCTGGCGGTATGCAATCTGTTTTCAGCTTCATCCCAAACGGCTGATTGAGGGCCATCGATGACGTCGTCGGTTACCTCTTCACCCCTATGAGCAGGCAGGCAATGAAGGAATATCGCCGCAGGCTTGGCCTGCGAGAGTAGCCCCGGGTTGACCTGGTATTTTGGAATAAAAGTCGACAATCGAGTGTCCTTTTCTTTTTCCATGCCCATTGAAACGAAAGTATCCGTATAGATCGCGTCTGCAGCCTTTACCGCTTCTTCAGGGTCCTCTACGATGCTAATTGATGCTCCAGACGTTGCAGCGGCTTCTTCGGCGTGTTTGACCGCTTCTGGGTCTGGGCCGTAGCCCAGAGGCCTGGCGACAGCAATGTTGACTCCAATCTTAGCGCATCCTATCAGTAGGCTGTTGCAAACATTGTTTCCATCGCCAACGTATGCTAGTTTTAGACCCTTCAGTCGTTTCTTGTACTGAATCAGCGTTAGGAGGTCTGCAAGTATCTGGCATGGATGATGCTTGTCGGAGAGACCGTTGACAACGGGCACGTCCGCATTCTCCGCGAGAACGACTAGGTCGTCGTGGGAGTAGACCCGTGCCATTATGGCGTCGACGTACCTGTCCAAGACTTTAGCAGTATCCGAAATCGTTTCTCCTCGTCCCAGTTGCATCTCGTTCCAGCTCAGATAAATGGGGTGGCCACCGAGTTGGGCAACTGCTGTCTCGAAGGAAACCCGAGTCCTTGTTGACGGTTTCTGAAATATCAGGGCAATAGTTTTTCCCTTGAGCCGTTGTGGAACTCTCTTTCGCCTCGCCAAAATCGATGCGCGCTTTAGGATCAGACCGATTTCCCTGGGTGATAATTCGACTAACGAGAGAATGTCTCGTCCTTTCAAACCGGCCAAGGTTTTCGATAAATCCCCCGAGACTGTTTATCCGTCGAGGATTCTTCTCTTATAAGAACCCGCTACGCGATGCCTCTATTCAATCTCGAGATTTGAAAACGGGTTTAAATCTGGCCGACCACCTCTCAACGGGTAGACCGAAAATGGTTGACGTTGAAATTACGTACTGCCAGCCTTGCGGACATCAGCCAAGGGCGGTGGACATGGTCAGTCAACTTCTCGCGATCTACGGCATGCCTCTGAACCGGAAACTGACGATCTCCCTGAAGCCAGCAGACAAAGGAGTCTTTGACATAGTACTTGATGGCCAACTAATCTTTTCGAAACACCAGCAAGGTCGTTTCCCGACTGTTGACGACCTCAAGAAACAACTCGACCAGAAGCTTACGATTCCTCTAGAAACCCCTCAATAGACATACAGAACTTCTGAGTCCATCTTATCAAGAAAAATCACCGGGATACGATATCTCGTTAGTCCCCGACTAGGTTTCTTACAATAGTCTGAGGCTTGAACGGTTCCAGATCGTCGTATCCCTGCCCGGTTCCGACAAGAGTCACAGGCCTACCCATTATGTAAGACAACGATATCGCGTTACCGCCTTTGACATCGGCGTCGAGTTTCGCCAGAATTATCCCATCGATCTTGACTGCTTGTGAAAAGACCTTGCCCTGCTCTACGGCATCGTTTCCGGTGAGCGCGTCTACGACTAGAATTGTCAAATCGGGTTTCGTGACTCGGACGATCTTTCTCATCTCCTCCAACAAGTTCTGATTTGTCTGCATTCGTCCGGCCGTGTCAATTAGAACCGCGTTGATTCGATGTGCTCGCGCATAATTGACCGCATCAAATGCCACGGCTGCTGGATCGGCCCCGTATTGATGTTTGATCAATCTCACCCCAATTCTTCTCGCGTGTTCCTCAAGTTGTTCTATTGAACCCGAGCGGTATGTGTCGCTGGCAGCTAGGATGCATGTCCTGCCTTTTCTCTGGAGGATGTGGGCCAGCTTCGCAATGCTCGTTGTCTTCCCCGTTCCGTTGATGCCTACAAATACTATTATCGCCGGCTCTCCGGCCTTCTTTTTCACTTCAACTAGTTCGAAGATGTCAAGTCTTCCGGCCTTATCTAGTACCGATAGTAGTACTTCGCTCAGAATTGTCTTGACTCTTCCCCGGGGGTCCGAAAACCTTGCAAACTGCACATCCTTCAATTTCTCCTTCAATTCTGTCGCTACATAGTCTGCGACAGACACCGCGACATCATTCTCCACTAAGGAGAGTTGGAACTCGTCTAGAACTTTGTCGAGATCCTTTCCTTGAAGATCTGTCTTGGTCACGCGGTCGTAGAAGTTGGAAAACTGGGCCCTGAGCTTGTCAAACAATCTCTACCGGCCCACCGCCCTTCTTCCGTGCGAGGTCTTCAAGGCGGGCTCTATAGTCCTCGGTCTGATTAATGATCTGATTCAACTGTTGTGTAACGTTGATCCGAGCCTTGTCCATATCGGACGCTCTCATGTTAAGATCCCTAATTGAGTCATCGACGGTTTTTTCTATGCAGACTCCCGCCCCAACTCCAATAATGACGTGCTGAGAATCTTCGAGCTTCGCTTTGACAAATGAGCCGGAGCCTATAGGAATTAACATTTCAACATTCCGTCCCGACTCCTTTGTGCCCTCGAGAGTTTGCTTGGCGGTCTGTGTTTCGGAGAGGGCGCCTGTCACGATGTCAAGTCTCGACGAGAGAACTCTAGCTGACCCTTCTAGCATTCTGATCTCGACAAGTAGCTGGCGCATTTCCTCGTCTAGGTTTCGAGGGGCGGCCATCTGCTTCTTCGAACTCACCATCAAGCCACCTCTGGTTCAGGTAATTCCTCAATCTGTTTGATAGTTATTTCGAACTTCCTTGCCTTGTGTCGGCTTCCCATGTCAGCGTAGAGGTGTTGTAAGGCGTCTTCTTTCTTGATTGCTCTGATCTCTTTTCTGAATGGGAGGTTGTCTCCGCCCTTTCGCAATTCGCCTGTTATCTTGAATCGTCTTACCTGACTCAGTGTGGTGGCCTTGCCCTAGAATATCCGAGTTCGGCAATGGGCGGTACTTAACCTAATCCGTTTGGAAAGCGTTACTCAGAGTGATAAGCTCAGAGCCCAAAGTATGGGAGCCCACGATCGCTCCTCTGGAATTTACTACGAGCCCAGCCTTTGGATATGGGACCCCAGAATTTACGGTCCCCTTGGACACTGGAACGCCGAGAACATTTGAGATTGTCCTACTCTCGTTGTCGGTGATTATTGGATTCGCTAAGACCCCCTTGTTTGAAGCAGTTGCCAATGCGCCAACGTGTGGAAGTCCCCCTATAGTAGAAGGTCGGACAGGGACTTCTAGTGTTTCTTCGAGTACTGTCACCGTTTTGTGCTTGAGTCGCGGATCGATTATGGCACCGTGATCGTTGCAGAGTATTATGTTGCCCAGTGCTGTTCGGTTCTCCCTTACGATCTCGATATGTGCTCCTGTCGAGCGGAGTTGCTTTAGTTCATCTTTCGTGGTAATGTAGGGGACTAGGACAGCGTTGGAGTTACCAGCGACATAGATTCCAACAAGCCTGGATTCTGCAATTCCAACCGAGCAGGGGTCTACGCCCAATATGTCGTGGAAGCTGTTTATCTTCTTGTGAGAGATGCCGGCCGGCAATATTGCTATCTTATCATTTGCGAAAGAGAAAATCCCTACGTTCGGGTCCCCGAAGATATCAGAGAGAATGATAGGCACTATTCATTTTCCCTCACCGGGAAACACGATAACTTTGCCTTCCTTGTCTTTGACAACGCGGATCCTGATCTTCCGAGGTGGTTTGCTGATTCCTCTATTCCAGAGAAGACTGTTTGTCTCTTCGCTTAACGAGACGTTATCGGTTTTCATTCTCTGGGCAGCGTATTGTCTAACGTATCTCACCGCTCTGGGCGTTCGTTTCTCTCTCGGAGCCGTCCAAATACGCCTTAGATTGAGGTCGTAGAATTTCTCCTCAACGATCTCGATCTCCTCCTCTTCAGCAGCTTCTTCAACTACAGGAGCCTCTGGCGCTTCCGGTACTTTCGCCTCTGATTCGAGCCCTACCGTTTCTTCTTCTGTGAGTTCTGCTTTGTCGTTCTCGGGCTTAGCGAGTTCGGTGTCCTTTGATGGTTTTACGTCAGTGTCATCTTCAAGCGCGACTTCTTTTTTTGTCATCTACATCACACTTTGATCTTTGTCTCTCGCCAGTGTCGCTGCTTCGGGTTTCTCTTGACTTTGCCCTCAGTCTTAGCTACGACCCAAGATGGAACGGCTTGGGCCTGTTTCAGGGCATGCGATAGATGCTTCTTCTTTCCCGAGGGTTTGTGGCGGGCCATCTATGCTCTCCTGATCTTGATCTCTTTTTTCTGCGATTGTAATTGGACCAGTGTCTTCTTCAGTTGTTCATCGGTTATCTGTGTTTGAAGCCTCCCTGACTGGGCGAGTTGAATTAGTTGCATTTCCAATTCCTCAGCGAACTCTGGTTTCACCATTCGAATATTGGCAAGCCGCTGCCTTGCCTCTGGCGTGAGAATTTGGCGAATGATTGATTGTTTCTGACGCTCCACTTGTTGCTGAGCCTGTGAACGGCGTTGTTCATCGTAGGCTGACCTTTGCATCTCGGCCATTCTTCGTCGACGTAATGCTTCAAGCTCTTCGTCCGTGTAGTCTCCATTAGACATTAACTTGGGGCCTCTTGAGGCCGGGCTTTCAATTCCTTGACAACTTCAGCTGCTGTGCGGTTGAGAAGCGCGATTCCTTCCCTAGTTAGTTTTCGGCCTTTTTTCCCATCCACTGCGACGAGTTCGGCCTTCTGAAGTTGTTGCAGTGGTTCCCTAATGGCGGAACCTCCCGCGGGTACGTGATGAGCTGGCCGATTTCCGTGACTCACGCGTCCTCCGTACTGGACTCGCAACCGTGACACTCCAACGGGACCTCGGACATACATTTTTCGGAGAAGCGAAGCACATCTGAAGTACCACCAATCCGGGTTCTGGGGGGGCCTCTCCTTGTGAGCGCCCGTCTTTGCAAATTCTGTCCAAGGTGGCGGAGTGATGTCGCTCACACTTTCTTTCAAATGCTTGGCTAACTTATTGATTAGTTCCTCGGCCGGAACTTCGAAGACTGTGGGCAATTCTGGGATGTCCTCAGTGGGTTCTAGATTTTCGTCGGGAAGGCGAGGGCAGCGTAATATAAGGCTTCATCGAAAAGTGCGGCGACTATCCTAGCTTTCGATATGGATATCTTCGAATTGCGCCACAGCTAAGACATGAAATGATGATTCTTGAATTGGTGGGGCGAAGTCTGATTCGCGCGTTCTTCCCAGGAACTAGGGGCTGGCCACAATTCTTGCAAAGATAATGTTTTTTCTCTCGTGGAATCCTGACCTTAGTCCGTTTCGAAATCTTCTTGGCGAGTCCAACGTACCTCTTGGACAACTCAACATCTTGAGGAAGGATCTTCTCGGCTTGGCGGAGAAGGATTCCCATGCGTTCACGTGCCACTGTTTCAACTGCAGATCGCATCTTTCCGTAGTTTCGTCTCGTGGGCCTATTTCCCATGAAACTCATAACCTAGGTTTGACAGCGTATGATCGGTCTGCATTGGTCCTGTCACTAATCCTCGCAGAGTCATCGATAGAGCTTGTACCTAATGAACTGGTCCACCACCCTGCGATATTGAAATGGGCGCAAAGGAAGAGAAAGGACCCACACATGCTTGTTTTGGACCAGACCTACCATCACTCGGCCATCCTTCGGCTCGGAACGCGTGGAACTGGGAGAGGTCGTCCAGACATCCCCCATTTCTCATTACTGGTCGCGCTTGGTTCACCACTTAACCTGTCAGGCCGACTGAAATGCTACGTGCATACTAGAGATAACAATATCATTGAAGTCGATTCGAGAGCAAGACTCCCAAGGAATACTGATCGGTTCACTTCGTTACTCGAACAGCTCTATCAGGAAAAGGTCGTTCCTCCAATTGGACCCCCGCTTCTATCGATCAAGGCGGGGTCCATCGGAAATTTGGTCGACGAAATATCGGGAGAAGTCATAGCACTCACAACAAAGGGGCCTCTCGAAAGTATGGACCAAGTCGCTTCGAGACTGGTCGAACATCGCAATCCGGTATTGTTGGTGGGAGGGTTTCCAAGCGGGCATTTTTCCAAAGAGGCGCTCTCCAAAGTCAAGGAATCCTACCGAATTCACGATCAGCATCTGGACGCTTGGACAGTTGTCGCGAGAGCTGTCTACGACTACGAGAGGGCGATTGCGTTAGGAGAACATCATTCCAGAAACTAGCCTTATGTAGACCAGGTCGGAATTTCTCTCTTGAATGATCAACTAATGTCCTCCGATTTGGAACTTCAGAGACAAAAGCGAGCTCTGGAACTCCGCCGGCGGATGCTACAATCGCAGGCCAAATCAGTTGCGGCTCCACAACCTAAGCCAGCAGAACCTCCTCGGGACGTCGTCCGGAAAATCCTAGCTGGCAGGGGACAAGAAGTGATGGAGACTGCAAGAAGATACTATCCTGCTGAGATTGAACGATTGGAGTCAAGTATCGCCGCTCTCGTTGCCGATGGAAGACTGAAGGGTCCTATCTCGGGAGAAGAATTGTATGCTTTCCTCAGGCGGCTCGGGCTCGCGTTCAGCATGGACGTAAAGATCAGAATAAAGGAACACGGCGAGCTCAAGAGTATCGAAGAAAAGCTTCGAAAGTCGTCTACTTAGCCGCTGTTTCGTGACTCTTCACGGAGTCTTCGTGGACAGTCCACAGGGGGCGTAGTACTCTAGCATGAGTTAGGTGGGCACGGAAGACATTTTTTCGTTCTGCTGGTCATAAAGACCGTTTAGCTTTGGCAGCAACTGCAGGCGCTTTCAACGTTCCTCTGAGGTGCACTCCGGAAGAGACGAAGCATTTTGTTGAGCCTGCTATGAAGGAGGCTGAAAGCTCCAACTTCGCAGGAGCATTAGAAGTAGTTAACGATGGTTTGAATGCCCATCCCGCGTCCGAGGGGCTTCTATTTCTTCGATCTTACTTCTGCTACAAGATTGCAGATGGTATTAGCAGTGAGCTTAGCACGTTGCCACGACCAATTCAGCCTCTGGGAGAGGGTGTGCTGATGGTTGATGGCGCGATGACGAACCAGATGCTCGGGCGGTTCCAAGAGATAGTCAAGGTTCTAGGAGACGCTGAAGAGGCGATAAACGAGATATTGCAGGTGAATCCTCGTAACAACGAGGTTACTGCGTTTAGAGCCTACATTGATAGCAAGCTGCAAAAGCTGGGGCAAGAATCGGAAAACATGCGGATGACTTTCACAAACACCCCTAACATCGCTGGCAATTTCTGCGTGGGATGCAGGAAGAATATTTCATTCGACACACAAACGGTCGTGTTTCGGAAAACCTCTTCTACACAACTAGAAGTCTGGCATCTCCCCTGTTTCAAGCAGCTGGGCAACAAGAACTAGACTAGCTTGGTTATTATTGTAGGCAGCGGGCCATGAGCTGATTCTACGACTAGCTTGGTTCCTTCCTTGGCAAAGTCTCTCTGCGCGTAACCCAAACCTACGACGGCTTTCAGTCCAGGGGAGAATGCAGCACTGGTAACGTATCCTGCTTCTTTGCCACTTCCCTGAAGTTTCGACTTGGGGCCTGGTACGTGATCGGAGTCGGTTTGAAACTGGACAAGATTCTTGTTTACCCGGCCAATGTGAGTGGCTCGGGCCACCACCTCTTGACCGAGATAGCATCCTTTGGTGAAGCTGATAGCGTCCTTGTATCCAGCTTCGAGGATTATTATGTTCTCGTCAACGTCGATTCCGTACCTTGGGTATCCTGCTTCAAGCCTGAGAATCTCGAGAGCATCTTGTCCGACCGGGGTGACTCCTTTGAGGAGGAAGCCTTGCCAAACTGCCTCAGCCTCGTCATTTGGAATTATCATATCGTATCCGGATTGACCGGTCCGGTCGCGGACAACGATCATGGTAGGCCCTATCATCTTGTGTTGCAATGGTTTCATGTCTGCTAATGCAAGGCCGAAGAGCTCTTTCGCGATCTCGGCAGCTTGCGGCCCTTGCATTGTCAGGTGAACAAATTCAGAAGTAATGTCTTTGATTTGTACGTCCTCGGTAATGATGAAGCGGTCAAGGATACCCCTCACGCTGGCTGCTGGAACGTCACCGGTATCGATGAGGAGATCATCCTCCCTTGCATAAAGGTAGAGGTCCGCTAGGACCCTGGCTTTTGTGTTGAGAAGCGCCGAGCGGACGCCTGTCCCTTCGTTCAGCTTCAAGACTTCGTTTGTGAGCAGTCCGTTGAGGAAGGGTAGTCTCTCTTTACCGGTCATTCGCAGTAGACCGAGGTGTGAAAGGTCAGCTAGACCTGAATGGTTTCGAACGGCCCAGTATTCTTCGACTGGACTAGTGTAGGATAGTGGAATCCGGCTTTGTTCGAGCTGGGCGCCCATCTTCTCATGATGCAGAACCAGAGGATTCGACATGCCATCCTACATAGTTCGAGTCGCGGGTAATAGGATTGAGCCCGTGTCGTATGTCGCTGGATCGGACTCCGATCACCTATTTTCTTCGTGGTGCGGCCGCCGGGATTTGAACTCCCGAACCGCTGTTAAGGCGGTTTCCCGGGTCGTCAGCGTTCTGCTGAGCCTATCATTGGCAGGCTGATATCATAGACCAGGCTAGACCACGGCCGCACAAAATGAACCCCGAAAGCTCCCGGTCATTTAAAGACTGAGCAAGCCGAGGCGCGGACGAACCCGAGTGCCCGAACTGTGCAAGTTGAGTTGCGATCGGTTCCATTGTCTTAAATAGAAAAATCGACCCGAGCCAGATTTCAGAAGAGTCACACCCTTGAGCATCCCACTAGAAAACCTGAGGCGTGACCTACGAACGCGGCTAGAGAGCGACAAGCAGATGTCAGGCGCCTGGGCGATCGTTCCGTTACTACCGACAATCGTGGGAATCGCTGTCACTGCAATTGTTTTCGCGGTCATATTTGGCTCCCTAGCCAGTATTCCTCGGACAACCACGCCTACAAATTCAACGATCACGACAGTAGGGCCACTGATCGTGGCCCTTTTTGGAGCGATAATCCTCGCATATCTTACCTATTTCATCCTGCTCATCTTAGTTATCTTTCTGATCTTCAAACTAGTAAGTCGTCGCAACAACCATTTCAACCGGCAAATTCTTCTCCAGGAAGATCTGGTCAGCATGGCAAGGGAACTGGCGGCTAAGAAAGGCGTTGACGTCTCCATTCTCCTCAACAATATGGAAAGAAGTGTGAGAGAGGCGCGCCTAGAGGAGACAGAGAAAAACGCTACCCTGTATGCGATAGTCGGCGGCATAGTATGGATTTACGCGGCCTATTTTCTGATGAGGGACTTTTTCAAGCATGAGAGAAGAGAGGATCTTTTCATCAATGATATGCTTAGGACCTTTAATGCTCTCGGGGTGCCGATAAACTTCCCCTACCGAAACCCGCCGATACCAGACAGAAGTTTTGCTCTCTACTTTGTACTGACACTAATAACCGGAAGCATCTTCGGAGTTTACTGGGTCTACGTGCTAGTAACTGACCCTAACAACCACTTCCGACAGCAGATGCTGATGGAGGACACGATCATGGCGCAGCTCTCCTCGACCTCTCCGCGTCCTTCACCAATTCCGTCCGCGCCCACGAGCTAGGCTGAACTAGTCGAACAGTGGTGTGCGAGTGGCTCTCTCCGACTCATCTCGTCGTGAGATGAATCTCTCGACGTTGGTTCAGATGCGACCGAGAACGGATCTTGTTGTTCCGGTTTCATGGTTGCTACTTCCGCTCGCGAGTTACTTGTTGTGGGCGGTTTTTGTTGTCTCTTGGTGGGCCGCCGGCGCGGGACTGGGAACGGGTGATCTAGCGCTCGTCGTTAGCGTGCTGGGGATTGTGGGGTTGGGCGCCTCGGCTGCAGGGTCGTATCTAGTGTATGCGCTACTGAATAGGGCGAACTTACATTCCAGCAGGACAAGAGAACTCCTATGGAATGCAATCAGCGGACTTGAGTCGAGGATCGGAACGGCTGGCCAGGGAGTGCTGCTTCCCTTGACTATGGCTGAAGAGGGCTTCTATAGGCTCTCTCGTGGAGAGCATGAGAGAAGTGCAGTGCTATGGGCGCTTCTCGCCTCCGTTCCCATTATCGGCTGGATTTTTCTGGTCGCAGCTCTTTGGTTTCTCTCACGAGACTTTGCGAAACACGGTCGCTTGGAGGAGCTGGTCCTCGAAGATGTGAACAGGACGATGAAGGGAGCTGGATTGCAAGGGGTCTCTGTTAGAAATACACCTATTGGCTCACGCGATGTCTTAGGCGCAGCAGTCATAATTGCCTCGTTGACCGAGCTCTTGTCGGTGTTCCTTCTCGGGCCCGCGGGCGGCCTTGTGCTGATCTATCTGACTGTGGGCGCGTCTTCCCTGATCTGGTTGGACTTATCCATCAGAGATCCGACCTCGCACTTCTCTTCCCATTCTCAGTTCGAACCCGATATTCTTCGGTCTCTCCCTGATGCTGTTGCTGGCGCTGGCACCGGAGGAGGTGCGTAGGTTGGCGAGAAGTGCTCTGCTTGGTTTGAAGAGGATATTCTTCGATAGGATCTTTGAGAGATCCTTCTGGACCTGGAGAAAACATCCCGCAATAATCATACCAACGATGCTGGGATCAGCTTTGCAGGTTATCCTACAATCCATCGTGACACTGGTGATAATGCTGCTCTTGACGAGCTGGACTCTATCAGGTTCGTTGTCGAGGGTTCTGACGGTATATGGCAACTCTGGGCTGCTGGGTGTGCTTCAAGACTCCACGTTTTCTTTGACGATTGTACCTGTGGTCGTGGTCATGCTGGTCGCGGTGGTTCTTGTCGCGATTGTCGGAGCAGGTTATGTCTATTCTTCCGAGTACGGTATCTACATCGAGGCGTGGAGCAAGGCTAGTGTCCCGGTCAAGTCTGTTCTGGAAAATGGTTCTCGGAGATGGAGAGCGATGGCCTGGACCTTGTTTCTCTCTAATCTGATAACTTGGGGTCCAGCGGCCATAGGGTACGCGCTGATAATTGCATCCGCTTCAAGCATCAACAGCGTGGCCGGATTGATTGCTTTCTTCACTGCTATTAGCGTGTTTCAGCCACTTCTTTTTGCGTCCCTGATACTTTCCGTATTCACTGTGTACTCGTATCCTGCGGTGGTGGTCGATCAGGTATCAGGTTTGAGAGCTATTCGCCAGAGCTTCAGAGTGGCATCCCACAATCTCGGACTTACGCTGACCTACTCGCTTGTCCGCATAATATTCCAAGGATTACTCCTTCTCGTCGTCTTCTTCGCAGCCACCATTGGACTGCCGCTGACATCGCTTATCACGGTAATTCTCGGCTTCCTCTTGACGCCGATCCTTCATCTTACAAAGACGATGATCTATTACTATGCTGGACCAGCTGTTCCCGAGATGCCATTCCAGCTTTCCAACCCGATATGGCAGGACGTTTTCCGACGGTTGCCGCGGGCGGCTTGGGCGAAGATCAAGACCGGACTCTCGGAAGGATTCAGATTCGTCATCGGACCAAGGAACCTTCCCTTTCACACTCTCTCCACGTTTGCGTTCGCGCTTGGAATCTACATGGGCTACTACGTGTCCGTCAACGGTGTTGCAAGCTTCTTTCTGAGCTTGGGCTACC
>WNGE01005672.1_pt1 | contig 14061 bp, 11 predicted proteins | sample 5400651 | NCBI WGS metagenome assembly WNGE01 (sample SAMN13153370, study PRJNA577476) | soil metagenome | isolation source: 60 cm soil or saprolite under grassland replicate 2 | place: USA:California | collected 2016-06-15 | reverse complement strand
CGACGGCGAGCGTGCGGCCCTGGCAGTCCTGCACGCCGCCGAATTGACCCGCGCCGCCGCCCGCGCCCGAGACGGTGACCGGTGCGAGTCCGGTGTTCGTCACCGTCGCCGTCTGGTCCTGCGACGTCGAGCCGAGGGCGACGGGGCCGAAGTCGAAGCGCGTGGGGCTGACGAGGAACTCGGGGCCGACGCCGTTGCCGCTGAAGTCGAAGGCGAACGGCTGGCCGTTCAGCGTTCCGGAGGTGCTGCCCGTGACGGGCCCCTCGGTGGCCGGCGTGAAGGCGTAGGAGAAGGTGCACGACTCGGCGGGCGCCAGCGTCCGTCCCTGACAGTTCTGGACGCCGCCGAACTCGCCCGCGCCGCCGCCCGCACCCGAGACCGTGATCGGCGCGCTCGTGGCGTTCGTGATCGTCACCGTCTGCTCAGGCGATGTCTGCCCGACCGCGACGTCCCCGAAGTCGAAGCGCGTCGGCGTGACCAGGAACTGCGTGGCCGACGTATGGCTAGCGGACGCCGTGGCGACGAAGATCGTCGCCCAGGCTGCGCTCGTCACGAGCGCAGTCACGAGTCGCCTGCGTGTGCCCGGTCGGATCATGCCCTCCCCGATCTCCGGTGTGGTCCTACAGGATCAGCCGGTAGGGCACAAGGGGTCACGAGCGCCACGTCGGCCGGGCCCCACCTGTGGCGGTGACCGGCGAAAGCGCAGCCCGGCGGCGCCGGGTTTAGGCTGCGCGGGCAGACACGCCGCGAGCCCAGGAGGAGCCATGGATCGTCGAGTCATCGTCGCCGTCGCGTTGGCCGCCGTTTCCCTCGTCAGCACCGTGTCGGCCGCCGCCGCCACGGACGCTCAGGGACCGCCATCCGGAATCCACGACGCGCTCAGGCTGGAGACGCTGTCCGGTCCCGCGCAATACGTGAGCGGCGGCGCCGCGCGCCTCCGCGTCGTCGTACCCGCCTCGGTGCCGCTCTCCGCCGCGAGCGTGACGCTGAACGGCGCAGACGTGACCGCCTCGTTCGCGGCGGACGACCGGATGCCGCATGCACTCGAGGGCGTCCTGGAGCATCTCCCGCTCGGCCCCAGCAGCGTCGAGGCGAGCGTGCCCGGTCCGGGCAGGTCGGCGAACGACCGCACCACGCTGACGCTCGTGGACCATCCGATCACGGGGCCGATGTTCGCGGGCCCGAAGCAGCCGAACTTCTTCTGCTCGACGCCGTCCCACCTGGCCGGCTTCGGCCTCACCGGGCCGTTCCTCGACGCGGATTGCTCGCTCGCGACGCGCACGGACTACTACTATCGCTCGTCGAGCAACACCTGGAAGCCGTACGACCCGGCCGCACCCCGCCCGGCCGACATGACGACCACGACGACGAGCACCGGCCAGACGGTCGACTTCGTCATCCGTTGGGAGCGCGGCACGATCGACCGTTTCATCTACACGATCGCCGTCCTCGACCCGACGACGAGCGGCCCGTCTTCTCTGCCGTACTGGAACCGCAAGCTCATCTACTACTTCGGCGGCGGCGTCGCGATCGGCCACTACCAGGGCTCGAACAACCAGGACGAGTCGCGCTACCCGTACGGCCTCGGCAAGGGGTACGCGATCGCCTGGTCGACGGGAACGAAGACGAACACGCACTACAACCTCGTCCTCGGCGGCGAGACCGCGCTGATGGTGAAGTCCCGCTTCGTCACCGAGTACGACGACCCGGAGTACACCGTCGGCCTCGGCGGCTCCGGCGGCGGCATCCAGCAGTACGTGTACGGCCAGAATCACCCGGGGCTGCTCGACGGCGCCGTCCCGCAGTACTCCTACCCCGACATGGTCACGCAGACGATCCACGTCGGCGACTGCGAGCTGCTCGAGCACTGGATGGACCTGCAGGTGCTCGCGAATCCCGCCTCGAAGTGGCGCGTCTGGTCGAACCGCTCATGGCTCGAGGGCCTGGCGAGCTCGAACACGCTCGCGAACCCGTACCAGCCGCTGACGCCGTGGCTCGCCGCGCCGGGCTCGACCGAGTGCATCGCGGGCTGGCGCGGCCTCTCCCCGCTCGCGCTTAACCCGCACTTCGGCACCGTGCCGGGGATCACGCCGCAGCAGCAGGCCCAGATCGAGTGGACGCACTGGGACGACGCGGTCAACGTCTACGGGCGCGATGCGAGCGGCTTCGCCCGCCGCACGTGGGACAACGTCGGCGTCCAGTACGGCCTCCAGGCGCTGCTCGACGGGCACATCACCCCGGCCGAGTTCCTCGACCTCAACGCTCAGATCGGCGGCTGGAAGGCGTCGAAGGACATGGTCCAGGAGGGCTGCCCGTACGTGACGAGCGCCTGCTTCTCGGATGTCGACGTCTGGAGCGCGCGGAACATGAATCCGGTCGGGCCGGACGGCGTCGCCGCGCGCACCGAGGGGAGCGTCGACGCGATGCACGCGGCCTACCGCTCCGGGCTCGTCTTCGACGGGAAGATCGACATCCCGATCATCGACTGGCGCCACTACCTCGACGGCGAGCTGAACATGCACAACGCGCGGCAGTCGTTCGCCGAGCGGGCACGCATGCTCGCGCACGACGGCGACGCGTCGAACCAGGTGATCTGGTTCACCGACGCGCGGCCCGCCCGCGCATTCGACCAGACGCCGATGGCGCTCGCGGTGATGGATCAGTGGCTCGCGAACATCCGGGCGCATCCGGAGCTCGGCGTCGCCGGCAACAAGCCGCCCGACGCGGTCGACCGCTGCTTCGCCACCGACGGGACGCCGATCTACGCCGGCGCCGACGCCTGGAACGGGATCATCGACGGGGCGCCGGCGGGCCCCTGCACCCAGGTGTTCCCGATCCACGGCACCTCGCGCACCGTGGCGGGCGCGCCGTTCGACGAGGAGCTGTACAAGTGCAAGCTCCAGCCGGTCGACGCGGCGATCGATCGCGGCGTCTACGGCTCGTGGCAGCCGAGCGAGACGGAGGTCGCGCGGCTGACGCAGATCTTCCCGACGGGCGTCTGCGACTACTCGAAGGGCGACGAAGGGAGGCCGCCGGGGTTCCACTGAGTCGTGCCTTCGGGGTCAGCCGGAGAGACGCCGCGCGACGTATTCCCACGCCGCATAGGGCGAGTAGACGTGCTCGCGCTTTGCGAGCGCCTCCTCGTCGCTCGACCATGTCTTCGGGCCGCCGGCCATGAGCGCGCGCATGTTGTTCCGGCACGCACGCTCGAGGAAGACCGCGTTGAAGACCGCGCTGGGGACGTCCTGGCCGACCGTGACGAGCCCGTGATGCGGCATGAGCGCGACGTTGCGGTCGGCGAGCGTCCGCGCGAGCTCGACGCCGAGCTCCGGCGTCCTGATCAGGTCGCCCGTGAGCGTGAAGCGCGCGACGTCGGGCGGGACGAACAGCGTCCCGTCGTGCGAGAGCGGGCGCAGCGGCTCCAAGGTCGCGGCGAACGCGATCGACCAGGGAGCATGCGTGTGCACGACGCTCTGCACGTCGGATCGGGCGCGCATCAGCTCCGTGTGGATCGGAAACTCGACGTGCCGTTTCTCGTCGCCCTCGAGCACCTCGCCGTCCCAGGAGACGAGGATCACCTGCGCGGCCGTCATCTCGTCGAAGCCGAAGCCGCCAGCCTTCATCCAGACACCGCGGCCGTCGGGATCGCGCACCGAGACGTGGCCCCACACGAAGTCGCCCTGCTCCTCGGTGCCGAGAATGCGGCAACCCAGCGCGACGGTGTCTTGCAGGCTCATGCGGGTCGGATCATAAGAACGACGACATAGGATCTGCCACCGATGCCCGACCGCCCCCTGACACTCGCGGTGGCCGACTACGACCGCGTCAAGCCGCTGGTCGACGGGCTCGTCACGCTGGACGGCCGCGCGCTCGACGTCTCGGTTCTCGCACCCTCCGAGATCTTCTACCGGATGCTGAAGAACCTCGAGTTCGACGTCTCCGAGATGTCGCTCTCGTCGTACTTGATCGCGCGCGGCCAGGGGAAGCCGTTCACCGCAATTCCGGTCTTTCCGTTCCGCACGCTCTTCCACCTGAGCGTCTACCGCAACGTCGACGCGGGGATCGAGCAGCCGAAGGACCTCGAGGGGAAGCGGTTCGGCCTCAGCGAGTACCAGGTGACGGCGGCACTCTGGACGCGCGGTGTGCTCCAGCACGACTTCGGCGTCGACCTGCGGAAGGTGCGCTGGTACGTCGAGCGGACGCCCGAGCTCAGTCACGGCGGCGTCACCGGCTTCGAGCCGCCGGCCGGAATCACGATCGAGCAGGTGCCGACAGGCGAGACGCTGCAGGGGCTGCTCGAGCGCGGCGAGCTCGACGCGGTGCTGCCCGACCCGTTTCCCGGTCTGGCGTCGCGGCTGAACAAGACCGAGGAGCCCGAGCTGCAGCGCTCGCCGCGGGTAAAGCGTCTCTTCGCCGACAGCCGCGCCGAGGCTGTGCGCGCGTTCCGCTCCGCCGGCTTCCTGCACGTGAACCACACGATCGTCGTCCGGGACGAGTTGCTCGCCGACGATCCCGATCTCGCGCCGGCGCTCTACGACGCGTTCGCGCGCGCGAAGCAGGAGACGTATCGTCGGCTCGACTACCTGCGGCGAGCGAGCCTCGTCCTCGCGGGGGTGTACCTCGAGGAGGAGCGGGCCACGTTCGGCGACGATCCGTATCCGTACGGGCTCGCCGCGAATCGCGTTGCGCTCGAGACCCTGATCGCGTACTCGCACGAGCAGGGCTTCATCACGAAGCAGCCGTTGCTCGGGGCGCTCTTCCACCCCTCGACGCTCGACACCTGAGCGGCCGCGACGGAGGCGTTTGCCCCGGCCGCGGTGTAATGGTATAAGCATTCAATCTTTCGCCCACATCTGTCAGGAGGGGTGGTCGATGCAGCGAATCATCCGTAGGCCGGGCGGCCTCGGAGGCGCGGTCGCCGTCGCCGCGGCCGTCGCCCTCACGGCTGCAACGGTCGGCGCCTCGGCGCCGGCGAAGACCCCGCCGCCGAGCCCGTTGACGCGCGTCCTCGCCCAGCTCAAGGGGCTCTCGCCGGCCGCGCGCGAGGCCAAGCTGTACAGCCTCGCAAAGGCGGAGGGAAAGGTCGTCTGGTACACGTCGCTCGACACGGTGCTCGCGAAGCAGCTCCAGACCGCGTTCCAGACGAAGTACCCGGGCGTCACCGCCGACCTCGTCCGCGCTCCGAGCGAGACACTGGATGCACGGGTGATCTCGGAAGAGCAGGCGGGCACTCCGGGCGCTGACGTGATCGAGACCAACGGCCCCGACATGTTCATCTTCCAGCACAAGGTCGACGTCCTCGTGCCGTACGCCGGCTCGCCCTACGCAGCAGCGATCCCCAAGCGGCTGCATTACGAGACGTTCATGGGCGACCGCTACAACAACTACGTCGTCGCCTGGAACACGAATCTCGTGCCGGCCGGCCAGGAGCCGAAGACGTGGGACGAGCTCGCGACCTCGAAGTGGGCCGGGAAGCTCTCGATCGAAGCGAGCGACATCGACTGGTACGCGACGCTCTATCAGAACTTCGAGAAGCAGAAGCTCGCGGCCGTGAGGCCGAAGCCGGCGACGAAGAAGGCACGGGCGGCTGCGAAGGCCAGGATCGACCGCGGACTCGACGCCTTCTTCGCGGCCATGGTCAAGAACGCGCAACTCGTGAGCGGCCACACGACGCAGGCGAACCTGCTCGCGGCCGGCCAGTTCGCCGTCTCGGTGACGTCGTACGCCCACTACATCGAGGCGCTTCAGAAGACGCACGCGCCGGTCGCGTTCACGCCCTTCCTCCAGCCGGTCCTCCGGCGCGAGCAGGGCATCGGGATCGCGTACCGCCTCCAGCATCCGGCGGCTGCACTGCTCTTCTACGACTGGGACCTGATGAAGGATGGAGGCCAGAAGGCCTTGCTCGATGCCGGCTCGGCACCCGCGCGCACCGATATGCGGGACGTCCAGCTCAACGGCGCGCACGTCGTGCCGATCAACCTGCGCGCGACCGTCTTGCACTGGGGCTACTGGTCGAAGCGCTGGGCCGCTCTGACGCAGCATTAGTGATGTGGCCGACGACGTTGCGCGGTTCCTGGGTCGTGAGCACCAAGCCAGAGGCCGTCATCGCCCGCAGGGAAGGCTGACTTGCCTTTTCAAGGGCGAGGGCGGACTCTGGCGCCGCGTGATCGCGGGCCAGGGACCCCGCTAACGTTGCCGGTTACATCACTCACAGTGGAGCGGGCCGGGAGACCGGCCCGCTTCGCTTCCTGCCGCCGCCGCAGCGCCGCGAGCGCCGCGAGCAGGAAGTACAGCGCCGGGAAGATGCCGCTCGAGAGCAGGAACGTCGCCCGGATCCCGGCCAGGTGGGCGCCGACGCCGCCGGCGATGGGCCCGAGCACCTTGCCGAGGTCGAGCCCGGCGAGGTAGACGCTCGAGGCCGCACCCCGTTGCCTGTCGGTGGAGCCTGCCTCGTCCATCACGAGCGCAGCCGACGCGACGCGCAGGATCCCCCGCGACAGACCGATGCCGATCCAGGCCAGCGTCAGGACGGCGAAGATCCTGATCCCGCCGATCGCGGCGATCGAGAGGCCCGACAGCACGATCATCGCCGGCAGGGCGCGGGCGTACGAGATCCAGCGGAAGACGACGCCCGAGAAGAAGCGGACCGTCGCCGCCGCGACCCCGTGCACGGTCCCCTGGAGGAAGCCGATCTGCGCCACGGTCAGCCCCAGCGCCAGGCCGTAGATCGGGAAGAAGCTCATCACCACGCCGCTGACGAGGTTGATGTAGAGCGTCACGAAGAATGCGAGCCAGACCGCGGCCGGTAGCCCGCGAAAGCTCCGCAGCCAGGAAGACCCCGGGCTGGCCGCGGCCGCCGCCTCCTCTCCGGTCGCCGCCGTGGCGGGGATCGCGCGCATCGCGGCCGCGAGCAGAACGCCGGCGGCGAGCGGAACGATCGCCAGCACGCGCATCGCGTGGCCGGCCCCGAGCGACTCGCCGACCCGGCCGCCGACGACCCCCGCGATCGCGTAGCCGGCGCCGAGGCTTCCGGTGTACCAGCCCATGATCGAGCCCGCGTTGCCGCCGGCCGGCCGGCGGTCGAGGAGCGCCGCCATGTTCGCCGTCGACGCGATCGCGAAGCCGGCTCCGTCGAGCGAGGCGAACGCCGCGAGCAGGGCGGGATTCTGCGTCGTCGTCAGCAGCCAGAACGAGAGGGAGGAGAGGACGGTGCCGCCCGCAATCAGCGGCCACGCACGCTGGGCCCGGTACACGGCGCCGACGGGGATGCGCGCGGCGAGCGAGACGACTCCGTAGGTCGAGAGCGCGCTGCCGATCTCGACCGTCGAGCGTCCGATCGCGTGCATGTACAGCGGCACGAGCAGGCCGAACGCGCCCTCGCCGACCGTCAGCACCGCGGAGGCGAGGTAGAGCGGCACGAGCGCGAGGCCGCTGCCGCGAACCCTCACGAGCCCGCGGTCACGCTTCTCTCACGCCGATCCTCGCTCCGAGCTTCGCCGCGATCATCACGAGCACGACGAGCGAGAGGATCATCAGGACCCCGAGCGCGGCAAGCTCCGGGAAGAGGCCGTCGCGGTACTTCTCCCAGATCGCGATCGCGAGTGTCTCCTTGCCGGGCGAGTAGATGACGACCGTCGCTCCGAGCTCGCGGACCGAGACGACGAGGATGTAGATCCACCCCGCGACGAGCCCCGGCGCCAGCAGCGGCAGGTCGATCCGCCGGAACGTCTGGAACCAGCCCGCGCCGGACATCGCGGCCGACTCGTCGAGCTCGCGTGAGATCTGGAACGTCGACGTCGACGCGTAGCGCATCCCGTACGGCATGAAGCGGGTCATGTACGCGATGAAGAGGATCCACAGCGTCCCGTAGATCGAGATGAGCGGCAGACGCACCCGCAGGTAGACGCTCAGGAGCGCGACGCCGAGGACGAGCCCGGGGATGACGAGCGGCAGGAACGCGAGGTTGTCGACGATCCAGCGGCCCGGCAGCTGCGTGCGCACGACGAGCCACGAGGCGACCGCAGCGATCAGCATCACGGCGGTCGCCGAGCTGACTCCGAGGATCAGCGAATTGAGTGCGGTGTGGCGGACGAAGGGATCGTGGAGGACCTGTGTGTAGTTGGCGAAGCTCATGTGCGAGAGCGTGTAGCGGCTCGGCGGCGAGTAGAACGACTGCGTCGACATGTAGACGAGCGTCAGCATCGGCAGCACGACGGCGACGACGAAGTAGAGGAGGATCAGCGCCGTCGCCGGCCACTTCCACGCGCCGAGCGGGATGGGACGCGGCCGGAATCCCTTGCCGGTCACCGTCTGGAAGGAGCGCGAGCGTTTCGCGAGCCGGCTGTGCCACCAGACGCCGAGGGAGGTGAGAACGAGCAGTGACATCGCGACGGCGCCCGCCTGCCCGTAGTCGGGATTGAGCGCGTTCAGCGCGCTCCAGATCCGTGAGGTGAACACCCAGATGTGGTTCGGCAGCCCGACGAGCGCCGGGACCTCGAACGACTCGAGGCCGCGCACCATCATGATCAGGATCCCCGCGTAGAGCGCTGGGCGCGCAAGTGGCAACGTGATCCGGAAGAAGACGCGCCAGAGCGGGGCGCCGCTCATCACCGCCGATTCCTCGAGCGAGGGATCCATCGAGCGAAACGACGCCACCATCAGCAGGAAGACGAGTGGCGAGAGGTGCAGCCCCTCGATGAGGATCATTCCCGGGATGCTGAAGATGTTGAACGGATGGCCGTGCAGCCCCGGGATGTTCTCGATCACGTTGCGGTTGAGGATCCCGATCTGCGGACTCGCGAGGAAGATCCAGGCGATCGTGTGCAGGACGCCGGGAATGATCAGCGGGACGAGCGACACCGCGTACATCAATGGCTTGAACGGAACGTCGGTGCGGACGATCAGGTACGCGAGCGCGGTCCCGATGACGATCGCGAGCATGGTCGAGCCGATTGCGAAGGCGAAGGAGTTCGCGAGCATCCTCCCGAGCCCGATCGTCGAGTAGGCCGCGCGGAAGTTCGCGAGCGTGAGATGGCCCGATCTGACGAAGGTCTGCCAGAGCAGGAATCCGAGCGGGACGAGCGCGAGGTACGCGATCAGCCCCGCGACGACGAGGACGATCGCGTTTCGCGCGGAGAAGAGCCGGCGGAACGTGTCGCCGCGAATGCGGACGGCGGCTTCGGCAAGCGCGGTGGCCATGGAGTCCTCGTTACGGGCGGTGACCCAAAGAGAGAATGCTTATAACATTGCACCACCGAATCTGCTGGTAAACGGGAGGGTCGAGATGGCGGTCACCGGCGAAGTCACGCATTACCACGTCCAGAAAGAGCGGCGGGCGAGCTTCCTCGAGGAGTGGCGCAAGCAGCGTCGGACCGGCGTCCTGCGGGCGAGGGACCTGACGTTCCGCGAGCGTGAGCCGGGCGTCCGGATCGCGTACTACGCCGGCCTCGAGGAGGGCGCCCCGACGCGGACGCTCGACTCGGGGGCCCACGAGCTCGAGCCCGGCGCGACGACGACGCCGCACCGCCACTCGTGGGACGCGCTCCTCTTCGTCCAGGAGGGCAGCGGCTGGTCCGACATCGGCGGTCGCCGGATCGAGTGGAAGCCGTGGGACACGATTCACCTGCCCGCGTGGACGTGGCACCGGCACGGCAACGACGGCTCGAAGACGGCGCGCTACCTCAGCTTCTCGTCGCAGCCGCTGCTCGAGACGCTGAACCTCGCCGCGCTGGAGGAGGCGCGGGACGGCGTGGACCTCTCCAGCCGGCCCGGCTTCGCACCGGCACGGGCCGGCAACGACGCGTACTCGCGCCGGATTGCGCGGCTCGCCGCGGTGCAGGAGGCGATCCGCGAGGCGACGATCCACCTGCCGTACGACGACGTCGTGCTCCGGAACACGCCGCGAGGCTCGCGCACCGCGTTCCTCGCCGACGACTCGATCGGCTTCAAGACGAGCGGGCTCACGATCGCGATGTTCCAGATCCCGCCCGGGAAGGCGCAGACGATGCACCGCCATCCGGGCGAGGCGTTCCTGTACGTGATCGAGGGCACCGGGCGCAGCTACATCGACGCCGAGCCCGAGGGCGGTGAGGAGTACCCCTGGGAGCCCGGCGACATGATCAACGTCGACCACTTCGTCTGGCACCAGCACATCAACGACAGCACGGATACCGCGGCGCGTGTGATCCGCGTGCACATGTTCGCCAGCCTGCTCGAGACGATGCGCGCGCTCGTCGATCCGGTCGATCTCTTCAACGAGCGGCCCGAGGACCTCGCCAAGGCGTTCGACATCGCGAACTACGAGTGGCCGCCCGACAACCGCCCGAGCTAGGCGCGCGATGACGACGCCGGAGCCCGGGCACGTGTTCGAGCCGATCGCGCGGTCGCGCGCGTCGGCATCGATCGTCGAGCAGCTGCACGCGGCCATCCTCGACGGCCGCTACGGCGTCGGCGAGCGCCTGATCGAACGCGAGCTCGCGGCGCAGTTCGGCGTCAGCCGGATCACCGTGCGCGACGCTCTCCGTGCACTCGAGGCGATGGAGCTGATCGAGATCCGCCTCGGCGCGCGCGGCGGAGCGTTCGTCACGGCTCCGAGCGGCGACGTGATGTCGCAGACGATGCTGAACCTGATCACGCTGTGGTCGGTGGCGCCGGAGGACGTCGTCGAGGCGCGGCTCGTCAACGAGCTCGGCACGGTCACGATGGCCTGCGCGCGGGCGACCGATGCGGAGGTCGCAGGCCTGCGCGAGCAGTGCGAGCAGGCACGGGTGCGGCTCGACGCCGGCGGCTACGAGCGCGAGCTCTCGTGGCGCTTCCACACGTTGCTCGCCGAGGCGGCGCACAACGGGGCGGTCGAGGGCCTGACCCACGCCTTCGAGGGATCGCTCGGCCGGATCCCCAAGCTCCATGGGCGCGCCCGCGATCGGGCTGCCGCCCGGACGCTCGACGAGCACCTGGCGATCGTCGAGGCGCTCGAACGGCGGGACGCTGCCGCCGCGCGCGAGGCGATGGCGGCTCACCTCCTGCGCGACACCGGCGTCGAGGAGCGCGCGCGCAGGCTGCTCGAGCTCTGGCCGTGAGCCGGTAGGCCTACGCGGGCTTCCGCGCGACGATCAACGCCGTGTAGAACATCCGCCACGGCACGGCCGGCGCGTCGAAGCCGGCCCGCTTCAGCCACTCGATCTGGTCCTCGGCCGGCGGCAGTGGATAGTCGTGGCGGTGCGGCTTCTGCTCGACCTGACGGTTCGCGAGGAACTGCTTGCGCAGCCGACGCAGCACCTGCTCCCAGTTGCCCGGCATCCCGACATGGTCGAGGTTCGCAAACAGTCCGCCCGGCGAGGTTCGCGAGAACAGTCCGGCGTAGAGCGCGCTCAGCGTCTCGGGCGGGAAGTGGTGGAGCGCCCGCGAGCTGATCACGACGTCGGCGGGATCGAACCGGATCTCGGTCGGCCGCTCGAGGTCGGCGATCACGTAGTCGATCCGGTCGGCGAAGCGCGCGAGCCGCTCGCGTGCCAGCTCCTCCATCGGCGCCGAGGAGTCGATCCAGGTGCCGCGGGCGGACGGGAAATGCTGGAGGAAGAGCTCGAGATACGGCCCGTGTCCCGCGCCGAGATCGACCACGTGGGAGAGGTCGATGCCGGCGTCGGCGACGATCCCGACCGTGAGGCGGCGCGGGAACTCGAGCATGTCTGCGATCACGTCGTCGCCGACCCACTCAGCGACGTATTCCGCCGAGTGCCACGAGCCCAGGTCGCTCGTCATGGGCGAGATCCTAGTCGGAGAAGAGCGGCCTTCTCCGGCACGCAGTGGTTCGGTCGTCAGGCCGGCGTCTCTTCCTCGGGGACCGACTCGGCGGCCAGCTGGCCCCACTGGGCCTGCTCCTTCCGGAAGATCTCCTCGACCTGCTGGACGTACTGTCGGACCGCTTCGTCGGCCTGCCGCTCGTCGCCCATCTGCGAGAGCTCGGGTTCCTCGAGGAGCTGCAGGTTCCGTATCGCATCGGTGAACAGCTTCGCCTGGCGGTCGAATCCGAACAGGCCGCCGTAAGCCGCGAGCGCGGTCGAGAGCGCCGGCAGAATCGCGGCCAGAATCGCCCAGGTGAGCTTTCCGCCGATCTCGATCCCGGCGAGCGCGCTCGCGGTCGAGGTCAGCCCGAGCAGGATGGCGGACGCGACGAGCAGCTGCCCATGCGCCCGCTCGTATTCCGTCCGGCGTTTCTCGTAGTAGCCGAGCTGGTCGTCGACTCGCGCGGCGCGGTAGACCTGGAGAACCTGCTCGGCGCGGGAGCTCACGTGGCCTCCCGGCCCAGGTCGACTTCTCTCGTTCTGCGGTGGAGGATGCGCCCCCGCTTGTCGTCGTCGTCTTCGGCGTATTCGCCCACACGGCTCAGGAAGAGGAAGTACTCGCTGCGAAGGCGCTCCGCCTTGAGCCGTCTCGTGAAGTACTCGCGCTGTGCGTTTCGCCCCCGCACGTAGACGAGGGCGCTCGTCAGGAGGCCGGCAATGATCGCCTCGGGAGCTGCGAGCGCGAGGAACCCTCCTCCGAGCGCCGTCTGCACCGCCCCGAGCGTCGAGGAGACCATACCGCCGACGATGATCGCGAGCTGGCCGAGCCGGAACGCGTTCTGGGCGCGGAGGGATTGCTCGTCGAGTCTGCGGAACAGCGGGACGAGCTCGCGCTCGAGCAGCTCGATGTCCGGCTCCAAAGCCGGAGAGCGGGCGAGTGCTGCAGGTGCGACCAACGGGTAGGGGTCTTCGGGTCGCCAGCGCAGACGCGGCAGGGGAGCGAGAGCGGGGACCAGGCTACGAAGCGTTCGGCGTCTCCGTGGCGGTGCGAGTCGCTTACGGACAAGGGCGGCCAGCTTCGAGGACGGTTGTCGGATGTCGAACACCGTGAGCCGGCCCTTGCCGATCTCCGTCGTCTCGGAGTCCTGCGCCGCGGCGCGGCCGCTGGCGACGTCGGCCAGATCGTCGGCGAGGCGCCCGCTTCCCTCCAGCAGGATCACCTCACGGCCCTGCCGGACGTGCTCCAGCACCTCTCGCTTGGCGATCGGCCCGCCTCCCGCGAGGATCGCAACCGACGGGGCTTTCTCGGCAAGCGCCTCGACGAGCGAAAGCATGGTCTTCGTCTCGTCGCCCCACTGATCGCCCTCGACGAGCACGAAGTGCGTGTGGTGCGGCTCGAGCGATACACGGTTCCCGACTGAAGGCGCGCCCACTGACGACTCGACGAGCGCGGCCGGAGCGACTCCGATGCAGGGCGCCGTTGCGCGCGGATCGAGGCCCTTGCCGAACAGAGCGAAGACGCCTGCATCCGTACCGCCGGAGACGACCGTGATCGCGTCGTCGATCACGACGCGAGCCAGCCCCTCTTGCAAGGCTCCGCCGAGCTGCGAGGCGATGTCCGGAGGGAGCTCATCGGTGCCGCCGTTCAGGACGACGACGGCGCGCGGACGGGGGACGTTCAGCGCGGCGAGGATCGCATCGCCTCGGGTCTTCCTTGGCGTCAGGAGGATCGACACGGGCGAACCGGTCGCGAGCAGCCCGTTGCGAGCGTGGAAGAGGCCGGTCATGAAGAGAAGAAAAGCACCTCTCCGCGGTCGCGCACGAGTCGAACGTCTGCCGAGCCGCGCGCTGTCGGATCGCCTACGAGCCGCTGCTGCTGGAGGCCGCGATGATGATGACGAGGAGCACGTCGACGACGACGGCCCACGCCGCCCACTTCTGCTGCGTCTTCCGGAAGCTCTCGATGCTGTCCCAGTGCCGCCTCTCCCACGCCCAGCGGTTGCCCTTGCGGCCGAGCATGATCCACTCGTAGATGCCGTAGAACGGAATGAAGGTGAGGAGAGAACGGAAGACGCCGTTGCCGATCCCCCAGATCGGTCCGAGGAGGAAGGCCCCCCAGTTCCACTTGCTGAGCTCCACCTCGACGCGGTCGCCCACCGGCGCGGAGTCGGCGCCGGGACGACCTGCTGCGTCGCGTGCGGCTGCTGCATCGGCGGCGGCTTTGTCGGCGGCGTCCTTTTCGGCGGCGGCTTTGTCGGCGGCGGCTTTGTCGGCGGCG
>WNGE01014351.1_pt1 | contig 14062 bp, 12 predicted proteins | sample 5400651 | NCBI WGS metagenome assembly WNGE01 (sample SAMN13153370, study PRJNA577476) | soil metagenome | isolation source: 60 cm soil or saprolite under grassland replicate 2 | place: USA:California | collected 2016-06-15 | reverse complement strand
AGAGAAGCCAAAAAGAACAGCGCGCTCAGGGCCATCCACAGCCCCACGACAATGTCGGGAATCTGAAAGCGCGTAAAGACATAAGGCCCGAGAGATGTACTTAATACGACTGCGGCATAGAATCCAGCCCTCTCGCCATAAGCGCGTTCCCCCAGGACATACACGACGAACAACAGCCCCAGCACTCCAAGCATCAACGGCAGTCGTGTGCTCCACTCGCTCGCTCCAAACAATTTGTAACTGGCCGCCGTGGCCCAATACATGAGCGGGGCCTTCTCCAGATAACGAATTCCGTCCGTGTAGAGCGTCACCCAGTCGTGCCGTTGCACGATTTCACGCGCAGCTTCAGCGTGGATCGTGTCCACATCATCCAGCAGAGCCGGGCTGAATATTCCAGCAAAGTAAATCGCGCCCCATAGGACAACTATGATTGCCACTGAGAGATAGCGGAGCCCCGCCGGTTGGCGATCGGAAACAAGAACAGGTTCGCTGGACGCACCGTCCTCGAAGCGTCTTGCTGAAAGGCCCATGGTGGAAAGCAATTATACGAGAGGTGACTATTCGGCTCCGGCAGCCGCAGCACGGGCTTTCGCGGATGGCTCCAGCGTCTTTTCAACTTTCGTGGCCAGCAGACCGAATGGATACGGCTTTTGCAGAAATTGTGCGTCTGTTTCCACCCCTTTGCGTCTTGCCACCGTCTCGCCGTGTCCGGAAACGAACAATACTTTCATGGCGGGTTGCGATTCAGCCAATGCCAACGCTAGTTTCGCGCCGTTGATTTGCGGCATGACCACGTCTGAAACCATGAGGTCAATCTTTCCAGGGTGCCGTCCTGCCAAGGCCAGTGCTTCTTCGCCATTGGCAGCAGCCAGCACTTTGTAACCAACCGACGAAAGGAACTCAACACTACATTCGCGTACGGAATCATCATCCTCGACTACGAGCACGGTCTCCGACTCACGAGCGATGCTGCGTTCGGGCTGCCCCGAATCTTTGTGATACTCGGCCCGCGCCCAACCACCGGAAAGTACATGCGGAACACTGTGCCTTTGTCCAACTCGCTTTCCACCGTAATAGCCGCGCCACTGTGCTCTATCACTCTTTGCACTGTCGCTAGCCCAAGGCCGGTGCCTTTGTTCTCTGTCTTTGTGGTGTAGAACGGGCGAAAGATTTTGCAAATCTCCTCCGCGGGAACGCCCTCGCCAGTATCGCCGACCTCGAGCAGAACGCATCGCCTGTGCGGGCCGCCAAATTGAGCTGGGACGCCATTTCCGCCCGAGTCTACCGCCCGCGTTTTGATCGAAAAAATCCCGCCCGCTGGCATTGCGTCGCGGGCATTTACCGTCAGGCGCACCGCCCCCAGAATCTCCTCCAGGTTCCTGCGCAAGGGATGATCGCAATAGAGTGTCTGCAACCCAAGTTCAGCGTACGCACTGATCACCATCAGCAAATTGTTGAAGTCATGTGTAACTCCGCTCGCTACCGTCCCGATCGCGTCCATTCTTCTTGCGTCTTGAACTTCGGCCTGCAACTCGCTCTCGTCCGTGATGTCTCGGCCGGTGCACACCACGCTGGCCGCGCGCGTCCGATAGTCGCGTACCACTGTCATCGCCAGGTCCACTTGGATCCGGCGGCCATCTTCGCGAACAATGAGGATCGTGCCTCGATAGAAGCCCTTTTCCAGGACTTCCTCCAAGATGTTGTTGCCTGAATCCGACAACCGATCGCCTTCTGAATCTCCGTTTATGACCCGTCCCAGTCCGCCATCCATCGCTTCTTGCGCCGAGTATCCGGTTAGCCCTTCGAACGCGGCATTGACGAATTCGATCTTTCCGGCTGAATCCGCAATAGAGACCGCATCGTGGCAGTGATCCACAGCACACCGCAAATTTAGTAACGCCTGCGCAGTCCGGTCCGGCGCAATGTCCTGAACGCTTTCGAATTCCTGGGTCGTAGTCGCCATGTTCGGGCTCCGATTGTTACATCGGACGTTACTGCCTCCGGCTTCTGACGCCCCTCCCAGCCTTTACCATTGGTAACCATCATGGCGGCCCAAAATGGGAACAGTCTATTTCGGACCGCCCACCCCATCTTCTCAATTCGTGCGAAAGACTACTTGCCTTCAACCCGGTTCCAGCCGCTTAGGGCTGCCGCGAAGCGAGATCTGCAGTGACCACAGGACGCTTTAACGCCTGTTCTCTCTTGACTTTCCGAGGCCCCAGAATAGAGACTTCGCCTGGTTCGCATGGATTCACATAACCATCTCGGAAAGCATTTCGGCGGTGCAACCGTTGCTGCGCCAGATGCCCCATTTTCGGGTCTTATCCAAACCGCGACCGTGGAATTTCTTTCATCCCTGCAGTTGCTGGCAGAACGTGCCCGCTTTCTTAGCAGTTCGGATAGCGTGGCAATCGCACTGAAGCAAGCCGGCAAGTTCGTCTACTGCGCCTCGACAGAACTTTTCCCTCAAGCCGGCAGCCCTGCCGCCACGCAGCATGCGCCAATCGCCAACTGCATTGCGACCGATAAACCCACCTGTGTTTCCACCCATACTTCCAGCGGTCCGCTCGTGAAAGCCGCAATCCCCATCATTAGAGAACAACAGGTTGCGGGATTTTTCGAGCTCTCTGCCAGCCGGTTGAGTTTCTCAAACGAAGATCTTGCTGCCGTCTCGGCCTTCGCTGAAAAGGTGAACACTGCTCTCGACCACATGGAGGCTGCCGAAAACGTTCACCAACGGATACTCGACTCCGATCTGCCGGGAAAAGCTGAAATTGCAACGCCGCTCTCATGGCATGCCGCCCCGCAGCCAGAGATCTCCACAAAGCCCGACCCCAATCCACCTCTGGCACCGTCTCCGTTGAAGGTTCACGTTTGCCGGTCATGCGGCTTCCCAGTCTCCGAAGGACGCAGCCTGTGCGTGGAATGCGAACAGAATCCGCACGTGCCCCATGTCCCCGAGCCACCGCTTCTCGCAGTCGAAAAAGACGAAAGCTGGATCGGTGCTCACGGCTATACCCTTGCCAGCCTGCTGGTGACAGCCCTCGTGGTTGCAATCATTTACTGGCTACGCTGATGGCGCAATCCTTTGCACCTTTCTATCGCGGGAAACGAGTTCTGGTGACCGGTCACACTGGCTTCACCGGTGGATGGCTCGTGGCTTGGCTGAAATTGTTGGGTGCAAAGGTCTGCGGCTATGGCCTGCCACCCTCCTCTCGTCCCAATTTTTTCGATGCTACGCTTCTCGACCGCGGAATCACCTCGGTTTTCGCCGACCTCCGCGACCGTGACACGCTTGGTAATACGCTCGCCGACTTCCAGCCAGAAATCATCTTTCATGCCGCCGCCTGGCAAGAACTGGGCGGCAGTTCAAACGATCCGATGGAGGTCTTCGGCGTCAATGTTGTTGGGGCGCTCAACCTCCTCGAAGAAGCGCGCCTAACTGGCTGCGCCCGTGCGATCGTGCTCCTCAGTGACTTATCAATCGCAACTCACATTTTCGATCAGAAGGACTCGGAAGCCACATCGGCATGGCTTCCTGCGACACACGACGTCGCCCAAGGCGCTGCCTCCGCTTTCGCCGCTTCTTGGTTTCGCGATTCCCGTACCAGAGTTGCAACCGCTCGCCTCCCTTCGCTGATCGGTGGCGGAGATTGGGCTGAAGCCAGGCTGGTTCCAGCGCTTCTGCGGAGCCTCACCTCCTCAAGTCCAATTTTGATTCGCGACTGCTCCGTCGTCTCTGACTTTTCCCACGTACTCGAAGCTTCCCGGGCGTCTTTGCACCTTGCGGAGAATCTCTATGCATCCGGCCCGGCCGCCGCAGGTGCGTGGGACTTTTGTCCTCCCGACACCGAATCAATTTCGCAAACCGCGCTTGTGCAGAGAATCGTCGAGTGCTGGGGTGTCAGAAAGGTGGAGATAGGTCTCCACTCGACGCCAATAACGCCGCCTAATCACTCCCTCATTCCAACTCCAGCGAAGCAGTATCCAGGTTGGACTCCGGCACTTACGCTCGACGAAGCCATCGCGTGGACAGTCGATTGGTGCAAGGCTCACCTTTCTGATCCATCATCAGCATGGCGCACCACCGAAGCGCAAATCGAGCAATACGCGAAACTGCCGGTTAGGCAATCTGTCATTCCCGCCGGTCAGCCCGAATTCTAGAATTCACTCGCAAAGCCATCTCGATTTGCCGGTTTGCGCCATCACCGTCCGAGGGTGCCCGAGCCTACCCGGTTTTCGTAGGGTGGGTATCACAACCCTTCATGTCTTGAGTTGACATGGGGCTGATCATCCCTCCTAACTTGCCGATCAATATCTCAGCAGAGCTTGCGGCTGCAGTATGTCCGCGCGGTGACCTCAGTAATCAGCAGTAAGACGTTTCCCGCCGCCCACGCCGCACCGCGCTGTAATAATCGATGGGTAGTCCAGGATTCCCTCGTCTTGCAGAGGATTGGGTGCGATCGAGCCGCAAATCAGAGATCCAAATTGCGTGGAAGACGGTCACGTACCGCAGCGTCTTCCTCATCATCCTCGCCATCGTTATGGCGATCGTGGGTGGAACGCGGCTGGCGTTTCCAGAATTCACCGAAAACACAGTGAAAGCGGCCACAAGTCTCGTTACGAACCTGTTGGAGCGGGTGGCCGCGCCCGCATCCTCGGCCAAGCCCGGGACCACCCTTCAGCAAGCGCACATTACCGCGCTCGATGGCACCGTTCGCGTCAAGAAAGCCAGCAGCAATGCCTGGGTTCATGCCGATTACAACGTACCTCTCGAAAAAGGCGACGTTATCCAGACCGGCTCTGAGGGTATGGCCAAAATCGTTTTTAACGACGGCACCAACTACACGGTTAAGCAGGACTCGCTGATCGTGATCGAAGAGAACTCCGCCAATGAGCGCCAGCAAACCAACGTAGCCGTCAGTGTCAATACCGGCACCGTGGATCTTGCAACTGGGACTTACACCCAGGGTTCTACCTCTGCCGTCAAGATGGATGGCGCGACCACCAGCTTCGGCCCTGATAGCGCTGCACGAGTTAGCAAGGATCCCAAGTCGAAACATGATGAAGTGCTGGTCACCAAGGGAAGCGGCACAACCGAGCGCAATGGTGAAACCACTCAGCTTGCATCATGGGAAAAGGTCACCTACGGCACAGAGTCTGCCCACCTTGAAAAGGTAAAGGAGATCGGCCCCCCCACTCCGATTTCTCCGGCCAACATGATGCCGATCTTTATTTCGCAGGAACCCAAGCCGGTCGAATTTTCCTGGAGCCCAATGGCGAATGCCAAGGGTTATCGCCTGCGGATTTCTCGCAATCCATATTTTTCATCTCTGATCGTGGACCGAAAAATCAATTCGCCCGATGTACTCGTCTCCGGCTTGACCGAAGGGCCTTATTACTGGATGGTGCGCTCGTTCGACGCACAAGACAGGGAATCAGCGGAAAGCGAAAAGAACCGTTTCACCGTGATCGCAAAAGCGAACGACTCAGGAGCACTTGCCCTGGCGCTGGATCCATTTATTCAGCATGGGCACGTGATCGAGTTGACTGGAAAGACGGAGCTCGGCGCTCGGGTGATGGTGAATGGGCATGAGGTGCCGGTTGTTAGCACCGATGGCCGCTTTCACTACTTCACTCCGCCACTTCCCACGGGAGAAACGTTGATCACGATCACGGCACAGGATACGAAAGGTGGCGTGAATACGCAGCAGCAGAAGATTGTGATCCAGTAGGTTCGTTTGCAGCAGTGTTTTGAAGAAAGTGGTTTTAAACGTTGCTTCGGGAGGACACGGCTTCAACCGTGCCGTTGGGTGCCCCAAATGGGCTTTGGCCCTAAGGCCCTCGCGAACCTTCCGAGTGAATTTGAAACCAATTGCAGTGGCTTTATTGTTAGCATCGGGTCGGAAAAATCCTTACAATAAGGATCAAAGACCCAGAACAATTGAATTTTAGGGGAGGAAGCTCCCGGACTTCGGAGCACTCTGTGCCGAGGTTGGAAGAATTAAATACAAAGAGAGACCAGCTAGTATGTCATCCAATGGATTTCGCAACGGCTCATCGAACGGGCACAATCTCCGCTCGCTTTTTAGCCTTTTCTCTAGTGACTTGGCCATCGATCTGGGCACGGCCAATACTCTGGTTTACGCTCGCGGAAAAGGCATCGTGGTCAACGAGCCTTCCATCGTCGCGCTAATGGTCCACCCGCGCATCGTGATCGGAGTGCCTTCTGAGATCACGCAGGTCGAAAAGCGCGCCGTAATGGACTCTGCTTATCGCGCGAAGGCCAGCGAAGTTTACCTCGTAGAACAGGCGATGGTGGCGGCGATTGGCGCCGGCCTCCCTATCACCGAGCCTTCCGGCAACATGGTCGTGGACATCGGCGGCGGCACCACTGACATTGCTGTGATTTCTCTCAGCGGCATCGTGTATTCGCGTTCGGTTCGCATGGCGGGTAATCAGATGGATGAAGCCATCATGAATTACCTCAAGCGAAAATATAACCTCCTCGTCGGCGAGCGCACCGCCGAGCAGATCAAGATGGAAATCGGCTCGGGCTATCCGCTCGACAAGCCGCTTACTATGGAAATCAAAGGGCGCAACCTGATTGAGGGTGTGCCGAAGACTATTACTGTTGACGATAGCGAGATTCGGGAAGCGCTAAGCGAATGCGTTTCGACCATTATGAATGCAGTTCGCGTGGCGCTGGAGCGGACTCCTCCCGAACTTTCCGCTGACATCAGCGATCGCGGTATCGTTCTCACCGGCGGCGGCGCATTGCTAAAGAATCTCGACAAGCGCATCCGGGAAGAGACCGGCTTGCCGGTTTCAATCGCCGATGATCCGCTATGCAGCGTCGTGCTAGGCACGGGAAAGATGCTGAGCGATTTCAAGCTGCTGAGAAAGATTTCGATCGAATAGCTCTCAGCTGTCAGCTTTCAGCTTCAATGAACGCGATTTTACTCAAAGCTGACGGCTGATAGCTGACAGCCGATTATGGACACCTTCATGGGCCGCTATCGTAATGTCACCTTTCTCGCGGCAGCCATTTTTCTTCAAATTCTAGGCCTCGCCATCCAGATCAAGCGCTCGACGGAAAACGAATCATCACGCCTCATCCGGCTGTGGGCTGTCAGCATTGTCGCGCCCCTCGAAAAAGGGATTGTCCGGGTGCAGGGTGGAGCGACCGGTGTCTGGCACAACTACTTCTATCTCCGCGGTGTGCGCCAGGAAAATCGCGAGTTGCGGGACCAGATCGAACAGCTTCGCATGGAGCAGGTCCGGCTAAAGCAGGACGCCGACCAGGCACATCGGCTGCAGGCGCTGCTCGGGTTCCAAGAGCAATTCATAGGCGAAACCAAAGCCGCACAGGTCATCGGCACAAGTGGCAGTGCGCAATCGCGACTGATTTACATCGACAAAGGTTCTGACGATGGAATCCGGAATGAAATGCCGGTCATCACCGCGGATGGAATCGTTGGGAAGGTCTTGACGGTGGTCGACGGTAGCACGTCGCAGGTCCTGCTCATCAACGATCAGCAGAGCGGCGTCGGTGCAATTCTTGATCAGTCCCGCTTACAGGGGGTCCTGAAGGGGCGGCCCTCGGGAGAGTTGGTCATCGATAAGATCATGACTGACGAGGACGTGAAGCCCGGCGATCGTATCCTTACCAGTGGCGGCGATCGCATTTTTCCCAAGGGCCTGCCCGTCGGCATAGTTGTCAAAATTTCGAAGGGTGTCGAGTTTCTTCAACTCACGGTTAAGTCCGCGGCAACGCTCAACCACCTGGAAGAAGTGTTGGTGATCACAAAAAGAGAATCACATGAAGCGCCGGCCTCAGCAGCATCTCCGACCCGCGCAGCCGAGATTTTGGCACAGCGGCTGCCTTCAGTCCCTGACAGGCCAGCAGTGTCCGCGGCAGGCATATCAGGCTCTCCCGCGCCCAAACCGACAGTAATAGACGCAGTTGGTACCGGTGCTCCTAAGCCCACCACAACCGGGTCGCCAAGCGGCACGATACCTAAACCAGCAATATCGGCCAATGCCAACAGCGGCGTCACACCGAAAGCCGAGAGTACTGTCAGCGCCGATGGCAGCGCCGTGCGTAAACCGACAGCACCACTCAGCGCCCCCGCCACCGCAGGAGAGGCCAAGAAGCAGGTCGCTCCGGGTGCATCCGCAGTCCCCACGACATTGACAACTGCGCCCCTGCCGCCAAAACCAACAACGACGCCGAAGGCTCCTACTGCGAAGCCGTCCACTGAAACCAAGCCACCTCAGGCACAGCCCGACCCTTCCGGAGACACTCCGCAATAACGTGGCCGTCACCTATACATCTCGCGAGCAAATCGAGGTTTACCGGTTCAGCCTGCCGGTTGCGATCTTTGTTCCGCTGATGGCGGTCTTTTTTCAAGCTTTCATCCCGCACATCGTTCCAGCTTTTTCCAGTTATTTCGATCTGCCGCTGCTAGTCACGATTTTTTTCGCCATGGCCCGCCGCAACCCGGTCACAGGACTACTGACCGGCGCCGCCATCGGCTTGGCCCAGGACGCCCTCGGCTCGCACCCAATTGGCGTCTATGGCATCGCCAAGACGTTCGTCGGTTTCGGCGCCTCATCGCTTGGAGTAAAACTCGATGTCGAAAGCGTGGGCACGCGTCTCCTCGTTACCACCGGCTTCTACGTAATCCATGAAGTCCTATACTTCCTCATCGCCCGCGGGATGGTCCGCCTCGATCTCAATTGGAGCTGGCCGCACGAGTTAGGCGCGGCAGTGGCCAACGCCGTACTGGGAGTGTTCCTATTTGCTCTGATGGATCGGCTGAAGCAGAGAGCGTGAAACCGCGGTTTACGGTGTTTGGCTAGTCACCAGTCGATTCGTTTATTTCCTCGCACCACATCAAAGTGGCGATCGCGGCTCAGGATGGAAAGCCTATGCTGGCGGCAGAGCGCAGCCACCCAGATGTCGTTACTTGGAATGGGGCGTCCAGACCGTCTTAGATCCAGGTGGATTTTGGCATAGTACAGTGTGGTTTCCTCATTGACGTCTAGAACCATGCAATCTGCCAGTAAATTATTCAACCAGGTCGAGTACCCTGCCTTGTTGCGCGACTGAGCGATCCCGTAGCGGTACTCTCCTAACACGATTACCGGGATGGCTAGCTGCTCAGCCTGGGCGAGGACGACGAGAATGGCAGGATCTTCGTCCGCGAATGCTGAGAGCGCATTCGTGTCTAAGATCACTCCCAGTTTTCCTTGTCAATCTGTTCGAAAGCCTCTTCGATCCGCTTATTGATTTGCTCGTTCTCTTTACGTGAGTGCTTCAGCTTGCCAACGTGTCTCATCCACGGCTTCTGGCCTGGGCTCGATGCAGAGCTGAGCTTATCCTGGACTGCCTCAGTCACAAACTGGCGCAGAGGAATGCCTCGTTGTGCAGCGACTGATTTTGCTCGACGAAACATTGCCGCGCTGCTGCTAGCCGACTTTAGCGGCGCCGGATCAGAGATCCGCACAATGTAGTGACTTTCGTTTCCGTTTTTTTCTTACTTCCGCTAGGGAGGTCTTACAATCAAGTTAACCCATGTCCCCGCAGTGCAACGCCAATAGTCAACAACCAAGAGTCAACGACTGATTTATGTTTCCCCGCGATGAAAAGCTCTCGCCTGTCCGCCTCACCGCGGTTCAGTACGTTATCCTGGCAATTTTTCTTTTGCTCGCCTACGGACTGTGGGAGCTGCAAGTTTCTCAGAGCGACTACTACTCCGCTGCCGCCGAGGAAAACCGTGTCCGTAATGTGCCGATTCTTGCGCCGCGCGGAAAAATTCTCGACCGCAATGGCCGCGAGATTGTCAAAAATTACCGCTCTCTAACTGCGCTGCTACTGCGTGATTCTTCTCGCGACCTGAAAGCCGACGCGGATTTGATCGCCCAGGGACTCAACCTCGATCCCAACGTAGTGCGCGAAAAAATCCGCCACTTTGCCTCCATGCCGCAGTATCAGCCGATCTACCTGAAAGAGGACATCACTCCCGATGAAGAAGCCTTCATCGAGGCGCATCGCACCGAGTTGCCCGAACTCGACACCATCATGGCCTACCGCCGCCTTTATCCACTCAAGGGCTTCATGGCGCATTTGATCGGCTACGTCGGCGAAGTCAGCGAGGACATGCTGAACCAGCCCGGCTTCGAGCTCTATGATCCCGGCGATGTCGTTGGCAAGTCAGGAGTTGAGCTGCAATACAACTCCATGCTGATGGGCAAGAACGGTTCGCGCCGCGTCGTGGTGGACAGCCACGGCCGCGAAGTCGGCAAGCCCCTCGAAGAAAAGCCCGCTATAGCTGGCAAAGACCTGAAACTGACCATCGACGTAGATTTGCAAATAGCCGCCGAAGAGGCCATCGGCGACAAAAATGGCGCGCTCGTGGCCATGGATCCACATACCGGTGAGATTCTCGCTATGGTGAGTCGCCCCACATTCGATCCAAATGATTTTGCCGTCCGCATCAAGCGAGGTGATTGGAACAAGCTAGTCACCGATCCCGATAAGCCGCTCTTGAATAAAGCTATTCAAGCGCAGCTTGCGCCAGGGTCCACATTCAAAATCCTAATGGCGACCGCCGGATGGCAAGAGAACATTGCGCAAACGCTTAACGTTCACTGCAATGGCGGCGCTGAATTTTACGGACGCCGGTTTGGCTGCTGGGTCAAGAGCGGTCATGGCGAAGTTGATTTGACTAAAGCGATTTATCAGTCCTGCGACGTCTTCTTTTACACCCTGGCGAACAAGCTTGGGATTGACCGTATCGCGAAATATGCGACCTTATTTGGCTTGGGACAGAGGACCGGCATTGATCTCCCGCAGGAAGCTACGGGCGTGATGCCCTCAGAAGAATGGAAGCTGCGCAATTTCCGGCAGAAGTGGTTTGCGGGTGAGACGATTTCCGTGGGCATCGGCCAAGGTGCAGTCGCAGTCACGCCTGTACAGCTGATGCGTGCGATCGCAGCAATATCCATGGACGGACGCATGGTCGTACCCCATGTCGCCGATCCGACCGGGCTGCCTTCCAACTATTTGGAAGTGAGTCACTTTACGGAAGTAAAGAGCGTTCCCGTGGACACGAACGGCTGGAACCTCATTACCGACGCCATGAGCCGCGTGCTGCTGCCGGAAGGCACAGCTCCTTCAGCTCATATTCCGGGCATTGATATTGCCGGAAAGACCGGCTCGGCGCAAGTTGTGTCGCTGGCCACCCGCGCCAAGCACGAGAACAACGAGGACCTGGCGCAGAACGGATGGTTTGTAGGCTTCACTCCGCGACGTAGCCCGGACGTAGTCGTCTGCGCGCTGTTTCAGGGCGGCGAACACGGCAGGTTGGCTGCCCGCCTGGCAACGCAGGTGATCAAGGCCTACGTGGACAAGCAACGTCGCCAACCGACTAACGTAGTCGAGAAGCCGGCCAACGATGGCAAAGCTGAAATCGGCGCATTGTGGACTTCTCCAGACGAGCACGGTGATCCCGACAGGCTGCAAGGCGGACGCTTCTCGGTTACGCTGCCGAAGAAGCCCTTGCCCCTGGCGGTAGCCGCTCCCGGACTAGGAGGCGTCAACTGACGGCTGATGGCTGATAGCTGACAGCTGCTTCCCCATGTCCCGCAATATTTCACTCCGCGACTTCGATTGGACGCTGATCGCGTTCGTGCTGATCATCTGTACGCTGGGCGTCATCGAAATTCGCAGTGCCACCCTGCATACCAAATTCGCCGGAGTCCACATCAGGCAGATGTACTGGATCGCCGGTGGCCTGGCCGGGATGTTCATCGTTAGCCTGCTCAACTATCACGCTCTGCTTGAGCGCGTGCACTGGATGTACATTGCGGCGCTGGCATCGCTCATGACGGTGCTCGTCTTCGGCCAGAAGTATCTGGGCGCGCGGCGCTGGGTGAAGCTCCCGGGCGGAAACCATTTTCAGCCTTCAGAGTGGGTCAAGCTTGTCCTGATTCTTGCTGTGGCCAAGTATTTTGCCGACCTGCAGCACCGCGAACTCTCATGGTCGGACTTCATCAAAGCGGGCGCGATCGTCGGTGTCCCGTTCATCATGGTCATGGGACAGCCCGACCTCGGCACTGCCCTCACCTATTTGCCCATCGCGATCGTTGGCCTATTCCTGGGAGGCGTCCGCTGGAAGCAAGCGGCCATCGTTATCCTGCTCGCCGGACTGGCCATGCCCCTGGCCTGGCATCACATGAAGGACTACCAGAAGCAAAGACTGACCAGCTTCATGGCGCCCGATGCCGATCCCCGCGGCGCTGGCTATCACCTAAAGCAGTCGAAAATCGCCGTCGGTTCTGGCGGGATCTGGGGAAGCAATTCAGGTTCACAAACGCGCCAAGGCTTCCTTCCCGAGCCTCATACCGACTTCATTTTCGCCGCATTCTCAGAGGAACATGGTTTTGTAGGAGCCATGGCAGTGTTGCTGTTATACTTCATCGTGTTGATGCGTTTGACCCAGAACGCTCAAACGGCTCCAGACCGGGCCGGCACATTTATAGTTATGGGTGTAGTCGCTGTTTTGACCTTTCATATTCTCGTCAATATCGGCATGGTGGTTGGTTTTATGCCGGTCACCGGAATACCTTTGCCCTTAATGAGTTACGGAGGGTCATCGGTACTGTTTATGTTTCTTGCGCTGGGGATGGTAATGAACGTCCGCATGCGCCGCTTCGTGAACTGAAGCAGACGTGCCCGTGTGGCGCAGACACTTTTGTCCGCGTTGGGTACGTGTTTGAAGGTCGGACAGAGTGTCCGACCCACACTTGAACGAAAATTACGATCGCCTTCGCGTGAAGAGGGCAAGCGCCGGCAGCGGAGACACGCCGGGCAAGGATTGAAGTAAACGCCTCGGGCAGGGAACGGCCCCCTCACAGAATTGAGAGAGCGGTCACAAGCCCGGGCAGATTGCGATACGTGAATAAGATCTCAGAGTTTCTGACACCAGCCTGGACTGGGGACAAAATCCCAAGCCCCACAACGCTCTTTGGTAGAGACGCAGTTCGCTGCGTCTGGCTGGACGTTCATCGCAACTTCACTCCTTCCCGTTTTCTCCTCGTCCGGTGAATCCGTAACCGCATAGCGGCCACGGACCGGAGTTTCAATGACAAAAGAATTGTTTGTGTCTTCCACGCCGCACGAGACCAAAGTCGGCATGGTGGAAGACGATCAACTCGCAGAAGTGTATCTAGAGCGCGAGAACGAGTACACGCTCGCAGGTTCAATCTACAAAGGGCGCGTCACACGCGTTCTCCCGGGGATGCAGTCGGCCTTCGTTGACATCGGCCTGGAGCGCGATGCCTTCCTCTACGTTTCCGATTTCATGGAGTTGGAGAATCAGGACGAAGACCTCGACGAGATCCCCGCTATAGCAGCCGTGCCGGAGTTCCGGTCACCGCAGCCAGTTCCGGCCGCAGCAGTCGAATCCCGCTTAGAAGCGGATGCCCAGCCGGCTGGCGTTAGCCAAGCTCCAGCTGCCCCGGCGGCTCCGCGCGAAGAACGCGAGCGCGGTGGATATCGAGGCCGCCGTCGCCGAGGTGGATCTCGCGACCGGGACTCGCGCTCCTCTCGCCCGGCGCCGACCGAGATTCGCACTGTACGCGAAGAGTACGGGCCGCCCGCAGGGTACGAACCCATTCTTCTTCCCGGCGAATCCATCTCGAAATATCGCGGCCGTGGTGCAAGCGCCGGTTTGGCAGAACCAGCTCCGCCGGTCGGACCTTCAGACGAGGAGACGCACGTAGCTGTTTCGGATAAATTTCCGGACGACGAGCCGCTATTCGTTGCACAGTCCGAATCGGCAGATGGATCCGTTGCCGAGGAAACGCCGAATTATGGGGGAACGGGCGTCCTCGCCCATTCAGCACAGGCAAATGAACCTGCGGTTCACTCCGACGAATGGGACCGAGAACAAAAACGTCTGCATGAGATGAACGTGGCCGCTGTATTCGGTGGCGAAGAGTCAGAACAGTCAGTAGAGGACAACCAGCCGATCGCAGGGAGCCGATCCGTCTC
>WNGE01005669.1_pt1 | contig 14065 bp, 13 predicted proteins | sample 5400651 | NCBI WGS metagenome assembly WNGE01 (sample SAMN13153370, study PRJNA577476) | soil metagenome | isolation source: 60 cm soil or saprolite under grassland replicate 2 | place: USA:California | collected 2016-06-15 | reverse complement strand
GCGGCGGCCCGCAGCGCGATCACCGTCGCGGGGAGCAGCTGGAGCGAGGCGGTGTTGAGGGCGCAGAAGAGCGCCTGCGCGTCGGTGGCGGTCCCGGGGCGCGGGTTCAGCTCGTCCAGGCGGCGCATCGCCTCGATGCCGAAGGGCGTCGCGGCGTTGCCGAGCCCGAACAGGTTCGCAGCGACGTTCATCACCATGGCTCCCATCGCCGGGTGCTCGGGAGGCACCTCCGGGAAGAGTCGCCGCAGGAGGGGCCGAGCGGCGCGCGCGAGTATTCGGACGAGCCCTGCCTCCTCCGCCACCTTCATGAGCCCGAGCCAGAGCGTCATGATGCCGACGAGGCCGATCGACAGCGTCACCGCGGTCTGCGCAGAGGTTGCGATGGCGGGCGTGAGGGCGCCCATCTTGCCGCCCAGCGCGGCCGCCACGACGGACGTGGCGACGAGCAGGACCCAGATGAAGCTCATCCGCGAATTCTCGGGGGCGCCGACGGCGAAGGCGAGTTTTTGATAGACAAGGAACCGATGCCGACGCCCTCTCGATTGATCGCGCTCGTCGCCGTCTCGATCGCCGTCTCGAGCGCCGCCGACACGGCGCCGCCGCCGGCGCCGGCCCGCGCTCCGCTCGCGAGCGTGCTCGACGTCGCGCGGCCGAAGACGCCCGAGTGGTTCGGCGTCTACCTCATGGGGAAGAAGGCCGGTTACTCGAAGCAGTGGGTCGGCGTCGAGGTGCGCGGCGGGAAGCGCGTCCTCGTCGCGCGCAGCGAGTCCACGATCTCGGCGGTGCTCGGCACGCGCGCGGTGAAGCGGGCGCAGGAGGACGAGAAGCTCTACGAGCCGCGCGCGGAGGGGCGACTCGTCGCCTTCTCCAGCCGGCGCGCGGGCGACGGTGGGGATCGCACGGTCGAGGGACGCTGCACGCCCGAGGGGTGCACGGCGCTCCTCGTCGCAGAGGGACAGCGCGAGGAGCGCAAGCTCCCGCCCGTCGCCGAGACGGCGGAGCAAGCCGACCCCATGCGGCTCGCGCTCGCGCGGCGCGGCACCGTGCGCGGGGAGCAGCTCGACCTCGAAGCCCTCCGCGTGAAGCAGATGGAGGATCGGTACGTCGGGACCGAGCGCGTGGCGGGCGGCGGCGTCGAGACCGTGCTCAGTGTGGTCGAGGAGCTCGAGGTGGGCGACCGCGTCGCGGCGCGCGTCTCGATCGCGCCCGACGGACGCCTGGTGGAGCTGCGCCTCGGCCAAGGCATCGTCGCGAAGGCCGAGGCGGAGGACACCGCGAAGCGCCTCGACAAGGTGGATCTGTTCGGGATGACCCGCGTGAACGTGCCGGCGCCGCTGCCGCGAACGGTGCCGGGCAGCGTCGTCTTTCGCCTTCGGGGCGTCCCGAAGGAGTTCCAGGCGCCCGACGCGCGGCAGGCCTGGGCGAGCGGGCCGGACGCGACAGTCGTCCTCACGGTCGCGGCGCGGCCGCCCGCGTCGGCGGACCCGCGGCGCGACGCGCCGCGCGCGCACGGGATGCCGAAGGGGCTCGAGGACCTGCTCCAGGCGACGCCCGAGGTGGACGCGGACGCCCCGCAGATCCGGAAGCTCTCGCGCGAGGTGGTGGGCGACACGCGCGGCGTCTACGCAGCGAGCGTGAAGCTCGCGCACTTCGTCTTCGAGCGGCTCGAGAAGGCGTACGGCGTGTCGCGCGACCGCGCCACCGAGGTGCTCGCGCTGGGGAAGGGCGACTGCACGGAGCACGCGCTCCTCTTCACAGCGCTTGCCCGTGCCGCCGGCATCCCGGCGCGACAGGTGCACGGCCTCGTCTACGCGCGCTACGACGACGGCGTGCCGGCGCTCTACTGGCATGCGTGGGTGGAGGTGAAGAGCGGGGACGAGTGGATCGCGCTCGACCCCACCTTCGACCAGCCGGTCGCGGACCCCACGCACATCGCGCTCGGCCGCGGCACCCAGGTGGACACCGTCGCGCTCCTGGGGGTCCTCCAGGTCGTGAGCGCCGAGGCACGGCCGACGGGTTGAGCACGCGGGTGAGATTGACGCCGGCGCCCCGAGCCGCTGTGATGGCGCCCCACCTCGGCAAGGAGAGGGCCCCATGACCGGCCTCGATCACGTCGCCATCCTGGTCTCCGATCTCGACGCAGCCATCCGGCTCTACCGCGACGTCTACGGGCTCGAGCTGGCGGAAGTGGAGGAGGTCCCGACGGAGAAGGTGCGGGTCGCCATCTTCGGCCACGGTGCCGGGAGAATCGAGCTCGTCTCGCCGACGGGTCCGGACAGCCCCATGGCGAAGGCGATCGAGCGCCGCGGCGAGGGGCTCCACCACGTCTGCCTCGAGGTGCCCGACATCGCGAAGGCGATGGCCGCGCTCAAGGCCAGCGGCGCGCCGCTGCTCGACGAGACGCCGCGGCGCGGGGCCGGTGGCGCGCAGGTCGCCTTCGTCCACCCGAAGGGAAGCCGGGGCGTCCTCGTCGAGCTCCGGCAAGGCGCGGCTTCCGACCATCCCTGAGAATCCTTGACCGCCGCGCGCGGCGCGTGCTTAAAGAGCCGGAATTTCAGCGAGAGAGCGCCTGCCCGGCGCTCCGCCTCAGGGGTCCCTATGTCCCGGCTGCTCGCCGCGCTCCTCGCGGTATCGATCCTCCTGCCGGCCGGCGCCCGCGCGCAGGCCACGGCGGCGCCGGCGAAGAAGGACTCGCCCGCCTCGCAGCCCGCGAAGTCCGCCGCGATCGCGCAGGCGCAGCAGCCCTCCAGCGCCGGAGCGCCGGCGAGCACCCCGCCCGCCGCGGCGCCCGGCGCGGCCACGCTCGACCCGGCCACGCGCGACCTCGTGCGCCGCGAGGTGGAGAAGGCGAAGGAGGAGATGCGGGACGAGATGCGCGCCGAGATCCAGGGCGCGCAGTCCGCACGCGAGTTCATGGAGACGACGGCCGCGGGCGAGCGGCCGAAGCTCGACTTCCTCCAGCTGAACGGTTACCTGCGCGTCCGCGGCGACCTCTTCGACAACCTCGACCTCCATCGCTCCGCCGATCCGTCCGGCTACTACCTCTTCCCGCGCCCGCTCCGCGACGCCGACAACCGCGGCACGCTCACGAGCGCGAACATGCGCTTCCGGCTCGAGCCGACCCTCAACGTCTCGGAGCAGGTCCGCGTCCTCGCGCAAATCGACATGCTGGACAACATCGTCCTCGGCTCGACGCCCCAGGGGCTCTTCGCGCACAGCGAGGCCGTGGCGTCGCCGTTCGACGCGCGCACCCAGGTGCCGCCCGCGAACGGCGTCAACGCGGACCGCAACGCGATCGAGGTGAAGCGCGCCTGGGCCGAGGTGCAGACGCCCGTCGGCCTCCTCTCCTTCGGGCGCATGCCGTCGTCGTGGGGGCTCGGGATCCTCTCGCACGCGGGGAGCGGTATCGACGACGACCTCGGCGACAGCGTGGACCGCCTCCAGTTCGCGCTCACGCCGCTCAAGACCCCGCTCGGCCAGCTCGTGCTCGTCCCGATGTACGAGATCGTCGCGACCGGCGTCACCTCGCAGGACCTCCGCACCGGGCGCGGCCTCGGCCAGCCGTTCGACCGCGATCCCGCCGACGACGCGAAGGCAATCGGCCTCAAGGTCGTGCGGATGGACACGGACGAGGAGGTGAAGCGGAAGCTCGAGCGCGACGAGGCGAGCGTGTCGTTCGGCGCCTGGTACATGTACAAGTCGCAGACCTACGAGTTCCCGCAGTGGGTGAACGGCGGCGCGACGCCGAAGGGCTCGACGACCGCGCCCGCCTCGAACCCAACCTCGCCGCCCTCGACGGGCCAGTCGAACGACGCGAGCAACGACCCCGTGGGCTCCGCGGTCCGGCGCGACGCGTATGCGCACACGCTCGACCTGTGGGGCCGCTATCAGTCGCGGCGCTTCCGCTTCGAGGCCGAGATCGCCGGCCTGTACGGCCAGATCGGGAACGCCTCGATCGATCCCACCGGAGCGGGCATCGGGCCGGTGCTCCTGCGCCAGTTCGGCGGCGCGGCCCAGGCCGGCTGGAAGCTCGCGGACGGCAAGTTCACGCTCGGGGGGGAGGTCGGGTTCGCGAGCGGCGACTCGAACCCCGGCTTCGGCAACCGCCCAGGCCGCGGCTGCACGAACGTTCTCGATTCGCAGACCGGCCAGACCCGCGTGGTCTGTAGCTCGCCGCAGGTGAACCCGGGGGACATCGACGGCCCCCAGTTCGCCAAGGGCGACAACGTCCTCGACATCCGGAACTTCCGGTTCAACCCGGCCTACCGGGTCGACCTCATCCTCTGGCGCGAGATCCTCCAGGGCGTGACCGACGCCTTCTACGTGAAACCGACGGCGCGCTACGAGCTCATCGAGGGGCTCGCGGCGCAGGCCTCGCTCGTGTACTCGCAGGCGATGTACGCCAGCTCGACGCCGTCGATCGTCCACAAGCCGCTCGGCATCGAGCTCGACGTCGGCCTCTCGTACCAGTCGGACGACGGGTTCATCGCGTTCGCGAATTACGGCCTCCTGCAGCCGCTCGACGGGCTCGGATACGCGCCCAACGCGAACACGCTCGGCCGCGACACCACCCGCGCGCACGCCATCCGTACCGGCCTTGCCGTGAAGTTCTGACGCGCTGATCGCTCCGGCCGCCGGTTGCGTGGCCGCCGCTCACATTGACGGCACCCCGGTGCGGTCCCGCGCCGGGACAGCGCGCTCGTAGGCGAGCGTCGGACGCTTGCGGCACGCGCGCGCCTGGGCGTGCCGCGCCTGGACGCGTTGGACGGGTTGGACGTGCCGGTTGGACGTGCCGGGTTGGACGTGCCGGGTTGGACGTGCCGGGTTGGACGTGCCGCAAATAGCGTTCCGGGCAAAACGCGTTGCAAAACGCGTTGGACGTGCCAGGTTTTACGCGAACCACAGGAACAAACGGCAGCCATGGAGCAAAAAGATCGGCGCTCGGCTGTCCTGGATGCAGTTGCACGGCGATGACGCCACGCCAATGACGCGCAGCTTCACTCGGAACGGGACGTTTCTCGAGCTCGCGAGCGTAGCGGGGCCTGCACCTCGACGAGAACTGACCGCGCGAGGCACACGCTCGCCGGCGCGTTCGCGTCAATGACGGAGTGGCCCGCTCGAACGCGCCATCAGCAGGGCGGCGGTGCCGCGCAAGCGGCCCGCCTGGCGATCACCCACCAATCGTCGCCGACGAACGGTGCCTCTACGAGATCTGGCCGCCGACAGCGCACCGATTCGGGCAGCTTCCTCGCGAACAGGTGAACGTAGGCCTTTCGTCGCTCCGGCCCCGTGCTGCCGAGGGCCACGTACTCGGAGGCGTCGGTAATGAGGGAATTCTTCTCGCCAAACGCATAGTGGCGATAGCTCGACCAAGGATATGCCTTGGGCGAGCGAACCATCCCGGCGCGGACGGGGTTCATATCGCAATAGCGCATGATCTCGAGCTGATAACGACCGTCCTGGACATGAGACGATCTCATCCGGTCCATGACGACCTGGCCGCGGTGCCCGGTCCGGCCGTTGTAATAGCGCGCGAAGCGGTAGTTGACCACGCGCCAGAAAGCGCTGAACGCCTTCTGATCTCGCGTCGACTTGCATTGCACATGCGGGTGCGAGTCCATCACGGTGTATGAGTTGATCTCGATCGCGAACTCTTCTTTGTGCTCGGCCAGCAACCGAAGGAAGAAGTCCTTCGACTCTGGGGTAGCCAAGACGTACGAGAAGTTGTGCCCACGCCACGTGCAATGGTTCGTCGAATTCTGCTCGACGAGCATGTAGCGCGGAATGCGTCCCACACGCGCGTCCACAGCAACATTCGCGCCAGGGTGCGAAAGTCAATCGTTGCGAGCCTGTAGGCGCTTCCACGTGCTCGTAGCTCGTCCGCGGTGCGCTCAAGGTCCGTAGCTCAGCCGGCGCAGCGCGCACTTCGAAATTACCCGGCTCGATATCGCCCGGTCCACATTACCCGGCACCCACCTCCGCGGAAGTCGTCACCCGGCACCGCGTCCCGGGAAGTCGTCACCCGGCACCGCGTCCCCGGCACCGCGTCCCACCCCGCGTCGCACAGCGCTCGGCATCGAGCTCGACGTCGGCCTCTCGTACCAGTCGGACGACGGGCTCATCGCGTTTCGCGAACTACGGGCTCCTGCAGCCGCTCGACCGGCTCGGATACGCGCCCCGACGCGAACACGCTCGGCCGCGACACCACCCGCGCGCGCCATCGGTACCGGCCTCGCCGTGAAGTTCTCGCGCGCCACGGGCCCGTCCGCTTGCCCTGGAGAGCCGGCTGCTCATGTGGTAGCTTGCGCGCCCGCGATGAAACGGAAGACCCAGGCGAAGCCCGTCTCGCGCGCCGCGCTGGCGGGTGAGGCCGACCCGCGGCTCGTCGCGCTCTCCGTCTCGATCCAGGACGACGGGGCGCTCTTCGACGAGGACATCCGCGGCTCGCGAGCGCACGTCGCCATGCTGGCGGCGCAGGGCATCGTGCCAAAGGCCGCGGCGAAGCGCATCGACGCGGGCCTCGCGCAGGTGCGCGCCGAGTTCGCCGCCGGGAAGATCGCCTTCGACCCGAAGCTCGAGGACGTCCACACGCATGTCGAGCGCCGCCTCGGCGAGATCGTGGGGAGGGACGCGGGTTATCTGCACGCGGGCCGCAGCCGGAACGACCAGGTCGCGCTTGACGAGCGCCTCTTCATCGCGAAGGCGTGTGACCGCTGCGACTCCGCCGTCGTCCGCCTCGTCCGCGCGCTCCTCGGTCAGGCGCGCCGGCACCAGCGCACGCTGCTCCCCGGCTATACCCACCTGCAGCGCGCGCAGCCCGTCTCGCTCGCTCACCACCTCCTCGCCCACGTCGAAGCGCTCCACCGAGACCGCCAGCGCTTCGCCGAGGTCCGCGCGCGCGCCGCCGTGTCGCCGCTCGGCTCGGGCGCGCTCGCGGGCACGACGCTCCCCATCGATCGCGAGCGGACCGCCCGCGCGCTGGGGCTCGCCGGCGTGACGCAGAACTCGCTCGACGCCGTCTCGGATCGCGACAGCGCCATCGAGCTCGCGTTCGCGTGCGCGCTCTCCGCGGTGCACCTGTCCCGCCTCGGCGAGGAGGTCGTCCTCTGGACGACGCGCGAGTTCGGCTTCATGACCCTCTCGGACGCCTTCTCCACCGGCAGCTCGCTCATGCCACAGAAGAAGAACCCCGACGTGGCCGAGCTCGCCCGCGGCCGCGCCGCCCGCGCCATCGGCGACCTGGTCACCCTGCTCGCGCTCATGAAGAACCTGCCGCTCTCGTACAACCGCGACCTGCAGGAGGACAAGCGGCCGCTCCTCGGCGCGCCCGAGACGCTCTCGCTCACCCTCGAGGCGCTCGCGGGGGCCATCGAGACCGCCACCTTCCACCCCGATCGCATGCGCGAGGCGCTCGGCTCGGGCGAGGCGCTCGCGACGGACGCGGCCGAGTACCTGGTCGAGAAGGGCGTCCCGTTCCGCGAGGCGCACGAGGCCGTCGGCGCCGCCGCCGCGTACGCCACGCGCGAGGGCAAGAGGCTCGGCGAGCTCTCGGCGCTGGAGTGGCACCGCTTCCACGGCGAGTTCTCGCCCGACGTCGTGCAGCGCTTCGACGCCGAGACGAGCCTCGCCCGCCGCGAGATCCCGGGCGCGCCGGGGCCAAAGCAGGTCGCCCGCCAGCTCGCGCGGTGGGAGAAGGAGCTCGGGAGATCGCCGTGAACCGCGCCCTCGCCATCGTGGCGCTCTCGACCGCCCTCGCGCTCGCCTGCGGGGTGAAGGCGCCGCCCCGGCCTCCCCTCCCTGAGGCGCCGGACGCGGCCGCGCCCGCCGCTCCCGTCCCCGTCACGGACGGTGGAAAGCCATGAACCACTTCCGGCGCACGCGAGGTCTCCTCCACGCGGAGGCGATCCCGCTCGACGAGCTCGCGGACGTCTACGGGACCCCCCTCTACGTCTACTCGACTGCGACGCTCACGCGGCACTGGAAGGTGCTCGAGCGGTCCCTGCGCGGGCTCCCGCACCTCGTGTGCTACGCGGTCAAGGCGAACTCCAACCTGGCTGTCCTCTCCCTCTTCGCGCGCCTCGGCTCCGGCTTCGACATCGTCTCGGCGGGCGAGCTCTACCGCGTGCTCAAGGCGGGCGGCGCCGCGGGGAAGGTGGTCTACAGCGGTGTCGGGAAGCGCGACGACGAGCTCGCCTTCGCGCTCGATCAGGGCGTGAAGGTGATCGACGTCGAGAGCGCGGAAGAGCTCGCCCGCGTGTCGATCGTGGCGCGCCGCCTGAAGAAGCGCGCGCCCATCGCGCTCCGCGTGAACCCCGCCGTCGACCCCAAGACGCACCCCTACGTCGCGACCGGCCTCAGGGAGTCGAAGTTCGGGGTCGCGGTGGACGAGGCGCGCCGGCTCTACGCGCTCGCCGCGAAGGACCCCGCGCTCGCCGTGAAGGGCGTCGCGATGCACATCGGGTCGCAGATCACCACCGTGTCCCCCTTCCTCGACGCCATCGCGCGCCTGCTCGCGCTCGTCGCCGACCTGCGCGCGCAGGGAATCCGCATCGGTCACGTGGACGTGGGCGGCGGCCTCGGCATCCAGTACAGCGACGAGGAGCCGCCGCACCCCGACGCGTACGGCGAGGCGGTGAAGAAGGCGCTGCGCGGGTTCGACGGCGAGGTCCTCCTCGAGCCCGGGCGCGTGCTGGTCGGCAACGCGGGTGTCCTCGTGACCCGGGTCCTGTACCGGAAGAAGAACGGCCGCCGCGAGTTCGTCGTCGTGGACGCCGCCATGAGCGACCTCGTCCGCCCCGCCTTCTACGGCGCGCACCACGGGATCGAGCCCGTCGGCCGGCCGGCGCGGAAGGAGATCGTCGCCGACGTGGTCGGTCCGGTCTGCGAATCCGGCGACTTCCTCGCGCGGAAGCGGCGGCTGCCGGAGGTCCGGGGGGGCGACCTCCTCTGCGTCCGCTCCGCGGGCGCCTACGGTTTCGCCATGTCCTCCAACTACAACGCCCGGCCGCGCGCGGCCGAGGTGCTCGTCGATGGCGACACCGCCCTCCTCGCCCGGAAACGCGAGACGGTCGCCGACCTCGTGCGGGGCGAGCAGGCTCACCCCCCCGCGCGCCGTTTCGGCGCGCGCCGCCAGATGGGTTAGATTGGGCTGAAACACCTTCCCCCGCTCCGCGGAGGTCCCATGCGCTTCCAAGGATCCCTCGTCGCCGTCGTCACGCCCATGAAGGACGGCGCCGTCGACCTTCGCGCGCTGCGCGAGCTCGTCGAGTGGCAGCTCGTCGAGGGCACGGACGGCATCGTGCCTTGCGGCACCACCGGCGAGGGAGTGACCCTCACCTCGAAGGAGACCGCCGACGTCATCCGCACCGTCGTCGAGACGGTGCGCGGGCGCGCCGCCGTGGTCGCCGGCGCGGGCTCGAATGCGACCCATGCGTGCATCGACGGCGTGAAGCTCGCGAAGGAGCTCAAGGCCGACGCCGCGCTCGTCGTGACGCCCTACTACAACAAGCCAACGCAGGAGGGCCTGTACCGGCACTACACCGCGATCTGGGAGGCGACGCGCTTCCCGGTCGTCGCGTACAACGTGCCCGCGCGGACGTCGGGCGACATCCTCCCGGAGACGGTGGCGCGGCTCGCGAAGGCGGGCGCCATCGTCGGGATCAAGGAGGCGACCGCCAACATGGACCGGCAGGTCCAGCTCATCGAGAGGGTGGGCAAGGACGCCCTGTCCTACCTCTCGGGCGACGACTTCACGGTCCTCCCGTACATCGCCTGCGGCGGCCACGGGGTCATCTCGGTCGTCTCGAACGTCGCGCCGCGCGCCATGAAGGAGCTCGTGTCGGCCGCCCTGCGCGGCGACCACGCGCGGGCCCTCGAGAAGCAGGTCGCGCTCGCCGAGCTGAACCGCGCCATGTTCCTCGAGACGAACCCCGGTCCGGTGAAGGCGGCGGTCGCGCTGATGGGCAAGGCCGCCCACGAGCTCCGCCTCCCGCTCGCGCCCGTCTCGGACGCGACCCTCGTCAGGGTGCGCGAGGCGATGGTCCGCTTCGGCCTCATCAAGCTCGCCTGACGCGAGCGAGGGGACTCACGTGATCCACGTCGTCGTGACCGGCGCGTCCGGCCGCATGGGCGGCCACATCATCCGTCTGCTCCGCGCCGAGGAGGGGCTCGACCTGGCCGGCGCGACCGAGCGCCCCGGATTCCCGCCGGGGCTCGACGCCGCGGCCGCGGCCGGCCTGCCGCCCGCCGGGATCCCGGTCACGACCGAGCTCGCCGCGGCGATCGCCCGCGGCGCCGACGTCGTCGTCGACTTCACGAGCTTCGAGGCGTCCGCCGGCCACGCGGAGATCTGCGCGGAGAAGGGCGTCGCGCTCGTGATCGGCTCCACGGGATTCACGAAGGAGGCGCGGGCGCGCGTGGAGATGGCGGCGCGCCACGTCCCCATCGTGCTCTCGCCCAACATGAGCGTGGGCGTGAACGCGCTCTTCGCGCTCGTGGCGCAGGCGGCGAGCGTCCTCGGCGACGCCTACGACGTCGAGATCGTGGAGATGCACCACAAGAAGAAGAAGGACGCGCCCTCCGGTACAGCCATGCGGCTCGCGGAGGTGGCGGCGGAGGCGCTCTCCCGTGATCCGGCTCGCGATCTCCAGTTCTCCCGGCACGGCCTGATCGGCGAGCGGCCGCCGCGCGAGATCGGCGTCCAGACGCTCCGCGGCGGCGACGTCGTGGGCGAGCACACCGTCTACTTCGTCGGTGAGGGCGAGCGGATCGAGCTCACTCACCGCGCCACCTCGCGCGACCAGTTCGCGCGAGGTGCGATCCGGGCCGCGCGCTGGGTCGTCGGCAAGCGCCCCGGCGTCTACGACATGGCCGACGTGCTCGGGCTCCGGAGGCCCTGACATGCGGACGTGCCGGTTCGAGCGCGGCGGCCGCCAGCTGTACGGCGTCATCGAGGGAACGAAGGTGCGCGCCCTCACGGCGGAGCCGTGGGCGGGCGGCCTCCCGGAGGGCGCAGCCCATGACCTTTCGGACGTCAGCCTCATCGCGCCGGTCGCGCCGTCGAAGGTGGTCTGCGTCGGCCGCAACTACCGCGCCCACGCGAGGGAGCTCGGCCACGACGTGCCGAAGGAGCCGCTCCTCTTCATCAAGCCGTCCACGGCGGTCATCGGGCCTGGCGCCGGGATCCGGCTGCCGGAGGCCTCGAGCGAGGTCCATCACGAGGCGGAGCTGGCCGCCGTCATCGGGCGGACGCTGTCGCGCGCCGCGACCGCCGCGGAGGCGAAGCAGGCCGTGTTCGGGTGGACCTGCCTCGACGACGTGACGGCGCGCGATATCCAGCGAGCCGAGCAGCACTTCACGCGCGCGAAGTCGTTCGACACCTTCTGCCCGGTGGGACCCGTCGTCGAGACGAGCGTCGATCCCCTCGACTTGACGGTCACGTGCCGGGTGAACGGCGAGCAGCGCCAGCGCGGGTTCACGAAGGACATGGTGGTGGACCCGTACCTGCTCGTCGCCTTCGTGTCGCAGGTGATGACGCTGCTCCCGGGCGACCTCGTCTCGACCGGCACGCCCGAGGGTGTCGGACCCATCAAGCGCGGCGATTGGGTGGAGGTCGAGGTCTCCGGCATTGGCGTGCTGAAAAACCCTGTCATTTAGAAGCGTTGCGCGGAAGAAGTTCAGGCGGCACCGAAGGCGCGGAGAAGTTCACCCGGCACCGAAGGCGCGGCACCGAAGGGCTCCGGCCGGCGTGGCGTCATGGGCCGGAAGGGGTTAGAGCTGACGCGATGCGTGCTTACGTCGGCGTCGGGACGAACCTCGGCGACCGCTGGGCATACCTCGCGCTCGCCGCGCGCGAGCTGCGCGGCGCGCCGGGCGTGGCGCTCGTGCGCGCCTCGCGCGTGTACGACGCCGCGCCGATGGGGCCGAGCCAGCCGCGCTACCTGAACGCCGTCCTCGAGCTCGATTCTACGCTCCCGCCGGAGCGCCTCCTGGAATCGCTGTTCGCGATCGAGAAGGCTGCCTTCCGCGAGCGCGGGCTGCGATGGGGCCCTCGCACGCTCGACCTCGACCTGCTGCTCTATGAGAGCGCCGTCGTACGCACGCCCTCGCTGACGGTCCCGCACCCGGGGCTCATCGCCCGGCGCTGGGTGCTCGCGCCCCTCGCCGAGCTCTGCCCGGGGCGGATCGTGCCCGGGACCGGCGCGACCGTCGCGGAGCTGCTCCGCTCGGCTCCCGACCACGACATGTGGCCGGCCGGGCTTTACCCCACGTGATCGCGACTGAACGCGTGTTCTGTCGGGGGTGCCTGGTACAAGCTCCTGCATGACGAACACACGCGACACGGAGCCGCTCCCGTTCGCCCTCCTCGTCTCGGGTGCGGTGGGCCTCGCCCTCCTCCGGCCCGAGCAGACGCGAGCGCTCCTCCACCTCCTCGACCCCTTCGAGGGGCCGCGCCTCTGGCTCGAGCTGCTCAGGGTCGCGCGCGGGCGCCTCGCGCCGCGACGCATGTCCCATGGGCTCAGGGACGTCCTGCCCTTCCTTCTCGAGTACGCGCGCGAGCCGGCAGCGGCTCCGTCGTCGGGGACGGCACCGGGCTGAACGGCGCCTTTCCCTCCCTCGCCATGCGGTCGAGGAAGAGGAGGTAGTAGAGCATCCCCCTCCGATCGCCGAGCGCCGAGAGCAGCGCCTTCCCCGATCCCGCGGAGCCGAGCTCGCGCAGGAGCCGGTCCGCGGCGACGTCGCCCGGCGGAAAGCGATCGAGCCGACCGAGGCCGCGCAACATGACGAGCGCGGCCGTCAACGGTCCGACGCCGGCAAGCCCGATGAGGCGAGCTTCGAGCGCGTCCGAGGGGAGGCCCTCGAGCTCTGCCTCGGAGAGGGCGCCCGAGGCGACGGCGCGCGCCGCGGCGCCGAGCGCGCGCGCCTTGGCCCCGCTCATGCCGAACGCGCGCAGCTCGGCTTCCGAGCAGGCCGCGATCGCCTCCGCGCTGGGGAAGGGACGCAGGGCGACGCCGGCGACCTCGATGGGAGGCGAGAGCGCGACGACGAGCCGGCGCAGGGTGGCGAGCGCCGAGGCGAGGCTCACCTGCTGAAAGAGGAGGACGCTCGCGAACGTCTCGTGGAGCGACTGGAAGCGGGGCGGCTTCACGCCGTGGAGCGAGCGCGCCATCTCCGCGACGCGGGGGTACCGCCGCGTGCGGGCGTAGAAGGAGGCGAGGTCCACCTCCACACCGAGCGCCCGCGCGACGCGGCGCCGCCACGGCGCGGGATCGCCGGCGTCCCCGTGCAGCTCGATCTCGAGGCGCGCCGCGCCTGGACGGTGCGTCACGACCCACGCGACGGGGCCGCGCGGCGTCTGGAACGCGCGCAGGTAGCGCCCCTCGCTGAGCACCTCGACCGGGTTCGCCGGCAGTCGCCGCAGGACCGTGACCGTGAGGTCGAGGCGGAAGGGCGGGACCACCGCGAGCGAGGTGCGCACGGTGGAGCGCCATAGCGCGCTACTCCGCCGCGTGCACGCCGCCGCGCTCCCGCCCGCTTGCCGCGGGCTCCTGCACGAGGACCGTCTTCGCGTTCACGAATTCGTGGATCCCCCAGGCGCCCAGCTCGCGCCCGTGGCCCGAGTGCTTCACCCCGCCGAATGGGAGGCGGGGGTCGGACGCGACCATCGCGTTCACGAACGTGGAGCCCGCCTCGAGCTCGTTCATGAAGCGCTGCCGCTCGGCCGTGTCGTTGGTCCAGACGGACGACCCGAGCCCGTACACCGAGTCGTTGGCGAGCGCGATCGCCTCGTCCACGCTCTTCACCCGGAAGAGGAGCGCCACCGGCCCGAACACCTCCTCCCGATAGGCGCGCGCCGTCTTCGGGATGTCGGCGAGCGCGCTCGGCGGGTAGAACCAGCCCTTGCCGGCAGGCCGGTTCCCGCCCGAGACGAGCCGCGCCCCGGCTGCCAGCGAGGCCGTGACCTGCTGCTCCACCGTCTCGAGCCCCTGCTGCGTGGCGAGCGGCCCGACGTCGACGCCCTCCTCCAGCGGGTCGCCCACGCGGAGCGCCTCGAGCCGCTCCTTCA
>WNGE01014280.1_pt1 | contig 14067 bp, 12 predicted proteins | sample 5400651 | NCBI WGS metagenome assembly WNGE01 (sample SAMN13153370, study PRJNA577476) | soil metagenome | isolation source: 60 cm soil or saprolite under grassland replicate 2 | place: USA:California | collected 2016-06-15 | reverse complement strand
CACCAGTGCGACCCGAGGCTGAGCCGACAGCAGACGGCCAAGCGGCTGAGCACCGCAGGTTCGGCAACCCGCAGCGGCGCCGCAGCCTACGGAGAACCTAAAGCTCCGGTCGAGGCTCAAGCTGTTCGGCTGCATCCACTCCGGAGGCGCTCGAATCCCGAGCCTTCCTTGTCTAGTCGCCAGCCAGGAAGCAGGGGATTGGACGGCGGCACTGGCTGCCATCTGCGTTCTCGAAGCGACGCGCGCGGGCGCTCAGAACCCTGCGATGATCAGCCCCCGGGAGCAGCAAGATTCCCCTGCAAATCCACCACGACCGAGTTTACGAACCCTACGCCTTCACATCCAGACCACGGCGGCTACGAACAAGCGCGCCAAGCAGAGCCCGAACAGCAAGGTAGAGGAAAGAGAAGACCATGCCCCTGATCCTCCCAACCCTCGCCCAGAGGAGCCGCGACACGATTATTGGTGCCCTTCACGCGCAGCGCCTGTGGTGCGCAAACTCGGTTTCCCCTGCAAATTGATGAGTTCGCCGACCGGAATCGAGTTTATGCACCCCACGGGCTTGATGTGAAAAATCCGCGAGGAACGCCACCGAGGCAGACACCTTCCGCTCTCGCGCCTACACGACCATTCGCGGGCACCCTAGCCTCGAGGGCGGCGCGGGATTAGCCTTCTTGCGGGAATGCACCTCCTCCTCGCCGGTGCCGTGTCGATCGTTGCCCTGGTGCCAGCTGCGCAATCTCCCACCAGGGCACAGCTTCCCAAGATGGTCCTTCCAGACGCAGCGCTCGAGCATGTGGCAGGCGGCCTTCCGCAGGGGTTTGCGTTCTTCTCGACTGCCGAGGATGCGGCCGCAAGCACTTTCGACCCGCACGACACCGGCGCGGACCTGAAGCGGCTTGGCCGCGTCGCCGGCTACGTCCGAGGCCGCAACGCTCGCGGAGCCTTTTCTCCTCACGCTGGGAGAGGACTATTGGCGGTCGGAACGTCGGTAATCTTGTTCAGAGATGCCTCGGCCGCTGGGGCCTCGATTCAGCGAGACATCGCGGCGGGCAAGCGCTTTAGCGGCAAAGCGGTCGAGGCGGGGTTCCTCGTGAGCTATACGTCCAGCAGGGTCCCCTCACTCGGGAGTCGGGGAGCGCTGGAACACGTCCATGCGCGCCCGACCGGTGGAAGTGATCGATTCGTGACGTCCGTCCTGTTCCTCGTTGGGCAGCTCCGAGGAAACGCCACCGTGAACCGCGGCGACCGCACGAACGCCGACCGCGTCGCCCTGGACCTTGCCCAGCAGCTCCGGCGTCGAATCGTCGCTACGCTCCGCCACGGCTAGCCAGCCGCTAGCTGTCCTGCCCAAGGACGTTGTGAACGCGGCACATCCGCTCGGCTGGGCGCTAGGGCTGGCGGCTTCGACCGTGCACGCGATCGTCAGACGCAACGGTTGCTCGCGGCTGCAGCCGCGACCGGATCGCAACGAGATCCGTCCGCTACGAGCGCGAGCCTCCGGGCGAGCTGCTCCACGTCGACGTGAAGAAGCTCGGCCGGATCATCGCGCCCGGACATCGGGTTACCGGCGACCGCTCCCGACGCGCCAAGGGGAAGGCGGGCTGGCTCTACCTCTTCGCCGCGATCGACGACGCCAGCCCGTAGGGTGCGTAAACTCGGTCACCACCCGGATTTGCAGGGGAATCATCCTCTCCCACGAGTCGGGTCAAGCCGGGATGTGCGCACGCGTCGTCGCGGTCAAGGTCACGCCCCATCGAGCCGACAAGCAACACGCACGCCGAATCACGCACCCGACTCGCCGCGCACGCCTTCAGCTCAAGCACGACGACGGCCGCGTCCACGACGCCAGGGCTAGCGCGAGACCACGTCGACCCGCGCCTCGGAGTGTCGCGCTTTCCAGGACTCCACGAGCCCCGCCAAAACCGCGCGGTCGTGCCGATCGCTGACGCTGTTCAAAAGGTGGGTCTCGATCGCATTGCTTCCCTCTGTTAGCGCAAGGCATCCGGACGCGCGCAGGAACTCGAGAAGGTCGTCGCGGCGTGTCGGCGGATCGATCTTCAGACGCATCGCCGTGGGCGCCTGGTGAGAGCGGTGATCCTCGCGCGCGCCTGCACCGGAGACCGGCCGAAATCAACGCACCTTTCGACCATCGGTCCAGACACCCCTCCCCCACTCACAGGCCCGTAAGCTCGCATCCCATCCTCCCTGCAAACCCATCGATTTTGACCCGGCAGGCCGAGTTTGCGAACCCTACGGGCCCGGCCCAGGACGGAGAGGCGCGCCAGGTGGAAGCGGGAGACAACCGCTCGGTTCCAGCTGCCGCCGAGCCCAGGCTGGCTTCTCGCCCGCTGCCAGCGCGGAGACGCTCGGCTCGGCCGTGTCTCCTCCCGACGACGCGAGCATCGTTGAGCCCACCGTCATCGCATCGATCGCATGCTCGCGACGGACCCCAAAGGAAGCCCGCGCCCGCAACCGAGTACTCAAACGCGACGTCAAAGCCACCGCTGATCGCGGCCCTGCGCCCGCGCCAACCACGCGCCGACCCTCGGCAGGCTGCCGGGATCTCCTGACCCGCCGGTGTCGCCGCAACTGAACGACCACATGAACCGCCAGCCCGAACCGAATTTCTTTACCCCACAGCCTGGAGAAACGATATGACGACTCGAGCGTCCTTGTAAGGAAGCGGCATTACAGGTCCGTTTCAGGTCAGTAACGCGACCGAGTCCTCAGCAAAGGCGCGACCGGTGCAGGGATCCGGAGCTCCATGTCGTGGGCCCGCGGCCTGGGACGCTCAGATCCTGTTGCTTGTCTGAAACGGACCTGATACGGACCCGGTCGATCATCGGATTCCAATAGACCAGCAGACCTGCGTGCCAAACGACGAGACGCCCACGAACCCGTCGAACACCCCGCCGCAGTCACGCGGTTGGCTGAGGGCATCTACGCTCGCATCCCTAACGGGCGCAAACCGGCTGAGACGCAAGATCCTGAGACGAAGGAGCGCAGCCGCCGCGGGCACGTTGATCGTGTCAGCCGCACTGAGCCTGTTCTTTGCAGGGTGCGACCACAAGTCGAAGATTCCGGCTCGGACGGCCGACGGCACGTTCGTCATGGAGGACTTCGAGTCCGGCGCCCTCACCAACTGGAGGGCCGCCGGCAGCGGCTCCGGGGCCTGGTTCGTCTACACCAACGGCAACAAGGCGCCAGATCCCGCTCAGAGCGATCCCAACGTTCCTGTCGATCTCCGGGATCCGCCCCAGGGCAAGTTCGCGGCGGTGACCGATATGAACGGCCCCGGGACGCTCATCTTGTACCGGGACGTGAAGCTGGACGGTCGCTTCAGGCTCCACCTGACCGTGTTTCACGCCGGGGCCTTCGGTTTCAGCAGCCCGCATACGCTCGCGTACGACGAGCCCGAGGACAATCAGCAGTTCCGGATCGACCTCGTCGCCCCGTCGGCGCCGATCGATTCCGTGGCGCAGGGCGATGTCCTCGTGAACGTCTTCAAGACCTCGACCAGCGAGCCGTACCAGCGTGAGCCCACAGCCGTCAAAGTCGACGTATCGCACTGGGCGGGCCAGACCGTACGCCTTCGCCTCGCCGTTACCGACAACAGAGGTCCTCTGCGCGTCGGCGTGGATGACATCCGTTTCGAGCCGATCGGCTCAGACGCGAACCCCCGGATCGAGCTCCCGGACACAAAGGAGCCGTCACGCGCCCTCAACCTCGTCCTCCACAGGCTGACGGAAACGGACGCACTGAAGGCGCTTTCGGCCCGTGCCGAAAAGCTCGCAGGCGAAGGTGAGTTCGCCGGCGCGGTGCTGGTCGCGAAGGAGGGCCACGTGCTCTTCAGCCACGCCTACGGGCTGGCCGACCGCAAGCGAGGGACCCCGAACACGCTCCGGACGCGCTTTCGCATCGGCTCGATGAACAAGATGTTCACCGCGGTGGCGATCCTCCAGCTGGTCGAGGCCGGCAAGCTCGAGCTCACCGGTCACCTCGGCAAATACCTCACCGACTACCCCCATCGGGACGTCGCCACCAAGGTCACCATCCACCAGCTCCTGACCCACACCGGCGGCACCGGCGACATCTTCGGCCCCGACTTCGACCTCCATCGCACGGAACTCCGCACGCTCGCCGACTACGTGAAGCTGTACGGCAAGCGGGGACTCGAGTTCCAGCCGGGCAGCCGCTGGTCCTACAGCAACTACGGCTTCATCCTGCTCGGCCGCGTGATCGAGAAGGTGACCGGGCAGAGCTACTACGACTACGTGCAACAGCACATCTACAAGCCGGCGGGGATGACCAGGAGCGGATCGCTCCCGGAAGACCAAGCGGTTCCGGGCCGGTCGATCGGATACACGAAGCCACCGGGAACGACCGCGTGGGTGCCGAACACCGACACGCTGCCCTATCGCGGAACCTCCGCCGGTGGCGGATACTCGACAGTCGAAGACCTCACACGGTTCGCTCAGGCGCTGTTCACCCACAAACTGCTCAGCCCCGACTCCACGGAGCTCCTGATCACCGGAAAAGTGAAGGCGAGGCCGGGCGCCAGATACGCGTACGGATTCGAGGATGCTCGGGACGCGGATGGGAACGGCTGGGTCGGCCACGGAGGCGGAGCACCAGGCATGAACGGCGACTTGCGCATCTACCCCAAGTCCGACTACGTGATTGCAGTGCTGGCAAACCTCGATCCGCCCGCGGCACAGCGAATCTCGGAGTATCTCGACCCCCGGCTCCCGGCCGAGCGATAGCCCGCGGGGGCCTGCGCGGTCGGGGCGCGACCCCCCCAGTCCCTCGCTCCCCTCAGAGGGCCGAGGATGAGGCCGAGCGCCTCGTTCGCGACGCCATGGCTCGAGCACGAGAACAACCCCGGGGCTTAGCGAACTCGTCTGGCAGTCCCGCCCGGGCAGCAAACGGGCAGCAAACGCATGAAATCCGCTTCGCTCAACCATGCGGAATCGAATCGTGAAACGCCCGAAAGGCCGCATGAATAGAGCGATTCCGCGTCCATCGTCGTCAACCGTCGTGACCCCCGAAGCGGCCTGTCACGCCGGAGGTCGCGGGTTCGAGTCCGGTCGCTCCCGCTCTGAGACTTGCCTGCAAAAAGGCATGTTCTGTTGCCTCGATAGGCGTGAACCTCGGAATTCAAGCGAGCCGTTTGCTGCCCGACCCCGATTGTCTGAGTCGCTGCTTCGATGCGAATTGCCTGGAAATGAGCCTGTTCCTGCGCGTGACGCTCGATAGTGGTGTGAGCAAGCGGTGGAAAACCGGTCATCCGCTGGTCGCGAAGCGGGCGCCAAGAGCGACAACCCACTGTGACGGCTTGAGGCGCCAAACTCGAGCGATGAGCGCGACGGCCGCCTGTGTCCTCGTGTGGGAGCCGGCCGGCTAGGTAGGACTTCCCACCCGTCCCTCGCCGCGACCACACGCACGCGTGCGGACGTCAAGGATCTCGGCTCGCCGGCGCCTCGGCCCAGACGAGAGCCCGGGCCGAGGCGAGGCTCCGAGTCTCCTACCTGAAGCGGAAGTTCGCCGTGTAAAGCTGCCCGTCGTTCAGCCTGACCTGAAGTTGCCGGCAACTTCCTGCCCACGCTCGATCGGTGCTCCACAAATATGTGTACCGACCGATCGGCGAGTTCACGGTGCGGTCGTAGTCGAGCCCGCTCTGGCCGCCGTTCACGGTCTCCTCGATTACGTCACCGCCACTCGCGCAGTCGATCGCGACCGACCGCGGATAGCCAGCAGCAAAGATGTCCAGCCCGCGGTCACCGTCCAGGTCGAACCTCACCGGAATGGTCCGCCCAGCATTGACGATGTTGAAGACGCCCTCGTTGTCGACTGGTGGAAAGAACCCGTGGAAGACGTAGGGGAGCGGGATCCACAGAACGGCATGGCGCTCCGCGTCGCGAGTGGTCTGGCTATCGCCAGCGATGAGCCCGTTGGCGCTGACGAGCACGGCACAGCTCGAGGTTCCGCCGAGCGTGCCGAGGTCGATCGCCCCGAGTTCGCGCGTCCAGACGAACCCACGGCTCTGCGCGTCGCAGCCGACGACCTGACCGGCATCGTTGAGGGCGTTGGGGTAGACGTCACCGAGGTCGACGATCCCGTCGGCCTCGGTCCAGGAGAACGCGTGATACGCCGCGTCCCCGACCGTGTAACCGGTGCCGATGACTTGGCCCGTCCCATTAACCGCCGTCGGAAAGCTGTAGCTGCCACCGAGCGTGAGGTCGACCATCCCGCCAGCCTGCGTCCACGAGAACGCGTGGTAGGCAAGGTCATCGGGCGGCGTGGCGTAACCGATGACCTGGCCGGTCGGGCTCACGGCCCACAAGCGAACGTAGCTTCCGCCGAGCGTACCGAGGTCGACCATTCCTCCCGCGTTCGTCCACGAGAAGAGATGCTCGAGTCCTATCGGGTCGCCGGGGGTGCTGCTCGACCCGATGACTTGGCCGGTGGGGGTGACGGCCTCCGCAGTGCTGTAGCTCCCGCCGAGCGTGCCGAGGTCGGTGATCCCGCCGGCCGGTGTCCAGGAGAACGCGTGCTGTGGACCGGTCGCCGGGTAGCTGTAGCCCACGACTTGACCGGCGTCGTTCATCGCCTTCGGAAGGGTGTCGTAGCTTCCGCCGAGGGTGCCGATATCGATCATCCCGCCGGCCTGGGTCCAGGCGAATGTGTGTGTACTACCCTCGGCCGTCGCACTAATGCCGACGACCTGGCCCGCGTCGCTTACGTACTGGGCGTAGCTGTTGCCGCCGAGCGTGCCGAGGTCGATAATCCCGCCCTCCTGCGTCCAGGAGAACGCATGCTGTTCCGCATCGCCGACGGTGTTACTGAAGCCGATGACCTGCCCGGTCCTGCAGGGCGTCTGCGCTGGGCTGCCACCCGTTGCGAGAGGTCCCCCTCCCTGCGAGGGAGGAGGTCGACCTATCTTGCTTCGCCGCGCGCTATCTCTTGCTGCTGCAGTCCGGGCATGGGCATTGATCGCAACCGCAGCCGGTGCACGCCTCGCGGATCACGGCAGGGAGTGTAGCGCTGCTCGCGGGCGCTGGTTGCCGACGATCGGCGACGACGCGCATCGGGAAGCTCGTACGCTCGGCGCAAAAGGCGATCGATCTCGAACGCGTGTCGTCTACGGAAACGGCCTTAACGGAGACTTGTCACCGACGAGCCAAAGGTGCCCGAACGGATCGAAGAAGCCGCCCTGCCGGTGTGTTCCCCAGGGCGCTTGATGGTCGCGTACGCGATCAAGACTGCCGTTTGCGCCTGCCGCGATCGCGCGCGCGACGAATGCGTCGGGATCGTCGACGAACACTTCGACTCGCACGGTCGTCGTGCCTATCTCGGTAGGGCTTTCCCAACCGTTGCTCGCCGGCTGCGCGAGGAAGAAGGGAGCACCTTCGACCTCCAAGCCGACAACCGTGCCGAGGCTCCACAGCTCCGTCGCGCCCAGAGCCCGCTTGTACCAGTCGACCGCTGTCGGCGCGTCCGGCACCGCCAGCATGAGCGAGATCACCGGCCCGCCTGCCTCTGATGTCACGACGTGCTCCTCCCTCCGGCCTGGTCGACCGCCGCTGCGAGCGGTGCGCAGTGAACCGCGATCCGCGCAATAGATGCCGTCACGCCTCGCCCCGCTCGAATGAGTCGACGAGAAACCGTTGTAGTGCGGCTCGGTGAAGAACGTCTCCTCGTTAGATGCGAGGAGCGCCTCCTTGTCGACCTGATCGAGAACGCGGATCGCGACCACGTCGGGCCTTGGGACTCTCGGCTTCTTCGGCTCGACGCGTTCGTTCCAGGCCCAGACGAACCCCTTCTGCTTGCCCTTGTTGGAAACGGAGAAGGCGAAACGGTCATCGGCCTCGCTGGTGTCCGGCAGTGCGAGCGCGATCCGGCGGACGTCGTCTTGGTCAGCCATTAACGTCCACCGCCAGCCTCTTTCGCACACACGCAGAGATTGTGCCCCGAGGCGAGGTGGGAGTGTGGCGGGCTATCCAAGCGTGCGCGCGTCACTCGCTCGGCTGCCGAGATCCTTAGGAGGCCAAGCGCGACCACCTCTGAGTCCAACGTCAGCCGTCACGCATGGTCTCGCGCAGGCCCGTAGACCAGGATTTGGAGACGCCGTCCCAGTGAAGACAATCCTTTCCATCCCGTTTCTCCTTCGTGTCCATGCCGTCGATCGGCTGCCGTGCGCCCCAACAAGCACGGCCAGAAGCTCATGCGGTGCGGATGCACGTCATGAGCTGGGCTCGTCGAATCAAGACGGCTCGAGCTCTGCGGCGAGACGGAAGACAATCGTGAGGAGGCGGTCTACGGAAGGGAGGCGCGATGACAAGTATCCAGCCGGAGCTGTGGGTCGAGACTCCGGGTGAAGCAGTCACGTTCTACGAAGCTGCATTCGGCGCAACCGTGCTTCACCGGGTCGGCGATGGGGACGACATCGTCGCGCAGCTCGGCGTCGGCGACGCAGCGTTCTGGGTGGCGGCAACGTCCGCGACGATGAAGCGGCTCAGCCCCCGCGCAATCGACGGCGCGACCAGCCGAACGCTGCTTGTGGTCGAGGACCCCGACAGCGTCGTCCGGCAGGCGGTCGCCGCCGGCGCGACCGAATCGTCCCCCGTGAGCAACGAGCACGGCTGGCGGCTCGGCCGGATCATCGACCCGTTCGGCCACGAATGGGAGATCGGCGCGCCTCTAGGAGCCTGGCCCCCGAACTAAGCGCCCCGAAGACCTGGCCGACCAACGGCTACAGTAGCCAAGGCCGACAACAGAGGATGGAGCCCTTATGGAGCCCCGTGGTTGCAACCGACGGCAATCAACGGCAACTCGGCCGGCCCGCGAAACCGCAAAAACAAGCGGGATCCCGTTGCCACCGGCTGCCACCGGTTGCCTGAGACGTTCCATGGTCAGGAGGGGGTCGACGGTTCGAGTCCGTCAGAGGGCTTCTATGAAGTGCCTGCAAATCGGCACTTTGTTGTTGTCTGCTCATCAAACACGCGGACACGAAACGGACACATCTACGGTACGGGCGACGCACCGCGACGTTGCGCGACCCCTTCCGACTCAGCTTTCCGGGCGAGACACGAACGCCTCGATCAACGAAATCCCTGCAGAAAAGGCACGATCGTTGTCTGGGCTGGCGAGAGGGCGACCCCCTCTTTACCGAGAGGGGGTCATCGGGATCAAACTCGACGACTTTCATGGGCGTCGACGTGTCGGCGGGGGTCGTGGGCTCGAGTCCCCGTTGCACGGTGTTGCGAATATCCTGGAAATCAGCCGCGAGCTGCTTGAGCACGAATCCTACGAGTGTGGCGTGAAGAAACCCGAGAAGACGTTGTAAACGCCCTCAGGGTCAGTGTACGAGCACGTGATGAGCTCGCTGGAGTCGAAGCCCGGGATTCCGTAGTTGAACGTCGCGATGACCTCGCCCCCGGGTGACGCGTACTCCGTAAAGACCTTGATGGCGAACACGCTCGTCGAATCACTGAGCAAGAAGCTGCCGCTCGCAAACCCGACGAATACGGCGTTGGTATAGGTGATGCCGTTGTCGCAGGAGAACGTGCGGTACTGGGTCTTCGGGTTGTTGCTGCCGGGATCGGCGCTTGCGACCGCCAGCGTTGTCGCGAGTGCGGTTGTCAGCGCAATGAGGGTGATGGCTGCGATGCGCCTAAGCATTTCTCTCCGTTCTTGATGTGTTTCCGGTTCGCTGATTCGACCTCAGTCGAGCTGTAGTGGGGCGCAGGCGGGAGCATTGGGGCGCCGGGTTCGTCGCGCTGCGAAGCATCAGCACCGCGTCGCCGGTGGACGCCTTTGTTCCGCTCGCGGCATTGGCACAGCGGCACTTCAACCTGCCTTATTCCTGCGGTGCCTCGCACTGCCCGAACGTGAACGAGAAGCCGCTGCCGCCAGGCGAGACGTGCTGGACGCCGGCAACCCTCGCCACGACGCCACCGTTCGGCGCGAGGATGTTGAAGAACGTAGTGTCTGTGAACTCGAACTTGCCGTTGACGACGCTGAAGTTGCCGCCGGACGAGTTCGCTCCGACCAGGCGGTAGATCGTGCTCGTCGTCCCGTCGCTGAGCGTGACGCCGATCGGCACGCGCGTGATCGTCACGTGCTCGCTGCCGTCGCCGGCGATGCTGTCGTGGAGGAGGAAGCGCACCGTGCCGCCGAGCACCGTGTAGTTCGCGCCCGGGCAGGTGAAGACGGCCCCGGTTGGGTCGAACGTGGTCACCTCCGTCGTCCCGGCATTCCCGGCCGCTTTCGCCGGAAGCGACGCCGCGAACGCGGCGGCGACAGTCGCAAGCGTGGCGACGAGCGCAACGATGCGCCTGTTCGAGCTCATGACGCTACTCCGGGAGCGGCCGCGTACGCGGGCGTGCCGGCGCGCCGAAACACGACGACACTCGTGAGGAGGACCCAGAGGCCGCTCGCAAGCAGCGCGAAGAAGTCCGCAAACGGGATGAAGAGCAGGATGCCGAGCACGAGCGCCGTCCACGCAAGCCAGCGCGAGCCAGCTGCGCGTGAGAGCAGCGAGCCCGCTGCACCGAGCATCATCACCCCGATGCCTGCGTTCCACGCGACCCAGCCGTCGCCGTCGACGACGTTCAGGACCTGAAGCGCCGATGCCGAGAGATGATCGGCGCCGTCCGCGAGCGCGAAGTGAACCGCGGCGGCGAGGAGGATCGCTCCTCCGGCGAGCACGCTGCCCCCGACCAGCACGAGCTCCCAGACGGGACGCCCGTCGGCCTCGCCCGGCCAGAGCGCCGTCGCGAGTGCAACCGCGAAGAACACGAGGAACGGTACCGACGTCGCCAGCACAAGCGCAGAGGCGATCTCGCGGGCGTCGTGCGCGTTGTAGAACGACATCACTTTCGCCGCCGAGGCGTCGGGATCGGGAGTGCCGCCGCCGATCACGACCGCGAGGGCGATGAGGAGGACGGAGACAATCCCGCTGAGCGGCAGCAGCCTGCGCGTCGTCATGAGATGCTCCTCTCCGACGGGATGACGTTCGTCGGCGCCGCAAGACGCCGCCGATACTGCGTCGTACCGATCATCGAACGCTCCTTTCAGCCGTTTGACGAACGCCGCCGAGGCCGGGGCTACCTTCGGAACGCCCCGGCCTCGGTACTTCGAGCTAGCCGCAGTTGGTCGACGAGTAGAAGCCCGCGTCACTCTCATTGCCGAACTGCTTCGGCGGTTGAGCGACGACGCTCAGCTCGGTCGCACCGGGTTCGCCGCCCAGCGTTTGGCTTACGGCGAACCCGCCGGTGCAGTTCGCGTGGTAGTCCACGCCGAACGGGTTGCCCGCCGCCAGCGAAGGTGCCGAAAGCAGCGCTGCCGCTCCAGTTGTAGCCGCGAAGACTGCAAGACGCCTCAGCTTCATTCCTCCTCCTTCCGTAGTTGGCGCCGGAACATGCCCATGCCGGCCAGCGCCAGAGCGGCACCCGAGGCGGCTGCGGCGCCGATTGCCGCATCGCCCCACCGGAAGCCGCCCTCCGAGACATTCACCACCACCGGCTGCCGCGGCTGCTTTGTGCGGCCACTCGGCGCTTGGCCCGCTGACGCGCCCGGGAAGCAAACGGCGAGCGCCGTCGCGAGCGCGATGATCCGGCCTTTCATGGCGTAGGACGCTGACGCGGCGCGATAAAGGCTCAGGAAAGTCCGGCCAAGCCGAGATAAAGACCAGGGGCTAGCCGCTTGCGAGCAACCGGCGCGGGGGGGTGATCACGCGGTCGACGCGCGCCCCCTCGTAGCCCGCGACGATATTTGCCCCTCCTGCGTGCTCGAGCCGGACGATCGTGACGGGAGCCGGGGTGGGATCGCCGTCGGCGTCGATCGCGAAGGTTCCAAGGAGACCGTTCTGCACGCGCGCTTTGAACAGCTCGGAGCTAACCGAGGCGCGCGTGCCGTCCGAGCGGGCGACCGCGTCGAGCAGGAGCTCGGCCGCTTGCGCCGCATAGACGGCGGCGATGTCGACCCTCGCGCCCGGCTGAGTGGAACCGAAGCCGCGCAGGAACGACCTTCCCCCGGGCCCGAGTCGCTCGTTCACGAGCCCGTCGATGCTCACGTACGTCCCCCGCGCCGCCGGGCCCACTCGCTCGAAGAGAAGCGATACCGGCAGGAGGCCGTCGCAGCCGATCACGGGAACCGACGGCGGCAGCGCCCGCCGCAGCGCGGCCAGGACTTCGCCGGCGCTCGTGTCGATCAGGCCGCAGAGAAAGACCGCCTGCGCGTCGGACCGCTGGGCGCGCGCGGCGATGATGCGGAGACGTACCTTGTGCGGGTTCCAGCGAGCGCTGTCGACGACTTGCTGTCCCAGGCGCCTGGCGGCGCGCGTGAAGTAGGCGGCGAATGCGGCCCCGTATTCGCCATCGTCGACGACGAAGATTCGGCGCGCGCCGAGCTGCTGGGCGAGCAGCGCGTCCGCAGCCGCCTGCGCGTCGTCCGGCGACATCAGACGGACGTAGCTGCGGCGGCCCGTCGGATAGAGGGCACGGAGGGCGCCGCGAGGGGCGCCGAAGGCCTGTCGGGTGAGACCGACGTCGGAGTTCGTCGGCGAGACGATCGGGAGCCCGGCTCGGCTGGCGATCGGGATCTCGGCATACGCGCAACCGGAGTTGTAGGGGCCAACGACGCCGATCACATCCGGATTCGCGGCGTAGGCCTTGGTATTCGCGGCGCATTTCCGTTCGTCGAAGAGGCCCGTCTGCGCCGTCGAGTGGTCACAGGACTGGTAGCCGAGCGGATAGCGGCCCGCGCGGAACGAGTGCGTCCTGAGCACGTGAAGGATCGCAGCGCTCATCTGCGGGGTGACGAAGTGCGGTCCGCCGCGAAGGGGTAGGTCGGATGCGACGATGAACTTCGCCGGCTCGGAGCCGGAAACGAGCGGACCGCAGATCGTCGCCGGGAGGGCCCGAACTGTCTGCCCGGCCTGCGGCCGGGCGGCGGCGACCGCGCGCTTGCCCGCAACCGCGACCCAGACAAGCCCCTCCCCCACCGCGACCGCGCGCGGCGTACTCCCGAGCGGGATCGTGTGCACGACCCGGTTCGTCGCCGGATCGATGCGGCTGAGCGTCCCCTGCAGGCTGTTCGCGACCCAGACGGAGCCCAAGCCAAAGGCGACGCTATCCGCGCCGACGCCCACGTCGATCGTTCGCTCCGCTACATGCGTCCCCGGATCGATCCGCCAGAGCGTCCCCTGGTATGGATCCGTCGCCCACACGGACCCGCCACCCACGGCGAGGTCGCTCAAGCCGGTCGCGGGAACCTTCAACCGTGCCGTCACGTGATTGCTCTTCGTGGCGATCCGGGCGAGCATCCCCTGCTCGCTCAAGATCCAGACCGCCTTTCGCTCAGCGGCGACTGCAACCGCCGCGACGTCGCGAGACACGGCGCTGACCTCGTTCCGTGCAGGATCGATGCGCACGAGCGTGAAGTCGGGAGCGATCGCCCAGACCGAGCCGGCCGCGAGGGCGATGTGATTCTGGGCGACATTCGATCGCGACGACCCCGTCCGAGGCAGCGGAACGTTCGCGAGAACCGCGCCCGTGCGCGCGTTGAGCCGCGTCAAGGCGACGGCAGTCGTGCCCGCGAACTGGGCCCGAGCAAGCTTGCCGCCGTTCCCGACCCAGACGCCTTCGGCGCCGGCAGCGAGGTCCGTCGGCGTCGCGCCGATCGCGAGCGTCCTCACGTCCTTCGTCTCCGCATCGACACGCGAGATCGTCTGGTCGTCGGCGTTCAGGACCCACGCTGCTCCGCCGCCAACCCCGACTGCGGCGGGCGTCGCGCCGACCGGAACCTCTGCGACGACGCGTCCCGTTGCCGGGTCGATCGCCGCCAGCGAATTGCCCTGCACAACAGACGAGATGCCTCCGCCGCCCGAACGTGTCAGGCTGATGGCGAGGGCGGTGGCCGCCGCGGCAACGACGACGAAACCGCCGAGTCCGACGAGCAAGGCCGGCCGCCGCCGCACCCTCCGTGAAAGCAGCCGGCGCCGTGCTAGGCCGATGCTCTCGTCTTGAGCCAGGATCGCGCGCTCGAGTTCCTGCAGCCCTC